>Ga0114920_10000353_pt1 | contig 19999 bp, 16 predicted proteins | sample ChitaG_FD_88683 | JGI IMG/M metagenome (GOLD analysis project Ga0114920, IMG submission 88683) | Deep subsurface microbial communities from South Pacific Ocean to uncover new lineages of life (NeLLi) - Chile_00310 metaG | ecosystem: Environmental > Aquatic > Marine > Oceanic > Sediment ...
AAATCCAGCTCGCGCGGCCCCTTAGTCGCCGTGTCTTCATCTTCATACGGGCAATCGCTACGGAAATCAGCCGTGCCCGGAATGTTATCTTTTGGTCTCGGGCATTTCTTCTTACAGCCACCCAAAAACGTGATGGCCACCAGGACCAAAACAATCGCAATGACTTTTGACGTCTTTTTGTGCATAAAATTTGTTTTCACTTACAACCATCTTAGAAAAAAACACGCTAAAAATCAACCACGTCATTCATTCTAAATTCCAAAAGGCAAGGAGGAAGGGCTTCTCCCCTGGAGCAGGGGAGAGGAGAGAGGGGTAGATGAGTAAAAAACAGTTGGTTGTTCAACCGTTCTCATTTTACCAATCGCCTACCACCTCCTCCCTCCTCCCACACTAGGAGGAGAGCACCTTCCTCCATCCCACTGTTATTCAGCAGCCTTTTGTACCCCTTCAAAAAACTCGCGCCAGGATTTAAGTTTATAATAAAATCGCTTACCCCCTAATTTAGATAAAGGCAATGTGAATGGATTGGCCCCTAATTTTAAGATCAATGCTTTGAGGCCCATGGGAATAACCCGTACATCCGGCTGCAAACGCTGAAAATGCACAGCGGATTTACCGATATTTCGCATTTTTTTGGGCAAATCGGATGGTTGGAGGAGGTGATGGTGATAGGCTTTTGCTTTTGGCTCATAGTAAATTTGCATGTCATGATTTCTCCAAAGCCGATAGCCGAGCTCAACATCTTCCCAGCCATAACATTTAAAATCCTCATTAAATTTTTCCTGTTCAAAAAAAGATTTTTTAAGCGAAATATTAGACGTGTAGAAAAATTTATAAGGCTCAGCTTTACCAAGCATACCCGGATTCAGGAATTTGTACCCAAACTGCCAGCCGGACGATTCTAAAAACCGCATATATTCATTGATTTCCAGCTTCGGATCCCAGGTGGTATGCCCCAAAACCACGACGTTTTCATCGGGGTAATCCACATGGCGGTCATGGTGCATTTTCAGAAAACCCGGCTCTACAAAAATGTCGTCCCCAATAAAAATGATGATATCGCCGGTTGCCAATTCCACCCCCCGATTCCGCGCCACCCCTTGGTGCGAAGCAGACTGTTTGATGTAAGCAAGGTTGTCATTCTGCCGGATGATGTCACGCACCACTGATTCCGTATTATCCGTCGATCCATCATCAACAATAATCACTTCAAACTTCACTTTTTTTTGAGCAATCAGCTTTTCGATACAAGTTATCAGAATCTCAGCCCGATTATGTGTGGGAACGATGACAGATAATTTCATAAATTTTATTACAAAATTACAAATGCTACGCTATTATTAAAATTGCAAATTAATAGTGGTATATACTATATCCTAATCTTGTAATTTTGTAATCTTGTAATTTTGTAATAAGCAAATGAAGAATTTGCATCTATACAGTACAATGGCCCGGCAGAAAATGCTTTTTGAACCGCTCGACCCAGCGGAGGTAAAGCTGTATACCTGCGGCCCGACCGTATACAACTACGCGCATATTGGCAATTTGCGGACGTATATTTTTGAAGATCTGCTCCGCCGAGTTTTGGAATGGAATGGTTACCAGGTAAACCACGTGATGAACATTACGGACGTAGGCCACCTGACCTCGGACGCGGATGAGGGGGAGGACAAAATGGTGAAAGGCGCCAAGCGGGAAAAAATGACGGTATGGGATATTGCGGAAAAATACACCCATGCTTTTATGCATGACATGGTCGCTTTGAATTTGCTGGAACCGCATATTAAATGCAAAGCCACGGATCACATTCAGGAAATGATCGATCAAGTCAAAGCTTTGGAGGCAAATGGCCTTACTTACACAGCCAATGGCAATGTGTATTTTGACACATCCAAATTCCCGGATTACGGAAAACTAGCTCAATTGGACAAACAGAAACTACAAGCTGGCGCGCGCATTGAAGTGGATAAAAACAAAAAAAATCCCCATGACTTTGTGCTCTGGTTCACCAAATCCAAATTTGAAGATCAGGAAATGAAATGGGACAGCCCCTGGGGAAAGGGTTACCCTGGGTGGCACATTGAATGCAGTGCCATGTCGACTCGTTATTTGGGGGAACAGATAGATATTCATTGCGGCGGCATTGACCACATTTCCGTACACCATACGAACGAAATTGCCCAAGCTGAAGGCGCCACCAACATAAAACCCTGGGTGCTTTATTGGATGCATGGAAACTTTTTGGTGTTAGGTAAAGACGAAAAAATGGCAAAATCAGAGGAGAACTTTATAACGCTACAAACATTACGTGACAAAGGATATGACCCGCTGGATTACCGTTATTTCTGCTTACAATCACATTACCGAAAAGAATTAACACTTAGTTGGGAAGGGATGGGTGCGGCCAAAACCGGCCTGCGCCATTTACGTGAAAAGGTATGTAATCTAGGAAATTCTGAAGGCGAGATTCACCAATCCCGCACTGAGGAATTTGAATCCGCTATCAACGATGACCTGAACATGCCGCAAGCCCTAGCTGTCGCGTGGGAACTCATGGATGATCCGAATATATCAAATGGAGACAAGCTAGCGACCATTAAAAAATTCGACACGGTATTAGGGGTAAAAGTAGATAAAAAACCTGAATTCTGTATTCCGAAAGCAATCCAGGAGCTTGTGATGGAACGCGACAAAGCTCGTGCAAATAAAGACTGGAAAAAATCAGACAAACTGCGTGATGAAATTGAGAAGGCCGGATTTGTTGTCAACGACACGTCAGGAGGCACTGAAGTAAGACTAAAATAAATTTTTCATTCCGACCTTTTTTGTCATCCCGACCACCCTTTTGTCATCTCGACCGAAGCGGAGAGATCCCTTAACTGATTAACCATCATTCTGTCATGAAAAGAAAGCGAATACTTCATCCCATGACAGTCTTTCAGTATATTTGGTGAGGGATTTCTCCACGCTAGCCTGCCTGCGCGGAGCCGCTACGGCAGAGGCAGGTCGGAATGAAAAAATGGCGTGATGAAATTGAAAAAATCGGCTTCAAGTAAAAGATGAACCAGTCGGAACAGAGGTGGCACTAAAATGATTGACAAAACAATAAAAAAATGATTAAATTACTACCTTAGGTCAAGGTAAGATGCTTTCCTTATGCCTTAATTCTGATCTTTAACACCTCAGGCGGGTGTTATTACTACATTAGAATCAAAGTTTACTTTGGTTCTGGTCAGGGTAATAACACCGAATTAACTATCGCCATTCTGTCAATTTTATGTCCGCCTCAGGCGGACGGAAAGGAGTGAGTCATGAGGAAGCGACTCATACAACTGCTGATGGCCGTCCTCGTGGCCACCGTATTTGCCCCCCAACCGGCAGACGCCAGGGGCAAGCGCAAGAAGAGAGTTTGTAATCTCGTTCGGCTCATGGCCGACCTGGATCAAGTGCGGGTCGCAGAGACCTCGGTGATCCCTTACTATGGCTTCGTGTTCGGACAGGACTCGAAGCTCTGCGAGACCCCAGGCAAAATCGAAATTGAGATCTACGAGGGTCTCAACAAGAAGATCGACGAGGTCCTGCGTCGGCACAGGGGGTGCAGCTGGAATGATATTCCGATCTACAAGGTCGAAAGGCTCGAAAACATCTGCCTCGAGGACGACCTGCCAGTGATACCCATTCCCCAGGAAGGCCTGGAGTTGGTGCCCCTGGTTCCTCCAAAGGAGCTGAAGCCCCGGCCAGCTGCCAAGAAGTGTGAGATGGGAAAGGTCAGTCAGCTGGCGCTGGACTACGCCAAATTTTTCAAAGAGGCGGCGTCCAGATGCGCCAAGGCTGAGCTGAAGAAGTTCGGCCTGTGGAACAAGGAGCTCGATGCTCTCCTCAAGAGGCATCACTGCTCTTGGGCTGACTTCAAGGGGCTCAAGAAAGTCGAGACCCTCGCGGATCTCGGCTGCCCACCCAAGGTGGCAAAAGAGGTTGCAAAAATCGTTGTTCCTTCTGAACTCGCCGCCCTGCCGCCAACCACCGTCGTCACCAAGGCTCCTCCCAAGTCCTACCTTGCCACTTACTTCGGCATCGGCGCCGGGGTGGCAGGAGCAGTTCTTCTTGGCGTAGGTGGTCTCCACTTCGGTCTCGAATCGAACCGCCTCGCCGACCAAGCCCATGGCGCATCGGTTCAGCTCGAAGCCATCCGCCTGGAACAACAGGCGAATGGCGCAGCCAAGAATGCCAACGGCTTAATAGGCGCTGGCATAGGCTTGATAGCGATTGGCGCCGGCCTGGTGGCCCTCGACCTCCTCGAGGTCTGGGGATCATCGCCCAGCGATCCATCGCCCAGCGACCCACCCACCCAACCCACCACTTCTCTGACTGTCGGTCCCGGCAGCGTGTATCTCGAGGTGCGATTCTAGTTAGATTACCCTGAACCTACCTTTGGGGTGAACCATCCGGTTCACCCCTCTTTTTTTCCAAAAGAAAAAAATCATTATTTCTTCCTTTTTGAGGGTATGTTAAGATACTCATAAGAAAAACTTTAATCTGAAATCTTTAATTTTAAATCTGATTATGGCCGAAACCAAATTTACTTTATTCGCTGGCTCCTCCCATCCTGAGCTGGCCAAAGAAATCGCGAAAGCGCTTAAAAAACCTCTTGGAAAAATTAAGTTATCCACTTTTTCGTGCGGAGAAAAATACGTAGCTCTGGAGCAGACAATTCGCGGACAAGAGGTGTTCTTAGTTCAAACCTGCCGGGACCAACTGGTAAATGAGGATTACACGGAATTATTTTTGATGATTAATGCCGTTAAACTCTCCTTTGCTACCAAAATTCATGTGATTATTCCGCATTTCGGTTACGCACGCCAGGATAAAGTGCATATACCACGCGAGCCCATTTCCGCTAAAGTCATGGCGGATTTGCTGGTTACTGCCGGTGCAGACCATGTTATTACATTTGAACTGCATTCAGCCCAGAACCAGGCTTTCTTTGATGTGCCAGTGGATAATATTAATGTGCATAGGCTTTTTGCCGACTATTTCAGAAAGAAAAAATTTAAGAATATTACTGTCATTTCACCTGACGCTGGCGGCGCCAAAAACGCCAAAAAACTCGCGGATGATTTAGGGGCTCCGATTGCCATTTTGCACAAATCACGCCCGGCACACAATAAAGCCTCCATTACCCATGTAGTCGGTAATGTAAAAGGTAAAACATGTATCATTTATGACGATATGATTGATACAGCGGGAACAGTAGCCAATGCCAGAGAAGCTCTGATAAAAAATGGCGCCAAAAAGGATATTTATCTAGCCGCCACACATCCGATTTTTTCAGGCCCCGCAAAAAAACGTCTGGTCAAAGCAGGCTTTAAAGAGGTTGTGGTAACAAACACCATTCCGATTCCGGAAAACAAAAAATTCAAAGGATTAAAACAAATTTCAATTGCGCCTCTGTTGGCCAATATTATCGCTTCAATTACACACCAAAAATCCGTTAGCAAATTGTTTTATTAATTGAAATTTAAAATCATGAAAATTGCAATTAATGGTTTTGGCCGCATCGGCCGGCAAATCCTGCATATCATCATGCAAAATAAAAGCGATATGGAGGTCGTTGCGATTAATGACTTAACCGACAACGCCACACTCGCGCATCTATTTGAATTCGATTCCACCTATGGCCGCTATCCCGGAAAAGTAGAGGCGAAAGGGGAGGAAGAGTTGGTGGTGGATGGCAAAGCCATCAAAACTTTTGCCGAGCCAGACCCAGAAAAACTGCCATGGGGCGATTTGGGAGTGGATTTAGTAATGGAATGTACCGGGCGCTTCCGCACACACGAAGACGCCAGCAAACATATGGCAGCAGGTGCTAAACGCGTTTTGCTTTCCGCGCCAGCCAAAGGTGATAAAGGCGCTGATGCAACCTTTGTGATGGGGGTTAACGAAGATGAATTTGACCCCGAAAACCACAAAATCATTTCTAATGCCAGCTGTACAACGAATTGTTTAGCTCCTGTTGCCAAAGTGCTACACGACACATTCGGCATCAAACGCGGAATCATGACCACCATTCATGCAGTTACAACAAGCCAAAGAATTTTAGATATGGCTGACAAAGACATGCGTCGGGCGCGCAGCTGCATGCAAAATATAATCCCGACAACAACCGGCGCCGCTAAGGCAGTTGGTTTAGTAATTCCGGAGCTTAAAGGTAAATTGACTGGCATGGCTGTACGCGTACCTTTGCCAACCGTTTCGTTGGTCGATCTGACAATCGAAACAGAGAAAAACACAACTGCAGAAGAGGTAAATGCGGCTTTTGAGGAATATTCCAAAAAACATCCTAATATTCTTGAACTTGAAAAACGGCCGCTTGTCTCCAAAGACTTCCAGATGAGCCCTATTTCCTCTACTGTGGATGGCCTTAGCACCATAGTAATGGAAGGCAATATGATAAAAGTGCTTGCCTGGTATGACAATGAATGGGGTTATTCCTGCCGCATGGTTGATTTGGCGGAATATATTTCTAAAAAATGATCAATTCGAAAAAAATTTAATATTTATGATATTCATGAGCAATTAACCATTTTGATATGCTAAATTATATTTTTCTTACTGGGCTTGCTGGTTCGCTCGTTTTAGTAACCGGCGCTGCATGGCCAGCAATCAAAGACATTAAACATCCTATGAAATCGACTAAAAACTGGCTTTTTGCAATAGGCGGTCTTGTTATGCTGATTTATGCCATTCTTGGTTATCAGCAAGGCGGGCCAATCTTTTTTATATTCCTGGAAATCCTAGTAGTCATTGCAAGTATTTTAATGATGCTCAATACGCCTGATACAGTTGACACGCCAATTATCACAATATGCGGATTAGCACTTATTATTTGGTCGCTGACGCTTTTTGAGGGATATAACACCATTTTCTTTATTATTGGTTTATCAGGTATCGGGCTTGGTTATGCATTTGAAATGGGCACATTGCGGCGCGGGCTTGCGCTTACGCTTGGCAGTGCGCTTATTGCACTTTTCAGTTATATTGAAGCAAGCTGGATTTTCTTTTGGCTCAATGTTTTCTTTGCAATTTTTTCTGGGTATTATGTATTACGCTTATTGATCCGCCAACGGGCCTGATATTAATTCCTCAATCAAATATATGCAACTAACCAGTCACGGTGCCGCCCTGGAGGTAACCGGCTCACAGCATTTGCTACAAGTTAATGGCAAAAAAATCCTGTTGGACTGTGGGCTATTTCAGGGCCGACGAAAAGAATCGTTTGATAAAAACAGTTTATTTGGTTTTGATCCAAAAGAAATTGACGTGATGATTCTTTCGCATGCCCATATCGACCACTCAGGAAACATCCCCCAGCTCGTTAAAAAAGGATTTAAGGGGGTTATTTATTGCACCGAAGCAACACAAAGCCTCTGCAATGTGATGTTATTGGATAGCGCTTACATACAGGAAAGCGATGCGGAATACATGGCGCGAAAACATCCGGATACAGCGCTTTATCCAATCGAGCCGCTCTACACAACTCCCGATGCTGAACAATCATTAAAATCATTTAAGGGCGAACCCTATGACAAGGCTTTTGAAGTGGCTGAAGGGGTAAAGGTAACATTCCGGGAAGCTGGACATGTATTGGGGGCTGCCGTTGTCGTATTGGATATCGACGACAAACAAGATGGCAAAAAAAAGCGTTTGGTGTTTACCGGTGATTTGGGGCGCTATCGCCTTCCCATTATCAGAGATCCCTATCCCATAAAACAAGCTGACTATTTGCTGTGCGAGAGCACCTATGGCAACCGCACGCATGACCCTGCTGAAGAAGGCATACCGGCATTGGCGCGGGTGATTAACCGGACGATTAAGCGGGGCGGCAAAATCATTATTCCCGCCTTTGCCCTGGAGCGTAGCCAGGAACTTTTATACAGTTTGCATCTTCTGATCCACCAGAAAAAAATCCCGGATAACCTGCCGATCTTCTTGGATAGCCCGCTAGCCAACGCCATTACGAGCATCTTCAAAAAACACGTGGAACTTTACGATGAAGAAATCCGAAAAGAGTTTAAAAGCTCGCAGAATCCGTTTACCATGCGCCAACTAAAACAGACCGCGGACGTGGAGGATTCCAAAAAACTCAATTATTTCATCGGCCCGTGCGTGATTATTTCGGCCAGCGGCATGTGTGAAGCGGGACGCATCCGCCATCACCTTAAAAACAACATCGAGGACCCAAAGAATACAATCATAGTAGTGGGTTACATGGCAGAAAACACTTTAGGGCGCAGAATTGTGGAAGGGCATCCTCAGATCAAAATTTTTGACAGGATGTATAAAGTAAACGCCGAAGTAGTGGTTTTAGAAGCATTCAGCGCCCACGCCGACATGAATGATCTGGATAACTACATCAAACCGATTAAAGGACTTAAAAAGGTCATGCTGGTGCACGGCGAAAAAGACCAGTCCAAACCATTCGCAGAACGGATTAAAGAGTTTTCAAAAGCAGGGGTAACCATCATGATGCCCCAGGTGACAATTGACCTTTAATTGCTTATCGGCTAAATTTACTTACGCATTTAGTCACGGAGAGATACCCAAGTGGCTGAAGGGGCGGCTTTGCTAAAGCTGTAGGGGGGCTTATGCCCCCGCGAGGGTTCGAATCCCTCTCTCTCCGCCATCTCATAAACCCATTTTTAATCCTTGATGGATTTTTGTCCTACTCCGATAAACCACCAACTCATCAATCAATCCTTGTTTTTTGAGTGATTGATAAAGCGTGGGACCCGGCTCCACCAAAACCGATGCAATGCCGATGGAGGCTAAATGTTTAAAAAGTTTTTTAAGGCTAACTTGCTTTTGGGTGGGGCTGGTCCAAATATTCAGCCCCTTTCCTCCTGCACGACAGGTGGCAATGAGATAATTTTTATCTTTCAGCACCTTGGCCTTTTTGGGGACGCGCAAGTGGGAATCCAGAATAACCCGCAAAGGATCTGCTCCCCGGTCGAATCGGACGGTTAGCCGTGGGTCATCCGTCAAAACCGTATTAATGCCCACCATAATCGCCTGATGGGCGGCGCGCATGCGATGAACCTCGCTGTCTTGCTTAGCAGTGGTTAGTCGGACGGGTTTTCCTTTGGGCCCAGCCACAAACCCATCGGCAGACATGGCAATTTTGACGGTAACAAACGGCCTTTTTTTCTCCACCCACGTAAAAAAGAACTTATTAAGCTTTTTACACTCCCTCGCGATTTCTCCTTTCAAAAAGCTGATCGCTGATCGCTGATCGCTGATCGCTTTTTGAAACGGATCGTGAGAACCACATATTATTTTTTTAACGCCCATTGCCCTCACAAAATCAAGGCATGGTGGTGTTTTTCCAAAATGGCGGCACGGCTCCAAGGTGATGTACATGGTCGCCCCTTCCAACTCCGTTTTTTGTTTCACAGACTGGATGGCAGTAATCTCAGCATGCGGACCGCCGTATTTTTGGTGATAGCCTTTGGCAATCACCTTATTGCCCCTTACAATGATCGCCCCTACCATGGGGTTCGGCGCGACATCCCGCATCCCCAAACGAGCCAGCTGGAGGGCCTGGGCCATAAATTTTTCATCAAGATTTTTCATCGGTTTAATTGTATAGTTGAAAAAGCGACAAAAAACAACATGAAAATCATACATAAATTGATAAACATCGCCATTGTCTTAATTATTGTTGCCATTGGGATTTCGTTTTTCATGAAAAAACAATTACCCGATAAAGAGATGCTTCTGGCGGAAATGTATAAAATGCCCTTACAGGAAAACCGCATCCGCCAAGAGTTTACATTTGATTACCGGGGAACTGGCTACAAAGTTTCACCAGTGGCTGACTATGAATTGTGGGGCTTGGTGGTAACGCACAATGACATCGGAAAATTTGGTGATATTTATCACATGGAAGATTCCGTAGACCTGAAAGACATTTGTGTGGTGTGGGGTGAAAATGCCGCGTCGGGAGTTTATGAAAAGGGAAAATATAAAAGTGGCAGTTGGACCTGTTATTGGCGTTTTAAATCAGGTGAAGCATGGGTTCAATTCAACGAATCCCAAATTGCCAATAATCATCTCATTGCATCAGATCCGGAAATTCAGGAAAAAATACGCCAGATCCGCATCGGAGACCAGATACATTTAACAGGTTATCTGGTTAATTATGAAAACGTAGACACGGAATGGCGACGGGAAAGTAGTATGACCCGGGAGGATACTGGGAACCATGCGTGCGAAGTAGTATATGTGGAAGATTTGAAAATTCTAAAGCCCGGAAATGCGGAATGGTATTTAATCTGGCAGTGGGGAAAATGGGGGCTTTTGGGATTGATTGTTTTTAAATTGATTTTAATGTTCTTTGGGGCGCGTAAAGATGTGGAAGAAATGGGAAAAATTTGACACCATCAAAAAAACCATGATATAAAGTCATCCTGTTTTGTATTTAACTGATTTTTTGTATCCTAATGACATTTTCGAATCATGCCATCAAAATTATTAAGCGTTGAACTCCATGGGCTGGAGGGATTTTTAGTTGAAATTGAAGCCGATCGCAGGGCCAGCAATGCGGCCTTTATAATCGTTGGCCTTCCGGACGCGGCAGTGCAGGAAGCCAAAGAGCGTGTAACCAGCGCCGTTAAAAATTCCGGCTTCGATTTCCCGCGCGGAAAAGTGATTGTTAATTTGGCGCCGGCGGACCTTAAAAAAGTTGGCCCTCGTTATGATCTGCCAATCGCCCTAGGAATCATCGCCTTGATGAAGCAGGTCTCTATCGCCTCATTCCAAGATGCTGTTATTATTGGTGAATTGGCATTGGATGGAACTATTCGGCCTATAAACGGCATTTTAGCCAGTGTAGAATTTGCCCATGAGCAAGGATTTAAAAAAGTGGTTCTGCCAAAAGAAAACGCCAGGGAAGCGGCTTTGATTCCTGGTATCAAAATCATTCCGGCAGGAAGCCTGGTAGAAGCGGTCCAATATCTAAACGACGAACTAGAAGCATTGCCTGTTAAACCCCCTGAGCTAAAGAATGACCAGCCAATTGGTGTTGATATGGCGATAATCAAAGGTCAGGCGCAGGCTAAGCGAGCGCTTGAAATAGCCGCCGCCGGAGGACACAACATTCTCCTTTGCGGAGCGCCGGGAGCCGGAAAAACACTAATGGCTCGCGCTTTAAGTGGCATTCTGCCTTTTATGACGCTCCAGGAAATGCTGGAAGTTTCCAAAGTTTATTCTATCGCCGGTCTACTGCCCAAACATCAGCCATTGATTACAAATCGGCCTTTCCGCCCCATTCACCATACCGCTTCGGATATGAGTATTGTGGGGGGTGGAAATATGCCAGGGCCTGGTGAAATCTCGCTTGCCCACAGGGGAGTATTGTTTATGGATGAAATCGCCGAATTCCCAAGGAGTGTTCTGGAGGTCTTAAGGCAGCCGATGGAAGATCGGTTTATCACCGTATCACGTGTTCGGGGAACCTGCACTTATCCCTGCCAATTTACCCTGGTGGCCGCCATGAATCCCTGTCCATGTGGCTATCGGAACGTAGAAAACGCAAAAGAGCCTTGCAACTGTTCAGCCATTGACGTCCAGCGTTACGAACGTAAGCTTTCGGGGCCATTGCTGGATCGTATGGATATGTTTATTAATATCAATCCGGTTGATTATTCAAAATTGACCGATCTCACCAAGGCCGAATCATCACGGACTATACAAAAGCGTGTGAACAAAGCCCATAAAATTCAAATCAAACGATTTAAAAACCGTGCCATCCAATGCAATACTGAAATGGAAAATAATGATATCGAAAAATTCTGCGCTATCGATCAAAAGTCCAAATCACTATTGTCGAAGGCTATGGAACAGATGAATCTGTCTGCCAGAGGCTATTTTAGGACACTAAAATTGGCGCGAACCATTGCGGATCTGGAAGGCCTGGATACCATCAAAGCTTCTCATATTGCGGAGGCATTACAATATAGGACTAAGATTTTTTAGTCGCTCCGCTCGTCTGAATGACTAGGGGGAGTAATCGCCTGAATAGCAAACAGAATAGTCATTTGAGCAATGACATAAGAGAGGCCATATGCCAAGAGCCAAAACCCGAAGGCTAAAAAATTTAATTCTAATTTTCTGGTTTATTTAAGCCATTTTTTTGATATACTCTACTTTTTAAGATTGCAATTTTTTTATATAAATGCTACAATGGAATAAACACGCTAACGAAACCAAATTATTTTGTTGCACCTCAAATTAATCAATTAAAGTATTCTAATGACAGACAAAAAAATATCAGAACTGATCGGTAAAAAGCCGAAACACAACAGGGCTTACCACAAATCATTTCAAAGGCATCAGCATCATGGCCATCCGCACAAAGCCCACGAAGGATCAGGCGGTGCAAAAATGCGCATCATTCCTTTGGGGGGCTTGGAAGAGGTTGGTAAAAACATAACTGCCATTGAATATGGCAATGACATCATTGTTATCGACTGTGGAATGTCGTTTGCCGGCCCCGATATGTTGGGTGTGGACTATATCGTGCCCGATGTATCTTATTTGCAAAAACGGAAACGAAATGTTCGGGGCATTATTTTTACCCATGGCCACTTAGACCATATCGGCGCTGTACAATATATCATTCCCAAATTAGGCAATCCTCCGCTATACGCCACCAAACTGACTGCCGGCTTGATGAAAAACCGCTTGCGGGAGTTCGCGCTAGACAAAACAGCAAAAATTCATGAATATAACGAAAATACTAAATTAAAACTGGGGGCTTTCGAAATCGAATTTTTCCGAGTTAATCACAGCATTCCAGATGGGATGGGGCTTTTTGTAAAATCTCCTGCCGGCACTTTGGTCCATACGGGTGATTTTAAATTCGACTACTCTCCTGCAATCGACAAACCCGCTGATCTGCAAAGGATTGGGGAAATTGGTCGCAAAGGGATTGATGTCCTTATGATCGACAGCACCAACGCGGCTAAACCCGGATTCTGCCGTTCAGAAAAAGATATTGCCAACAATTTGGAGGATGTTATTGCCAAAACCAAAGGCCGTCTAATCATTGCCTCCTTCTCCTCATTGATTGGACGCATCAACCAGATTGTTAATATTGCCTCCAGGCATAATCGAAAGGTCTTTCTTTCAGGCCGTTCGATGATAGAAAACATGAAACTGGCTGAAAACCTCGGTTATACCACTTACCCCAAAGGAACTGTGCGTAAAATCGGCCCCCAGGCCAATAGCCTACCGCCTAGCCAGACCATTATTCTGACAACGGGTGCACAAGGGGAAACCCTGAGCGCACTCACGCGCATGGCGATTGGAGAACACCACCATGTTAAAATCCAACAAGGAGATACTGTTGTTATTTCAGCAAGCCCGATTCCTGGCAATGAACTGGCGATTGTAAATGTTATCAATAACCTTTACCGCCAAGGAGCAAAAGTGATAACGAGCGGGGATATGGATATCCATACTTCCGGACACGCCCATGCAGAAGAAATCAAGATAATGCATTCGCTAATCAGGCCCAAATGTTACGTACCGATCCACGGTGAACTGTTCATGCGCATGGGGCACGCCGAAATGATCAAAAAGGTTGCTGACCCCGGCATGACTATCACCATGCTGGAAAACAATGGAGATATTTTGGAGGTGGGCAAGCAGAGCATCCGTAAATCTAAACAAAAGATCCAAGCCAATGATATTCTGGTAGATGGGCTTGGTTTTGGCGACATCGGTTCCAAGGTCATTCAAGAGCGTAAAATTCTGTCAACGGACGGCATGTTGATCCTCCTGTTCCACGCGTACGAAAAAACTAAGCGACTTGTTAGCGATCCGGATATCATTTCAAGAGGCTTTGTGTATGTAAAGGAATCCCAAGCCATTGCCTATGAAACCAAACAAGTCGCCAAAAAAGCATTTGAACAGATTGTGGCAGAAAAACGCGACATTAAACTAAGAGATTTGAAGCAAGAAATTGCACCCCATGTGAGCCGGTTTATCCGAAAGCGGTTAGGCCGGGAACCAATGATCTTACCGATTATTATGTACATCTAAATCACAGGATTAAGGATCCAGGATTAAGAATTAAGCTGAAATTTAGTATTTAAGTAAACATTATGAAAACATTTAAAGATATTATTGCGTGGCAAAAAGGTTACCGGCTAACACTTATTGTCTATAAGCTGACATCTGCTTTTCCCAAATGCGAGGAGTTCGGATTAAAATCACAATTGCGCCGTGCAGGCGTATCTATCATCTCGAATATTGCCGAAGGATTTAAACGAAGGAGCACGAAAGACAGTTTGCGTTTTTTTAATCAATCTGAATCATCACTTGAAGAAGTGAAATGTCAAACGATGTTGGCACACGACTTGGGATACTTGAATAAAAAAAATTATAAGGAATTATATGATTTAGAAGAAGAAACTGGTAAAGTGTTATTCGGTTGGATTCAGTCACAAAAAATCGGCTGAATCCTTAATTCTTAATCCTTAATCCTAGTCTGTTGATCGGTATTTATATAATTTTATTCTTCATCGGCCTCGGTTTCGGAAGTTTTGCTTCTGTGATAATCCATCGCTTACATACCAAACAAAAGGGAATTTGGTGGGGAAGATCCATGTGCCCAAAATGCAAACATAAATTGAACGCGATAGATTTAATCCCGCTTTTTGGGGTAATGATCCGAAAATTTAAATGTCATTACTGCAAAAAACCCATTTCACTCCACTATCCGATACTGGAATTGATAATGGGTTCCGGGTTTCTGTTGACTGCCCTGTTAATGGGCCTGGATCGCCCTTATTTGTTAGCTTATTATCTACTCCTCACATTCATTTTTATCCTGCTTTCTTTTTACGACATCTTCTTCCAGGAAATTCCGGATGAGATTTCTATCCCTACCATCATCATAGCCGGTGTCATCGGATTTGCGGCACAATTACACAGTCCTACCAGCCTGCTGATCGGCTTCTTGGTCCCTGTTTTCTTTTTTGGCACTTTATTCCTAGGCTCCGGCGGCAGATGGCTTGGAGGGGGTGATGTGCGCATTGGAGCCATTATGGGTTTTGTATTGGGATGGCCTAATGTGATTATCGGGCTCTTTCTGGGCTATTTGCTAGGCGCTGTTTTCAGCGCCATTGGATTAGCATCTGGAAAATTTACCAGAAAAACCCCTATTCCCTTCGGCCCCTTCCTGTTCCTGGGAACCTACATCGCATTGTTTTGGGGTAAGGATATTTTGGGATGGTATTTGGGATTGATTTAACAATGTCCCCGCCCTCCTCCCTTTTTATACAAAATATTTCGTACAATATACATAAATACGCTGTATGTACGAAAACACTTCGCATAAAAACGAGTTAGCCGAAATTGAAAGCATTTTTAACCTCAAAATCAAAACATGGAACAATATTTCATTTACACACTAACATTCTTATACAGTATTGGAGGAATTGTTACATTTTCAGGATTTTTTCCAACAATAAAAGATTTATGGAAAGGAAAACCAAGCGCCAACGTACACACATATGCTATATGGACAGTAACAACCTTCTTCGCATCATTATATGCGATATTTGTTGTTAAGGACTTGGTTTTCAGCTTAGTAATAAATCTTCAATTAGTTGCATGTTTGATAGTACTAATATTGAGACTAAGACTTAAGAAACATGTAAAAGCGGAACATGTTCTAACTCCTCACTCCTAAAGTCGTTCGGCCCCGCTGCGCTCTCCTCCCGATGGTCGTCAAGGCGTACAACAGCAGTATATGCGGCTTATGCCTCAGCTCGGCAACGCCCACATTTGCCACTGGTAAGCCTTCGGCATATTATAACATTGCAAAACTTCTTATAGCCCGAAACGTCGTACGAAATACTGCCCATTTTTCTGTTATCTTATTAATGCTTTAATAAGGTACTTTTAGAACACTTTTAATAATTGTATTTGGCACAGAACTCAATCAAATAGCATCCATTCGGAGGGGGCTAAATCTTATTGACATATTAATAATATTATTATATAATCAAAATAAATCTGGCAACTAGCAAACGTCTTGCTATGCATCTAGTCCTCATGTATTACGCAGACTAATAGCTGGTTACCATAAAGAAAGGTGGTGGTGATATATATGACTGTCCATAATATATAGGCCGAAAGGCAACCACGTCCTTCAAAGCTGCTGTTGTTCTCGCAAGCAGCGCCGGATCGATTCCGGTTTCCCAATTCCGGGCATGGGATGAGAACCCTTAGTGTGGAAGGGTAAAGCCACATTGAGAATTTTAACCTTCAGCCAGCAGGCCATGATCCGCAGCCCAGCGGGGAGCCTCTGTGTCTGTCAAGAAACTTCGGTGTGAGGCCCGAAGTGAACCGATAGGCATACTCCAGGCTGGGGGGACACCAGAAATCCCAAAGGTTTGGCTTAGCGCACCTGCCGAAAGGGATAGCACGTGGTCATCAGTATGGGAGCCGCTATATCATTGATCGAGGACTTGATTATAGCGACCAGGAACTCCTCATTCCTAACCCAGCCTGAGTCTGTTGTCCGCGAACCTTCAACGGTTCCGTACGGCAGAGCCCGGCAAAAGAACAAGTGCGCTGGCGGCAACTTCGGTTGCCGCCTTTAAAAATTATTAAAATATTCTATTTTGGATTGAAAAATGGGCAGTACTGCAAACGAACGCTGTACAAATTCCATCGCACCACCCATCGGGTCTGAGCTTATCGCACCACAATCGGCACCCGCTCACTGAAGCGTATTTTGCCATCCCGCAATACAATTTTCATAGAGAGCTCATATGTGCCGGCAGGGGCTGAATCCCAGATAAAAGTGTAGATGTAAGCGCCGCCGCCCTTCTCGTCGCCCATCACCTTAGCCACTTCAATGGATCGTTTGCCTTTTTGCTTGGCTGACACTATGAGCTCTTTTAAGCCCTCCTGGGCTTCGTCATTCAAATAAGCCTCAATCACGATGCGGGACCCCTCTTTGTAAGAGGCATTTTTGTAAGGTTCCAGAATGCGGGAGTTGCCACCTGACAAAATATTCTGTGGCTCTTTTGAGATAATTTCAATTTCAGCAGAAGCCTTATTCCTGGCATGATCATAAGCCACAGCGCGAATGGTATGTGAGCCGGCCTGTTGGGGTACGTCAAGCTGCCAAAGATAAGGGGGCTGGCGAACCACCTCCTTAAAATCCCCATCCATATAAAATTCAATCTTCAGAATATCGCCATTCGGATCAAAAGCATTGACCATGGCGGCCATGGAGGTACCGGCATTCAGTCTTGCCTCATCGCCCGGATAAGCGAATTCAATTTGTGGGGCCACCTTATCTTCCCCAATCTTCACCTCAACAGAGGATTGGTTAGAACGATACAAAGAATCAAAGACAATGGCTTTAATGGTGTGTTTGGATTTCTTTTTGGCTCGTTTAGAAATCTCAATCGTTCCTTTATAAGGCGATCGGTCAGACGAATCCACCAGCTCATCATCCCAATAATACTCAACATGATGAACGCCGGCCTTAGCTTCAATTTTGAGCCACACACCCAAATACGGTCCACTGACTGTGGATAGGTTGCCAGGGGAAAGGATGCGGATTTCAGGTTTGATCTTAATATTTTCGGGCGTATGGACATCATCGTATTCTGTCGGCACAGGTTCGTCTTCATCATTCTCTTTCGCCCACTTGCGCACCATCTCCTCCCAGTTGGAATTATCAGGCACAATTGAGTGATGTTCAAAGAACGGCTTTTTTTCAATCGCGGCTTCCGGCGTCCACTCAGTCGCCAGCTTGCCAGATATCCGATCCACCTCAACAATCTGATAAGAGGTGTCATATTCGCGTGGCACGGAAAAGCTGGCAAATACGCCTGTCTTTACGACTTCTCCCGGCGTATGTTCCGAGGGAAGTTTGCCGGTTTTTTCGGAAATTTTAACCCATTTGATGCCTTCAGGGCGTTCAAACTCCTCACGCGGGAAATCTTTAGTAGCCGCCACCATAAAATCATGCCAAATTCCCGCAGCCGTATCCAAACCGCTTGCCCTGAAGCTCAATTCAGAGCCATCATTATTCCCCGCCCAGACCCCTGCGGCAAGCCGTTTGGTATAGCCGAGCGTCCATGTGTCAAACGGGATGTTGATTTCTCCTTTTTCTTTGTTGGAGGTGCCGGTTTTAGCTCCGTTCATCTGGCCTGGGATGGATAATCTTTGCCTCCACCAGCCTTCTGGCCGAGCTCCCACGTCGCTCAGAATATGATTGACCAGATAGGCGACCTGAGGATCCAGAATCATGGTTTTTTTAGGCTCCTGATATTCTTCTAAAATATTGCCGTTACGATCCTCAATTTTCAGGATGCCAACCGGTTCCATTTTATAGCCCCCGTTAGCGAAAATGCTGTAAGCAGACACCATATCGATAAGCCTGGCCTCCCCCGCGCCCAAAGCCAACGACAGACCATACCAATCATCTGGCTGATTGAGCTGAATGCCCATTCTGCGCGCCAAATCCAGCACATTAGGAATACCAGCCAGATAACCGGATTTAACAGCTGGTACATTGAGCGAATGGGCCAAGGCTTGTCTCATAGGAACCGGCCCACGATACTCCCCGTCATAATTTTCAGGTTCATACCAGCCGCCAAATTTTGTTCTTACATCATACAAAATCGTACTGGGCGCGTACCCCTGCAAAAAGGCAGCCGCATACACAATCGGCTTAAAAGAAGAACCGGGAAGCCTGGATCGTAAAGTCACATTTACTTGCCCATCAATCTTATCATTAAAATAGTCTACAGAACCCACCATAGCCATTATTTGGCCATTATTGGGATCCATAGCCACCAAGCTGGCATTAGTAGCCTTATAACGCTCCAAATTGGTTTCAGCGTAATCAGAGACTGCTTTTTCGGCTGCTTCCTGCATTTTAGGATCAATGGTAGTAGTGATTTTCAGCCCCCCTTTTTCAACCTGTTCCTTGCCATACTGTTCCTCCAGAATCTGGCGGACATACATCACAAAATGAGGAGCTTTAATCTCTTCGCGGAAAGGAGTAAATTCTAATTTTTCAGCATCCTTAACCGCCTGTGCATATTTATCGTTGGAAATGTAGCCCAGATCTTCCATACGCCCCAAAACAAAATCCACACGACCCTTCACATAAATTTCCTGGCACGGCTCAAGGAACTCTGACTCATCATCTTCCTCTGACTCTTCCGATTCACAATCGCCATAACGATACGTTTTGCCAAGGAGTCCCTTGTCGATAAAGTCGGGGTTGATATCCACCAAGTCTTGTTCAGACCGGATATTCATTTTGAGGATTTCTTCTTCATCCACATTTATGGTGACGTATTTGTTGTTCCCATAAGGGCTATAAAAAGTGGGGGCTTTGGGAATAGCCGCCAAAACTGCGCCTTCGGCCAACGTCAATTCTTTAGCGGGTTTACCAAAAAAGGTGGTGGATGCCCGTTCAATGCCGTAAACACTGGATCCGTAAGGGATACGGTTTAAATACATTTCCAAAATTTCATCTTTAGAAAACCGGCTTTCCAATTGGAGCGCCAGAATGATTTCTTTAGCTTTGCGCGAATAGGTGCGCTCTGGACTTAAAAAAGCATTCTTAATGAATTGTTGGGTAATGGTTGATCCCCCACGTTGCTTGGAACAAATGCGAAGCTCGCTACAAAAAGCTTTTAAAATAGCGGAAAGATCAACGCCACCATGATTGTAAAACTCATCATCCTCAATCGATAAAACCGCATCGATGGCGTGCTGAGGCACATCGGAAAGCAGGATATTTTCCCGATTCTCTTCGCCATGAATTGTGTAAAGCAAATTGCCTTCGCGGTCGTAAATAACGCTGGATTGGGCAGCCACCAAATTCTCAATATTATCAATATCCGGCAGGTTAGGGAAAACAATCAGGATCAAAATTACCCCCAAAAGCGTCACA
>Ga0114920_10000355_pt1 | contig 19971 bp, 15 predicted proteins | sample ChitaG_FD_88683 | JGI IMG/M metagenome (GOLD analysis project Ga0114920, IMG submission 88683) | Deep subsurface microbial communities from South Pacific Ocean to uncover new lineages of life (NeLLi) - Chile_00310 metaG | ecosystem: Environmental > Aquatic > Marine > Oceanic > Sediment ...
AAAGTACCTTATCCAGATTTTTATCCTTACTAATCGCGAGTCTCTTGTTATCGAGAATGATGATGTGGACTTCTTGTGGTCCATGAACCCCAATGACCAGTTCCTTTTCTATATCAGTAGTACGGCTGGGTCCAGTAATGAAGGATACATAAGAGGTCAGCTTATGCCCAGAAGAAGCGATGGTTAGGGCTTTGATAATGGATGCGGCCTGTTCCAGAGTTTCGACGAACTTTTCCGTAGTCACCAGAGCGATATGAACCGGCGGCAAAGAAGTAACGAGGCGAGCATTTCCTTCGTTGCTGATGATAACCAGAGTCCCGGATTCAGCTACAGCCAGGTTGGCTCCTGAAATACCGATATCAGCCTGGAAGAAATATTTTTTCAATTCTTCCCGGGCAATTCTTACGATTTCTTTTACGTCTGGAGGAACAGGCTTTTTGAGGTTCTGGCTGAGGAGCTCTGCCACTTCTTGTTTAGTCTTGTGAAGGGCCGGAGCCGTGATGTGGGAAGGCTTTTCTTTAGCGAGTTGGATTATCCATTCTCCAAGGTCAGTTTCCACAACTTTGTATCCTTTTTTCTCGAGAAAACGGTTGAGCTCTATTTCTTCGCTCACCATGGATTTAGATTTGACAATGAGTCTGGCATTCTTTTGACGAACTATTTTCTCTATTAATTCTAAAGCTTCACTCGGCGTTGATGCTTGGTAGACTTGAGCGCTAGCTTTTCTGGCTTCTTCGCTGAATTTCTGGATAAGACGGGGAAGATGCTTGATGCACTCTTCCTTTATTTCCCTTGCCCTTTTTTTATATTCTTCCCAGGGAATATCGTTCTTTGTTTTATTGTATTTCTCAAAATGATGTGAAGAGGCTTTTTTTAAAGCATGCTGAAGGTTTTCGTCTTGAAGAGCCTTTTTTATCTCTTTTCTCTGTTTTTTCCGAGGGAACAACTAACTCTCCTCATCCATTTTTTCCAGATAAGATTGGGCATTGACTAATATTTCCCTAGGCTTGCCTCCTTCAGAAGGTCCGACGATTCCTTCGTGCTCCATCTGGTCGAGTATCCTGGAAGCGCGGGCATAGCCCAGCTTGAGCTTTCTCTGGAGATATGAAGCAGATGCCTGTCCGGTGAGAAGAACGAGCTCCACTGCTTTGTCATAGAGTGCATCTTTTTCGTCTGATTCTTCCCAGATCGCGTCAGCAGGGCTTTTAAGGACTCTAACTATTTTCTCATCATAGATCGGAGATCCCTGTTTCTTGACGTACTTAACCATCCTGATGACTTCGGGAACAGAGATAAAGGAACAATGCAATCTTATGAGGCGAGGATAATTGGGGGGCATGAAGAGCATGTCACCCATCCCAAGAAGTTTATCAGCTCCGGATGAATCGAGGATAATTCGGGAGTCAACTTTAGTAGGAACACGAAAGGCTATCCGGCTGGAGAAATTGTTCTTGATTGTTCCTGTTATCACATCGATGGAAGGACGTTGTGTGGCCATGACAAGATGAATCCCAACCGCACGCGCCAATTGAGCCAGCCGAGCAATACAGTATTCAATCTCTTGAGCTCCTATCATCATTAACTCCGCTAATTCATCGATGATGATCACCAGATAGGGGATAGGCTTGAGTTTCTCTTTTTCCTCTTCAGTGAGCTCCGATTTTTTCTCCTTTAGGATTTTCTTGACTCGCTTGTTGTATTGTTCGATGTTTCTTACCCCGAGGTATCCCAGCTTCTGATACCGTTCTTCCATTTTCTTTATGCTATCCGCCAGGACAGGGGCCGCTTTCTTCGGGTCTGTAATCACAGGACTTAAAAGATGAGGGATTCCTTCATACTGAGGAAATTCCAATCTTTTAGGGTCGATAAGGATAAGCTTGACTTCCTCAGGAGTGGCCTTATACAGGATACTGGAAATAAGGGAATTTAAAGCCACGCTTTTTCCTGTTCCCGTCGCCCCAGCAATGAGGAGATGGGGCATGACGGCTAGATCTGTTACATATACGTCGCCATGGATGGTTTTTCCCAGGGCAAAAGTCAGCTTGGAAGGAGAATTCACAAATTTTTCCGATTGAATAACATCCCTGAGCTTAATTATCTCTCTTTTGTTATTCGGGACTTCGATTCCGAGTGAGGATTTTCCTGCGATTCTTTGAATCCTGACCGATTCCGCTTTGAGTGCCAGAGACAGCTCTTCTGTTAGGTTGGCAACCTGGCTCACCTTTACTCCAGCATCCGGAAAGAATTCATAAGTGGTAACAATTGGCCCGGGATGGTATTCACGGACTTCTCCCTCCACCCGGAATTCTCTCAATTTCTCTTCTATTTTTTGCTTCTTTTCATATAGTTCATTTTTATCGATTTTCTCATAAACTTCGCCCGGATCAAGAAGATTGAATGGCGGAAACTGATAACCTCCCCTTTTTTCCATTTCTGGAAAAAGGAGTTTCTCTGGCATAGGCGGAGGAGCTTGTTTTGTCAAAGGAATCTCTTGTTTGGGCCCCTTTTTTTTGGCTTCTTTCTCTACTTTTTTAGGTTTTTCTTTCTTTCCCAGCGAGGAGTATTTTTCGACAATCTTTTTTTTCATTTTCTCTCGGCGCTTTGATTTCTGGTAATGGGTAATTCTGATTCTGACTTCTTTGAAGGTGAAAATTAAGATTCTTGAGAAAAAGTGAAAAGCCTTTCCGATCGAAAATTTTGTAGAGAAGACGAAGAATAGAATGAGAAAAGAGACGAGTATGAGTAGTGTGCCCAGGCGATTAAAATATTTGGCTATAAAAGAGGAAAACAACTCGCCAATCATCCCGCCTGCCAGAATTTCTGTTCCTCTCCAGGAAATGCTCTGAAAAATCAAATATAGAAGGGCGCTTAGGATAAGGAGAAGGAGGAAAGCTCCACCTATTTTTAAAAACAGGCGTTTATTTTCCCTGAGGAGAAAAATTTGATATCCCAAGTAGACAAAGGCAAATGGAAGAAGGAAAGAGGCAAAACCCAGAAGTTGGAGAAAGACCTCTGAGAGAGATGCTCCTACCTTTCCTGCATAATTGGAGATTTTCTGGTCAGAAGGAGTTGCGCTGGTCCAGGAGGGGTCATTGGAGTCGTAACTGATGAGGCTAATAAAGAGAAGAATTGCTAGAAAAAATAGAAATATGCCGATTATTTCCGAGGTTCTGAGCTGCTTTTTCTTTTTGGGCTTTTGGTTAGATACAGCTTGTTTTTTTCTTTTCCTCTTTTTCATTTTTCAGATTATATCACAGTTAAAAATAAAAGGGGACAGTCCCCTTTTTCTATATGCAGCTAAAACAGAAGATGGGGTCGCGTCTCAACATTTGACATTTCTAATAAAAGGGGATAGCCCTCTTTCTCTGTATGATTCAGGTAGAGGGGCTTGATTCAGATGTAGGGGCTTGATTCATCAAGCCCACCTTTTAAAAATTCTGATCATTCCTAAGCAGATGATCAAAAAGATATGGGTTTGATAAATTGTTAAAGGAAAAAAGGAGCCTGTCCCCTTTTTCATTTTTTTTCAGGTCATTTTTTTGAGCAGGAATTTCCAGAGATATTCCTTTGGAACACCCAAAAATCTCTTTCTCCACAGCCGATCACAATCCTCACAAGTTCTTAAATCGCTGATATCTCTTCGACCCATCTTGTCTCTCAGATCCAAAATTTTTTCGTTATTCCATATCTCAGCTAATGAGGAATTTTGAACATTTCCCAAGACATACGATCCAAAAAAGTCCTGAGGACAAGGAAGGACGGACCCATCCCAAAAAATAGCCAATGCATACCAGGGAAATGTACAGGGAGAGAAGGCTTTAAGGCTTTGATTTTTAGGAATTCTTCCTGCCCAATTATGCATTTTTTTTATTTTGACCTTGTCCAAGGGGAGCCCATTGAATCGATTCAAAAAATCTTTTCTCTTAAGGAGGTCTTTTTTTTTGTTGGAATTTGGAAAATTAATCAGCTCTAACGTCGTGAATGGCCTTTTGTTATTGAGTTCTTTTTTAATTCTGAGGAATCTGATTATATTTGAAGTAGTCTCTTCAAAATTTCCTTTAATCCGGATGCTTTCATACGTATCTTTATCGTAACCGTCAAAGGAAAATGTAAGGTAATCTAATCCTGATTCGATAACGTTGTTGGACATTTCCTCATCAAGCAATGTTCCGTTCGTGTGAAGTTTCGTTATCAACTTTTTTTCTCTGGCGTATTTTGTCATTTGAATAATGTTCGGGTGAAGGAGGGATTCTCCTCTGTGCAGTAAATTGGCATCAATGACAAATGTTGATGCCTCATCAATGATTTTCTTGAATAATGTGAAATCCATATATCCCTTCTCTTCTTTTTTCAAATCTTTGTTTGGGCACATGACACATTGAAGGTTGCAGTGATTGGTTGGTTCTATCCACAAACGAACCGGAAAATACGAGAGTTGAGTTTTTTTCTTTTTATAACTGGAAAAGACATTAATCAGCCGGCGATGATATTGGAATCTATTCATTATGAATAATCCAGGCCCGCTATTCTAGTCTGTCTAATAATTCAAATAATTCAACAAACTGGGAGAGAGACAGCTCTTCAGAACGAATCGTTTTAGAAAAATTGAATTTCCGGAAGGCTCCTTCTATTTGAGATGTTGGATATCTGCGCATTGTCAAGTTGTTAAAGAGAGTTTTTCTCCTGTGTTGAAAAACTCCTTTGAGGAAACCATGAAAATCCTCTTCTCTTTTGATGAGAAAGAGAGGCTTCGCTCTTTTCTTGAGAGAGACCAAACCGGATTTTACTTTGGGTGGAGGTTTAAAGGAATCAGGCCCAACAACGAGGAGCAGTTTGGTGGAAAAATAATTCTGAAAAAGAATAGAGACAGGAGCATATTTTTTCGATCCAGGCTGGGCACAGATTCTCTCTGCAACTTCCTTCTGTATAAGAAAAACACATTCTGAAATGAGCCCTCTCTCTTGGAAGGCCTTGAACAACAAAGGTGAAGAGATGGAATAAGGCAAATTCCCCACAAGCTTCACCTTTCCCTTTAAATCGAGTTCTTTTTTTATTAGCTTGGAGAAGTTGATTTTTAAGACATCAGCCTCCAGAATTTTTAGATTGTGAATACTTTTTTTTCGGAGTGAAGGAATGAGAGCTTTATCCTTCTCAATCGCGATGACTTTTCCCGCTTTTTCGGTCAGAGGAAAGGTCAATATCCCCTTTCCCGCTCCTATTTCTATAATAAGATCTTCTTTCTTGGGAGAAATATGATCGATGATCTTTCTTATGATGATCGGATTTTTCAGGAAATGCTGACCCATCGCCTTTATTTTTCTTCTATTCATTTTTCTTGCTATTATATCATTTTTTGGGGTCAGGTCTTGTTTTTTGCTTTTTTTTAAGAAATAGCATTCGATTCCTGTTTCTTGATTCTTTTTGCAATGAGAGAGGGGGATTCAGGGACGTTGCCAGCAAAAAAAGCAAAAAACAAGACCTGACCCCAAAGGCGATTGACTTCGCATATTTTTATTGCGGGACCATATGTGATAAACTTATTAAAGTATTGAGGGAGAGATTCTTCGTTTTCTCAGATGAATAACAAATTTCGAGGAAGCATTCAAAAAGAACTCATCGAGAGGAAGACGTCTTTAATCTCAAAATATTCTCACCTTTTTCTGGGGAAGAAAAGCTTCGCCGGATTTTTAAAATTCGAGTTTATCACCCTGTTTTTTTCTTGGGTGCCTGGGGCGACAGGGCTTTTTTTCCGCAAGCTTTTTTATCCTTTTCTCTTTAAAAAGGTTGGCAGAGGAGTTGTGTTTGGTAGAAACATAACCCTTCGGCACCCTCACAAGATTTCTCTTGGCGATCATTCTTTTATTGATGACAATGTGGTCCTGGACGCAAAGGGAGAAGAAAACGAAGGCATCCGGGTGGGTGAAAATGTTTACGTTGGTCGTAACAGCATTCTCAGCTGCAAGGAGGGCTCCATATTCCTGGATGATTATTGCAATATCTCAGCCAACTGTTCCTTGCTTTCTGAGACAGAAATAAGCTTGGGAAAATACTGCTTTTTGGCTGGCCAGTGTTATTTGGTAGCCGGTGGAAATCATAGGTTCGACGATATTTCTGTGCCCATCATGTTTCAACCCTCCTATACTAAAGGAGGAATAAAGGTTGATGAGGATGTCTGGCTGGGAGCAGCGGTCATTGTCTTGGATGGAGTTTCCATAGGAAAGGGGTCTGTGATCGGCGCAGGTTCGGTGGTTAAGGAATCCCTTCCAGAATATTCTGTTGCTGTGGGTGTCCCAGCACAGAAGATAAAAGACCGCCGAGAAAAGGAAGAAAAGGGAAAAAACTAATTAAAATAGCGATCTTAAATCTGAAAAAGGGGGAAATACGGAAACCTGGCTCATGGGAGATTCCTAGGTCACTTTAGGGATTTGTGGATCCAACCGTTGAAAAAGGCTATGGCTATGGCAACTACGATAGAGGCGAGTCCGATGGAGTATGTGGTGAAGGTGCCGAAATTATGCATTAAGATCGGAGCCGCCGCCGTAATAAACCCTCCGCCCATCATGGGTTCATAAAGAATCTGTTTGTAGCCGAAGGATTTGGCCGCCGGTGTCTTGAAATGGGGATCGGCAACACGCAATAGCATAAGACCCAGTGCCGTGACTCCTGTCTGCATACCGTATTCGGTAATGCCTCGTTCAAACCAGGCATCGGGAAGCATACGTGGGGCAATAAACCATGTAGCAAAAATAACCCAGGCCAGGCCGACGAGCATCAAGGTTGAAAAAGGAAGGAAATAGGCAAAAAATACATCCAGCTTGATGGATGCGATTGCTGATAAAACCAAGAAATCGAGCGCCAGCCCCAAAATGCGGTCGAATGTCCGTCTATCCAGATACTTGGAAAGTCCGGTTTTGCTGGCGAAAATCTGAATGAAAAGCCCTCCTAGCATTGCGAGTGGAAAGAGCGGAAAGGCTCTGAACAGATCGGGCTCCATGTTGGCGCTCAGGCTTTTGATGCCCTTGAGCATATACCACCCAATGAGGATCGCCACGCCCACAAACGCGGAATGAAAGGCAAAGGGTTCGAGTGCATTTGGAGAGATAGTGGTGAACGAACCGGGTGTCCTCTTTTCTGGAGGGATCAAGCCGCGAATTTCCGCCACCGTCAGCTGTTTCGGGGATTTTATGACTTTGGTGTAGCCTCGCCTAGCGGCCAGATTGATCATAGTCATACCGAAGATCACAGCGCTAATGACGCCGACTGTTGCGGACATCAAGCCAAGGTCAGACCCAGCTTGGAAGCCGAGCTGATCGAATGTTTCGGCCATCCCGGAGGCGGTTCCGTGTCCTCCAGAGAAGCCGATTTCGAGAAGGCATCCGAAAAAATGGGGAACGCCGAATACCGGCGTGAGAAAAATAACGGAAATTCCCACACCAAAAATATACTGCCCCATGCCTACTAGCCACCCGTAGCATAACTGCGGGCCCCCATCTTTCAAGATCGACTTAAAGGAAGGAATGGAAAATCCGAGAAACAGGCAGGCAAACACAATATTGATCAACCGGCCCGGATACAGCGACCAGGAGTCCATTATTTCCCGGGGAATTAAGGGGAAGAGGTACCTCCCACAGATATAGGGTCCAAGAAACAGGCCGATAAACCCGGCAATAACAGATGCCGGTAAAAAGAGTTTCTGAAGAAAGACCAGCCTTGCGCGTAGATATTTGCCAATAAGAAGCAGAAGACTCAACCAACAAATATCTATCATCAGATTTGTGAGTTGAGTGCCAGTTATTTCCATTGAATGTTTCCTTCCTCAGCTCTGCGGCGGATGGAGTTCTTTCTCTGTGTGGGCGATGACTGTCGCCGCAGCGATATCACCTGTGATATTGATGACTGTTCGGGACATATCTAGGATGCGTTCCACACCCAGGATGAGTGCGATACCTTCCAGGGGGATCCCCACCTGTTTGAGCACGATAACCAGCATGAGCACGCCCATGGCCGGCGCTCCTGCTGCTCCGATGGAAGCAAGCGTTGCCGTGAGGATGATGGCCAGCTGGTCGCCGAGTCCCAGGTCCATCCCATAGACCTGGGCGATGAAAATAGCTGTTACTCCCTGATAGAGAGCTGTTCCGTTCATATTTATAGTCGCTCCCAGCGGTAGGACGAAACTGGAAATCTGCTTTGATACGCCGATGTTATCTTCTGCGCATTCCATGGTGACGGGCAGTGTAGCGGAGCTTGAGCAAGTACTGAAGGCAATCAATTGAGCCTTGGTAATCCCTTTCCAGAACTTGAAATAGGGATATTTTGTGAAGAGAGTGACGACCGCCGGATAGGAGAAGACGAGGATGGCCAGGCCTCCGATAACGACCACACAATATCGAACAAGAGACATTAATATATCAACGCCGAACGTGCCGACAACCGAGGCGATGAGCGCGAAGACTGCATACGGCGCGATTTTTATCACAATCTCGACGATCTTCACCATGATGTCATTTATCGCTTCGAAAAATGAAATGACCGGCTTCATTTTTTCCCTGCTGAGAAGGGAGATGACTACACCCATAAACATCGCAATAAAGATGATCTGCAGCATGTTAGCCTGGACAAATGAACCGGCCGGATTGTCAGGAATGATGTCGATGAGGACGTCCCCTATTCCAGGTCTCTCCCCAACACGAATTGCCTGCATACCCGCGGTCTCCCCGTAGTTTGCCTTGAGTTCAGCCTGAATAGATTCAGGGATATTGCTGCCGGGTTTTAGGGTGTTAGCCAGAAAAAGACCGAGGGCAACAGCCGACACATAATAGGCAATATAGAAAGCAAAAGTTTTGCCGCCGACACGACCCAGTTTGCGCAGGTCACCGAGAGATGCAACGCCTACGAGTAAGGAGGCAAAAATCAGAGGGATCACAACCATTTTGATAAGACGGATAAACGCCGTTCCCACAGGGCGGACGATTGCAGCATCCGGTCCGTAGATCATTCCAGTGATAGCTCCGAGGATCAGTCCCACAAAAATCTGTGTGGGTATGCCAGTACGGCGAAGGGTTGTTAAAATTAAGATAACAATAGCAGCAAGAAGCAGCAGGGTCTGGATGATTTTGATGCTGAGAGCGTCTGCCGGATGGCCCAGAGCAAAGGCAATAGCACAGAGCGCAGTGGCAATAACAGCCCCGAGGATTCGCCTCATATGACGCCTCATTGTTCCTCCTGGAGTTACTGTCGGAGTCTTATCAAAAACATGAAAAATTATAATATCGACTCGCTCCTCTTAAGTCAATTTTTATCTCTTTTAAAAAAAGGGCTCGCATCTCAGCATTTGACATTGTTTTTTTCATTTGCAATTTATCGATTAAAATAAGATAAAAAAATCAGCTAATGCAAAAGAACAAAAAAATAAAATCTAAAATTGTGAAGATCGAAAACCCTGACGGAGTAAGAAGGCAAGTTGTCATTCCCCTATTTTCACAGGGGCAGGCTCTGCGGAAGCAGGAATCCAGAGGTAGCGTTTGATGCTTTTACCGGTACTTGGCTTAAGAATTTTAGAATATTTCAAAGCTTTCGAGGATCTTTAGAAAGTGGGACCTTAACTCAGAGAAACGTTCCTTGGAAGTGATGAATGCGAATAGATATGCGTTAGTCCCGTCGATTAACAGACAGTTCTCGTTGACTATTATGGACTGATCCTTCCTGCTCTGCTGGAACACTACTCTTGGGGCTTTCTGTCCTGCAATTTCTATTTCCCCTTCCTCATGCTTTTCGAAGTCATTGACCATTCCTGAGATAGCATTCACCCGGCCATCCAAAATGACCTTTGCCGATGTGCCCTGAGGTACAGCGAAGAGAACGAGGGCGAACTCCACATCTAGTTCCTTCGAACTTATCTCGATGACAGAAATACCGCCTGTTTCAGTCTCATTTATGGTCCACGTATCATCAGGGGCAGAAATTTTACAGGCATATGTCTTGTTGAAGTATGTACGGTCGAGGATCCCAGTCTTTATTTCAGTTATGGCGGCTCTCTCATCTTCTGTGAAGTCGAGGATCTCGATGCTCAAGTTATCCACCAGTTTCCATCGGACGTCCTGCGTGCCCATGACTGTAGGGCTATCAACGAATTTCAGGTGAGAGGGTCCGGTGACGAATGTACCTGCAGATGGGTCAACTGCTATCCAGCCGCCTAACCAGACCTCATTCCACATGTGTCCGAGCCACTGGTTCCCTTGGTTAACCTCTCCCAGGGCTATTCTGGTTGGGATTCCAGCTGCTCTTGCAAAAGAGGCGAATAGGATTGCATACTCTGAGCATTTTCCTCTTTTCTTTTCGAGCACTTCAGGGCCGGTGAGGGTTTCTGCGATCATATCTCCTTTTATGTTGGCCCGGATCCACTCGAGAATACTCTGGACGATTCGGTTTGCATTTGTTTCACCCATCCGAATCACTTCTAGATGCTGTTGAATCGAGGGGTCATTCGGCTTTATGTAATCTGTTTCCTCTAGAAAGGCGGCAAATTTTTCATCCTGGACTGGGGCTTCGATTTCCATTGATGGATCTGCTGGCCTGGTGATCTCCAGAATCACTTCGTACTCATTGTCTGATGTTGTTTTTTTCGCTACCTTCTGGCGGTTATCTTCAAAATTGAATTTTTCAAAGGGGATATCCTCCCATCTCACCTGGATCTGAGCTTGATTAACGTTGTAGACATTGGGGAAAGCTCTCTGGCTTTTCACGGTTAAGGTATAACCATCAGCCGTATTGAGATAATCAATGTTTTGTGCGTCTCCGGCATCGGTCAGGTAAGCCCGCATGTGAACTTCGACAAATTCAATATCCCTGATTCGACCCTGGCGGTCGATACGGTACTTGCTCGTTAATATATCAGTAACAGTTGCCCCCACTCCTGTTCGGTCTGCTTGGGTGATTTCTATTTGAGTCTCCCTGACGTTAATCTCTACGGGGTTGAATATTTTGAGACTAAAGATCTTCTCGCTTTCCCTTTTAAGTATTAAATCTGGCAACACAACATCGAAATAGGTCTCTTCAAAGGGAATATCGCGTTTGAGTACTTTCCCTTCTTCATCCTCGATTACGAGATGCAGTAGGCCATTCTTATATTCACCGGTGATATGGGCTTTCTTCACTTCAAATTGGATATGAAAGTCTATGGATACGGGAATTAAATCCGCAGTGACAATGTATGTACCCGTTTGAATCATGTCTTGCGGATTCTGTCCAGCAACGTCTGTTTTTGCGAGACTGTCAATATGATATTCAAGATTGCCGTTTTCAAGTTTTCGGATTGTCATGTGTTCGTAAGCAAATCCTGTCCCCTTCCTCACAGTTTTTAGCCAGTAATCTTTTGTTTGCGGGAAAACTGGGGTGGTGAAGAAGAAAATAGATATAATAAGGACAAGGAGAAAGATAGCAAGAAGTTTTGACCTCATTTTTTCCTCCTTTTATCTGGTATTATACGATTTTCAAATAGAAGAATAAAGGGGACGTCCCCCAAAGTATAGAAATGGTAGAAATGGGGTGTCCCTTTGGGGAACGTCCCCTCTAAAATGATTGATTTTATTTGCCCTTTTCAATAAGGGACTTTGTTATTTGGATTCACTGCCAATAGAACTGGCCTCAGCAACTCTTGCACTCAGAGCTTCTACTTCCATTAGAACTTAAAGAAAAATCCAAACCTGCCCTGAGGATCCATACCGCTTCTCAAAGGATGGATGAGCTCTGAAAAAAGGAAAAAGAATTGGGTTCCTATGGATATATAGGGATACTGATATCCTCTGTTCCTTGAGAATTGATATCCAGCGCCTCCATACAGCCTGAAAAAGAGTATCTTACGGGGAATGAAGTACGCAGCTCCTATCTGGAACTCGAGGTCTTTTGTTGAGCTTATGTAATCCAGATTTCCCGTTGCATAAAGATTATCGAAGAGATGATGTTTGTAACCCAGGCTTGTAGGCCTGAGAAAGAATGAGAGGGTTAAATAATTTTTTGGCGTAGAACTCTTATGAGATTTAGCAAAAATTCCACTGGAGCTAGCCAGGATGATTGATGCTCCCAAAACACTGACAATAAGTACTTTTTTCATTTCTTCCTCCGTTTTTTTTGTTTGGATTAAAAATATAGCAAATATTGTGCCAACTCATTTCCCCCTGATTTCATGTCCTTTTTTGCCCTAAAAAGTGGACAGATGTAAAGAAGCTTGCAAAAAACATGGGGTCAGGCTTTCATAACTTTCATAACTTTGCTATTTCAACCATGTCAGACCTGGAAAATCTATCTTTGAGTTCTGGCTTTATCATGAAAAGATGCCTATGAAAGTTATCTAGTCGTTTTCTTATTATCAGGACAAAGCCCGACTCCATGGGAATTACAAGTTTTCCCAGCCCGATCCCCTAGGTTATCAAAGTTATGAAATCCCATTGGGCTAGACTCCTGGTCAGGATAGGCGAGTAAAGGGGGATGCTTCCATGAGTAGGGCGATTTTGCTTGAGTTTGACTTCTCAGCTTTCCCATGCTATAAGCCTTTCGTGAAAAAGAAAAAAAGAGGACAGGCTACTTTTTTATTGAATCATATACACAGGATAAAAAGGTGGGTTTGATGAATCAAACCCCTACATAAGACGAATCAAGTCCCTACAGTATGAAAAAAAGCAGACAGAAAAAAGGGGACTGTCCCCTTTTAAGGAGGTAAGCGATGGATTTCAAGACTCTATCATTCCCTGATGCACCCTTAATCAAGGTTGCCCCGCCAGGTCCAAAGTCAAAAGAATATCTCGATTATCAATCTCTCCATGAAGGTGCGGCTGTCTCGTACCCAAAGGGAATGCCCATGGCTATCCGCCGTGCGAAAGGAGCTACTGTGGAAGATGTGGACGGCAATCTATACATAGATTTTTTCGGAGGAGCCGGAGTGATGAACGTCGGGCATTCCAACCCGGAGGTGATAGAGGCTGCTTCAGAGCAGCTTGTTGATCTTACACACTCCCTTGATATTCCCAATCCTGCGCGAAAAACATTGGTTGAGGTCCTTGTTTCTCTCCTGCCTGAGTCCTTGAACAAGCTCTTTTTTGGAGGACCCACTGGGTCTGATGCAGTAGAAGTGGCAATGAAGCTTGCCAAGTATAACACACGCCGCATCCCGATGATTGCCTTTGAGGGCGCCTATCACGGAATGAGCGCTGGTGCTCTTTCGCTTTCCAGCGGGCTCGGGTTTAAAGAGGATTTTCTTCCCCTAGTTCCCGAGGTTCACTTTGTCCCCTATGCCTATTGCTATCGTTGTGCCCTAGGGAAAAAACCTGATACATGTGACCTTGATTGCGCGAAATACCTGGAGCATATACTCGGGAACCCTCACTCTGGAGTGGGAAAGCCAGCCGCTGTGATTGTGGAGGCGATTCAAGGGGAAGGAGGCTCAATAGTCCCTCCAGATGAGTTTCTCCCCGAAATAAGAGAGATATGCAGCAGGCACGATGTTTTGATGATTGTGGATGAGGTCCAGGCGGGCCTCTGCCGGACAGGAAAAATGTTTGCCTTTGAACATACAGGCGTAATCCCTGACATCGTGACTCTGAGTAAGGGGCTAGGAGGTGCAGGGTTTCCGATTTCATGTATTGCTTACAAAGCCAAGCTTGATACATGGCCGCAGGGCAAGCATATCGGCACCTTTCGCGGCAATGTGATTGCGTATGCCGCAGGCCGCGCAGCCTTGAATTTCATGGTCAAAAACAACCTTACCGACCATACCCTTAGTCTCGGAAATTCGATGCTTTCCTGGCTCAGAGAGATAGAAAAGGAGTCAAATATTGTTGGGGAATCCCGCGGAAAGGGGCTCATGTTAGGAGCAGAGCTCGTCCTAGATAAAGATTCGAAAGAACCGGCCCCAGAACTGGCCAACAGAGTAAGGACGTTTTGCCACCGCCACGGACTCATGATAGAGATAGGAGGACACTATTCGAATGTGGCTCGATTCCTTCCGCCGCTTGTCCTCACAGAAGAGTTGGCACTTAAAGGGATAGAGATTTACGAGGACGCAATCAAAGATACAGAAAAATCAATGTAAAATTTGATCTTTTATGAGGAAGCATTTTTTTTCCGTGATTTTGGCAAATTCCTTTTAAAGAGAGTATAGCCATCATGGGAAAAAAGATGCTTCCTTATTTATGGAGCGGCGGTTTCTTGTTTTTCCTCTTCCTCGGCAGTCAAGCGGAAATACCGAGTCTTTTCTACCAGGCTTTCAAGACGCTGGCGCTGTGTACGCAGAAGTTCTTGATGAGCCTCTTCCCAGCTATCCATATCCGTCACAGACCTCTCCAGGTCTTCCAGTGATCTGAGGGCATCCATGCCGATATCTTGGATGCTTCCCCAGTTTCGAGCAAAAACATCTATCATCTCATTGACCAACGCCTCCTCCCGGTGGAGGTAATCTTTTGTTCTCAGCTTCACCCGGAAATTCAGACTTCCTTTTATTATCTTTGAAAAAGCCCAACGCAATCGGAACAGAGGTCCGATGACCCTGTGAAAGACTCGGAATGAATGAAGACTTATGAGACAGATCACCGCTATAATAGCAGGCCATGCCCGTGAATGGAGGGCAAGTATTCTCTCGGCTGCTGCTGAACGTACTTCTATGCTCAGATCTTCATTGTTTAAGGCGAGAACGTCTGGCACAAACAGCATAAGGCCCAAAAAAATCACGATTATCATTCCGTAGGAAAGAATCAGCATCAGGAATTTATACTGCATTGCCCGATCGACAACAGGGAATTTTCGACGTTTAAATTTTTGTTTCATGCTGCCTCCTCGAAGGGACAAAAATTTACTTTTTTACTCATTTGAAACTTTTCCCTTTATTTCGTATCCATTTTATCTGAGAATGTATATCTATTTTATGGCTGAATCCTCGATTAAGGGATTTCTCGGATCCATACGATATCCAGTTGATTCTTGAATCTAATCACACCATTCTTTTCGGGAAGGTAATAGACAGGAAATTCGTATTCTTCTCCTTGATCCGCGTAAGAAATTGTATATAAAGTCCATTCTTCGTTACTTTTTTTCTCTCTTTTTATGTTTGTAATAGCGAAAGTGCTGGGCTCCCCTTCCTTGGGTCCAATGGTCATTGTGTTTGTTCGGAGCTCGAAAAAGCAGCCCTCGTATTTTGGCGACGCAGTCTTCCATATTCCGATCAATCCATCTGAAACAGTGGGGTTTTTTCCGCACTGGCTGCAGATAAATATAATGAGAATCGCTAATCCCGCCAGCAACTTTTTTGTTTTCATTTTTGTTTCTCCTCTCTTTCCTCTGGTTCTATGACTTTCAGGAAGGCCTCCACCACCTTGGGGTTGTATTTGCTTCCAGATCTGTCCTTGATGAGATTAATGATTTGTTTGCGGGGGAGTGCCTTTCGGTAGGGCCGGTCTGAATTGAGCGCCTCAAAGTCGTCGGCAACCGCATAGATGTGGCCACCCAAACTTATGTCCTCTCCAGCAAGGCCCTTGGGATAGCCACTGCCATCGAAACGCTCGTGGTGCTGCTCAACAATAGGTATGACTTCAGCGTAAGCAGCTATGGGTTTCAGGATGCGTACTCCAAACTGGACATGTTTTTGCATGAACTCCATTTCCTCATCAGTTAATTTCCCCGGCTTATCGAGAATCTCGGGCGGTACACCAATCTTACCGAGGTCATGCATCAGCCCTCCTCGGTGAAGGGTGTCCAACTCTTTCTTGGGAAGTCTCATGGCTCGACCGATTTCTAAGGCTATTTTTGTCACGCGTTCAGAGTGACCAGCTGTCCAGGGAGATTTCGCATCGATGGCCCGAGCCAAGGCTGTGAGTGCGCCCCAGTTGAGATCATGCAATTCCTCGACCAATCGGGCATTTGAAATGGCCACCGCGACTTGGTTGACCAATCGGCGCGCTTGGTCCACGTCTTCTTGACTAATTATAGGTGGTTTAAGGTACCCGAGGGTAATAGTTCCTGCAAACTTTTTTTTGAGGAAAATAGGCAGGACAAGGAACGATTTGAAGCCGTGCCTAGCCATGGGTTCCAGATAGTGTTGGGGATTTCTGCTCGGTTCAATGAATAAGGATTCTTTATTATTACCCAGGATCTGAATATCTTCAGGCTTGAATTCGACCGTCTCCACATATCTTTTTTTATGTGGCTTTTCCACCCAGATATAAGTCTTTGCTTTGTATGAATCTTTAGAATTGAGTAAGGTTGCGCTTGCAACGTCGCAGGGAACAATATCATTCATATGAGTAATTGCTGTGTCTGCGATTCTCTTGGTATCTAAAACCGAAAGGATGGCCCGGTCAAGCTCACTAATCGTGACGAGTGCCTTGAACTGTCTACCCAATTGGTCTGCCATCGTATTAAACGATTTGGCAAGGTCCTCAAACTCATCGTTACTATCCACCATCACCCGGCTATCAAATTCTCTTTTGGCAATGCGCTGTGTTCCTACTTTAAGCCTTTCGAGCGGGATCAGGCTCCTTCGTATCTGGCTGAAGCTCAAGAGTATTACCACCCAAAGAGACATGAGGATGATAAACGGGAACACCCGTCTGAATAAGGCGATAGGTTGAAGTACGTAACTTTTCGGTATACTCATCACCATAGTCAAGTTTGGTGCAAGATATTCATCCTCCAGAGCGAGTAACCGGTAGCTTGCCATGTATTCTTCTTCATCGTGCCTCCACTCAAGACTACCAGAGTGCTCACCTCTCAATTTAACTGCGGCCTGCTCTGGAAAAGATAGGAGATCAATGATCGACGATTCAAGCACATTGTTCGACTCATCAAGAACACAGAGATGGGTCATAGCTGGCAACGAGTCCTTGTATCCCGCGTACCAGAGATATGCGGGATCAATTTCAGCCAAAAGGATTTCATTTCTTTTGTGTGCAGAGTCGAGCGCCATACTCATATATATAGGCGATGTTTTTAATATAGACGATGGATATGGCTTATATTCGGCGGAGATAAGGAAATTACCGGATAGAAGATGTTCCCTCTCAGCCGGAGTTATTTCAGGCATATCCAGAGAACAATCATAAAGAGATATGTATTTGCCTGAATTGTTGATAATTCCCATACATTTGAAATGCTCTTTTTGGGAGGCAGCGAATTCCATGGGTTTTTCAGGGGAGAAATCCCTGGAGGCTTCCATCAAGTTGGAAGCGATAACCCTCATCTTGTCCTCGATTAGATTCAATCGCTCACGAATGCTCATCTCCGTATCCTTAACCGATTTCCGGAGCCGTTCCTGGCTCTGATTGTGGAGCTGTTTTGTCACCTGGGTAAAAGATAAGATAGCCAGGGCTATAATTGGAATGAGGGCACAACTGATAAACAGGAAGAAGATGCGTCTGGCAACCTTGCTGCGGAGGAATATCTTTTCTAGATTCATGCTGTTAACCGGGATTAGTATTTTGATGCAGGTCCTATATAATCTCCGTTAGCGGCGCGGATGACGTCATCGTAGCTTACTGGAACCGTCAGCGGTGCACCGCTATCTCCATCTTTGCCTTTGCTGTAAAGGTCGAAATCGCTATTTAGCGGAACCTGAAAACGGTCTTTCCGCCACAGGGCTTGAACCTCATTGGCCGGCTTGCCTATGATGACCAGATACTCGTATGGTCTTCCCCAGGGATCTCGAAAATTTGGCCTTATATCATCAAGGGTTTCAGGAAGAGTTCCGCTATCCTGCAGATAATCCTCGAGGTCCCGTGCTACTTCAGCGATGTCTGTAATAGCTGTAACGATTTTTGCTTTGTTGAGGACATTTGTGTAGATTGGTATCGCAACGGCCAAAAGTGTTCCCATTACAGCGAGCACAATGACTGCCTCAAAAACCGTAAAGGCCTTAGAGCATCCCTCTCGGCTCTTGCGAATGAAAGAGACAGCCTTCGAAAGCCAGAGACGTACACGCATCCCTATGGATTTAATTTTTAATAAATATTTTCGTATGTCAATTAATTTACTTAAGAACGTATTTACCATATTATTTCCCGCTTTCCAGTAGAAATGGCAATTTGCTTTTTTGCCCCTCCACAGTTTTTTCATCTTCCTTTAATTCAAGGATTCGATCCTGTTTTGAACCTTCAGGAGAATCCCTCTTTCTTTACCGGTGCATATTTTATACAATAGTAAGTCTTTAATTTCAAGAAAAGAAAAGAGTTATGCATCTCTTCTTTTTTGCCCACTTAGCCTGACTTATCCGGCCTAAATATCGTATAAATTGTTATTAATGATTGAAATAGTGCTCTATAATTCAACTAAAATCAAAAAAACAAGTAAATAGCCTTTCCAGATGATTCTAAGGGTGATTTTCTCACATCCCTAAAAGCTAATCAGATTTTTTTACTCTGTTGACGCTATTTGCGATTTTAGACCTATTTGCATTGTAGGGGCTTGATTCATCAAATCCACATTAATACTGTTGTAAGGGTTTGATTCAGATGTAGGGGCTTGATTCATCAAGCCCACCTTTTTTAGTGAGCTTGGAGGATTCTATAGAAACCGCCTCTCACCCTGGAATGATTAGCCAATGATGAGTTAATTTGAATAACGGATTATTTCGAGGAAACGGTTCTATCAAGCTTGGATTTGAGCTGCATCCTGGCCATTCTGATGGGTCCCAGTTTGCCGCGTACTCGGCCTAGCTTCACTAGAGCATCTTTCATTGTTCTGGGGACCTCTTGTTGCTCAGATTCTGGCCTGCGAACGAGTGTAAGGGTTCCAGTGGGGCAGGTAGAGACGCACAGCCCGCACCCCAGGCAGCGATCTATATCGAGAACCACCTTGTCGTCTTCGAGCCGCAGGGCTTGCATCTGACAGCGCTCGAGACAGGTGCTGCAGCCCCCACACGTATCGGGATTAGAGGCAGCTACGAATGGCGAGGAAACGAGGCTGGAAGGCTTGGGATGACGCTTAAAGCTCTTGAGCACCTGGCAGCAGCAGCCGCAGCAACAGCAGATGTTCGCGATTTTCTGGGAATTACTGGATTGGAGGACAAGACCAGCCTCATCAGCTTTTTTAAGGATATCCAGGGCTTCCTGTTGGTCGATGACGCGACCAACATCTCTCTGCTCATAATAATCAGCCGCCCTCCCGAAAATCAGACAGCTTTCCTCTGGTTTTTCACAGCCCTCGCCCACCATGGTATGCTCACGTCTGCAGATGCAGGGGGCAACCAGTGCTTTTTTATGGACGCGGACAAGCTCTTCAGCCTTCTCATAGGGAAGCACTTCCAATTGGGTATCTATGCTTTGACCAACCGGAATCGTTCGCAGCTGGGGTGCCTTCTTCCAAGTTTCCATGTTGAAGAGAGTTGGGATGTATTCGTTCATATCCCTTATGAGCTCAGGGTCAAGGTCATTGACGTGGAACTCCCAGATTCCGATGACATATTGGGCAGCCATATAAAGCGGCGGACGTCCCTCTGGCTGGATTCGTAAGATGAGACCCTTCTTGGACATCTCCTCCAGTCGTTTGGCAGCATCCTCTGGGGCGAGCTTGGCTCTGCGTGCGATCACCTTGGATTCTTCTGGGATTAAGGCTGCATGCAGTGCCAGTTCAGCCTGCTCTGGAGTGAAGAGTCGGCGAAGGATACGAAGCTCCACACCGCTCTCGGTAGAGGGAAAGCCTCCTGGAAGATTATCCAGGTGCTTGGCTAATTTCTTATAAATATCTGCACTCAAAGTTTCCTCCTCTGAAGTTTTGAAGTTAATAATCCAGGCTAGTTTTCTAGAAAAATCTTATCAAATCTTGATTGATTTGCTTTAACAGTCAAACCTAGTTATAGCCTTTAAGCGAATTGTCAGCTTTCGGGTTCTCCTTTGAGATATTTCTCTAAAAACTTTAATACTGCTTTGAATCCCTTGATCTGGTTTTCTTTTTTGACAAAACCATGGCCTTCATCGTCGAATATAATGTACTCTA
>Ga0114920_10000356_pt1 | contig 19962 bp, 18 predicted proteins | sample ChitaG_FD_88683 | JGI IMG/M metagenome (GOLD analysis project Ga0114920, IMG submission 88683) | Deep subsurface microbial communities from South Pacific Ocean to uncover new lineages of life (NeLLi) - Chile_00310 metaG | ecosystem: Environmental > Aquatic > Marine > Oceanic > Sediment ...
ATGGACAAGGTCAGAGTTCGTTTTGCTCCCAGCCCCACAGGAATCCTTCATGTGGGAAATGCCAGGACAGCGCTCTACAACTGGCTGTTTGCCCGCCAGAATAACGGGACTTTTGTTTTGAGAGTCGAAGACACCGATGTTGAGCGGTCTTCTGCCGAATATGAAGACAAGTTGATCGCAGGCTTGAAGTGGCTGGGATTGGATTGGGACGAAGGACCGGAGAGTGGGGGACATTTTGGCCCCTACCGTCAATCTTTACGGCTGGACATCTATGCTCCTTATACTCAAAGGCTTCTTGAGGAGGGGAAAGCTTTCTACTGCTTTTGTGATCCAGAAGAACTGGAAAAAAACAGGAAAGAAGCGATTGCCTCGGGAAAAATGCCGATCTACAGCGGGAAATGCCGGACGCTCTCGCTCGAGGAGGCTAAAGATAGACAGAAAAAAGGAGAGACGGCAGTCGTCAGGCTCAGGACGCCGGATGAGGGAACGATATCCTATAGCGATCTTGTTCGCGGCCACCTGTCTTTTGATCTTAAGCTTATAGGTGATCCTGTTTTGGTTCGTTCAAACGGCCGGCCCGCCTACAATTATGCCGTTGTTATCGACGATGCGCTGATGAAGATCACGCATATTATAAGAGGCGAAGATCACATTTCAAACACGCCTAGACAGCTCCTCACCTATGAAGCCCTAGCCCTGGAATCTCCTCAGTTTGCCCACCTCTCCATGGTCATGGGCCAGGATAGGGCCCGGTTGAGCAAACGCCATGGGGCGACAGCCGTAGAGCAATTTGACAGAGATGGGATTCTCCCCGAGGCCCTTTTTAATTATCTGGCACTTCTGGGATGGTCTCATCCTGAAGAGAAGGAGATTCTGACGAAATCAGAATTGGTTAAGGCCTTCAATCTGAATCATATCAGCCGATCTGCGGCCATTTTTAATTATGATAAGCTCCACTGGCTGAACCGCCAGCACATGAAGGTTCTTTCCACTCGAGATAAAGCGGAGAAGGCCTATCCGCACCTGAAAACCGTGGGCTTTATGCCGGAGAAAATGTCGGATGAAATCTGGGTTTGGCTTGGAGGGGCGGTCGAGGATTTGATCGAAGGGGCCGATCGGTTTTCCGATCTTCCTGAAAAATTTTCTCCGTTTTTCAATTTTAACCTTGAGGAAATGGATGCCGAGGCCAGAGAGATTTTAGAAACTGAGTGCGGGCGAAAAGTCGTCACACTTTTGGGCGCAAAGATTGGCCGTGCGGAACAATTTGATTACGATATTTTTGCCTCTCTTGCCCAGGAGATCAAGGATGAAACAGGCTGCAAGGGAAAAGATCTTTTTCATCCTCTCCGGATTGCCCTCACCGCCCGGATTTCTGGATTGAAGCTGGATCGGTTCATTCCTCTAGTCGAATCGGGGGCACGATTGTCTTTTCCAATGCCTATCAAGAGCTGCACCCAACGCATCGTTGACGTTTTGGATTTTATAGGATAGATGGAAAAGATTAGCCGCCTCAATCCGCTCCGCGAAGCTTTAAAAGCCCCCTCCTGCCGCGTGCAAAAAATTCTGATCCAGAAAGATTCTGCAAAGAAAAAAATCGAAGACATTCTTCTGCTGGCCGAATCCCGGCACGTTCCTTTTTCCTTCGTCTCAAGACAGACGCTGGATCGGATGGCCGTGCATCATCAAGGGATTGTCGCTTATGCTGCCGAAAAACAGTGGTCTTCATTCGAGGAGATTGTGGTCTCTGCGGATTTGCCCTTTTTTGTGCTGCTGGATGGCGTGGAAGACCCACACAACCTAGGCGCGATCATCAGAACGGCTGAGGGAGCTGGAGTGAATGGGATCTTCATCCCACAAAGGCGGGCGGCAGGGCTTACAGAGGCTGTTTCTCTTGTGTCGGCGGGCGCCGTAGAGCACGTCAAGATATCACAAGTAAAAAATATGGCCCGCACTATGGATGAGCTGAGAAAAAAGGACATCTGGTTGGTGGGGGCCGAGGGTGACAGCCAGAGAAATTGGTATGAATTTGACTACACTTTGCCTGTCGGGCTCGTTTTTGGTTCAGAAGGAAAAGGCCTGCGCTCACTCATCCGAAATAAGTGTGACGACATCCTTTCCCTCCCGCTTTATGGCCAGATGGCGACTCTCAATGTGGCGGCGGCGGCCTCCATTTTCCTCTACGAGGTCGTTCGCCAAAGAAAGGCAAAATAATATTGAATAAATCTTTTTCTATAGTCGTACTAATCTTAGTAGAGAAAAAAAAATGCTGCATGAAACGACTGTGCAAAGCTCCCGGATTATCCAGAATGTCAGGCGGGCCAAAGTGAGCCACCAACCGCTTTCAGAAAATGAAATACTCGCCTTGGTCAAAAAAGGGGATGCCCAGGCCTACCAGCAGATCGTCAAAAAGTACATGCAAACAGCCTACTACATTGCCCTGGGATTTGTGCATAATCATCAAGATGCCCTCGATCTTTCCCAGGAATCTTTCATCAAAGCTTTTCGCAAAATAAAAAGTTTTGATACGGGGCGGCCTTTTTTCCCATGGTTTTACCGAATTTTGAAGAATCTCTGCCTCGATCATTTCAAGCGGATTCGTCATCGCATGGAAATTCCATTAGAGGAAAGTTATTTGCTCATTCAAGATAGAGAGGATAAAGAGATGAAAGAGGCCATGTGGCAGGGGATTGAAAAACTGCCGTTTGAACAGAAAGAAATCATCATCCTCCGATATTTTCGGGAATATTCCTATGAGGAGATTGCCGAAATTACAGGAAAACCTATTGGGACGGTGATGTCCTCTCTTCACTATGCAAAAAAAAGGTTGAAAAACATCGTGGGGAAATATTTAGGTTTTGAGAAGGATTAATCCCATGGATCATCAACATCTAAAAGAGCTCATTTCTTCCTATCATGATGGAGGCCTTTCCTCAGAGGAGAAGCGGTCGGTTGAAGCGCACATCCAGACCTGTGCGGAGTGCCGGAAAGAATGGAAAGACATGAAAAAACTTGAGGAGGTCATGAACAAAATGGAATTGAAAAAGCCAAAGCCTGAAGTGTGGAAGATGTACTCGACTTCCGTTTACAACCGCCTGGAACGGAGAATTGGATGGATTTTGTCTTCCGTTGGTGCTATGATTCTTCTTTTCTTTGGTGGATACAAAATGGTTGAAAGTATCATTCAAGATACGACCACTCCCCTTCTTATAAAGGTGGGGATTCTGGCCATCATGGGAGGATTCGTCGTGCTGTTGATCTCTGTCTTGAGGGAACGGCTCTTTGTCCGCCAAAGAGAACGGTACAAGGAGGTTGAGAAATGATTATAGTGACCACAGATTTCATTCCTGGAAAAACGATCGTAAAAAACCTTGGCCTGGTCCGCGGAAATACCATCCGGGCCCGAAATGTCGGCCGCGATATTTTGGCCTTTTTCAGAAATATTGTTGGTGGAGAAATCAGAGATTACACAAAAATGATGGCGGAATCCCGCGAGCAGGCTCTGGATAGGATGGTGGAAGAGGCCGAAAGTCTTGGAGCCAATGCCATCATCAATATGCGTATCACGACATCGATGATTATGCAGAGTGCCTCCGAGATTTTAGCCTACGGCACGGCCGTCGTCGTCGAGTGATTCGATTTGAAACAATGCCTGCGGTTCTTCTTTTTCTCTCAATTTTTTCAATTCTGCTCCCAGGTCACGCCGCGAGAACAGTCGAAAGAGGGGAGCTGTCCGTTTATTTTTTGGGAGAAAAAGTCGGTTATGAAGAATATGTTTGGGAGGAACATGACCTGGGATATCGCCTTTCTGTTAAAGGACGGATGACCAAGCCTGTGGCTATCGAGGTGGAAAGCCTGAAAATTGAACTTGATAGAAGCTTTATTCCCCTTCGATATTCCTTCATAGGCTCTATGGGTGGGATTCGACAAGAAGTCTCAAGTGTCATTTCTGAGGGCGACGTGGTCAATACGATTCTCGTGAATAGGCAGGAACAAAGCCTGCGAAGCAAAATCAGGAGGGATGCTTTCCTCCTCCCAAATCCCCTGTTTTCGCCCTATCTTGTGATCACCAAAAAATATGGATGCAGGATGGAGGAAAAGAAAAATTTATCCGCCTATATCATCCCACAGCTCGAAATGCCCTTTACGCTCGAGCCCAGTAAAGAAGATCCCTGCCTTCTTCTCATGCAGATCAATGGCATTCAGGTGGAACTCGAAACAAATGATCGTGGTCAATTGACAATCCTCCAGATTCCTTCCCAAAACCTTAGAGTTACAAATATAATCTCATCTTCCCATTGAAATTCATTCACCCTCAGGGCCATTAGAATTCCTTGCCTTTTTCACCCCAGAAGGCGATTGTCTCAGGCGCCGCTCTGTCTTAAAATTTACAGGCTGGAAGGCCGCGACTCATGAGACGGAGCAACAAAATTATATTCTTTGTGTTGTTCTATGTCTCTGCCGCGGTATTAGTACAAAGTGGTGAAATTGGCGTAATAAGTGAGCTGATACACACAAAGAATGCCCGACGAGGAGAGATCTACGAAACGAGAATCATAATAAAAAATTTCGGGGACGATAAAGTCGGCATAAAAATCTTTCAACGGGATTTTTCCTATGATTCTGAAGGAAACCAATTTTTTCACGAAAAAGGGACCCAAGAGAGGTCCAATGCCAACTGGATCAAGTATTCTCCACAGCAAAAGAACATCCTTCCCACGGAGACGACGGAGGTTTTCTGCTCTATTCATGTACCGGATGACCCGGTCCTTGTTGGGACATTCTGGAGCCTGATTATGATTGAATCCAATCCAGCCAAGCGCTATGCGGTTCAAATCATCACAAACATCGGTTTGACTGGCCGTGTTCAAGTGGAGTTCGTTAAAACGGCGCTTGTTAGAGAAGGAGAGAAGGCGTACCTTCATGTGGATGTGAAAAATACTGGAGAGAGAGGGCTCAGACCTTCCCTTTATGTTGAGCTGTATGATGAAGGGGGAAATTTTGTGGGAAAAGTCGAGGGGGGGACTTGGCGCATTTATCCGGAAACCTCAGTCCGATATCGGGTTGATGTGACTCATCTTCCTGCTGGGATTTACAAAGCGATGATTTTGGTGGACAACCTTGATGAACACGTCTTTGGTACAGAATACCTCCTCGACCTCACATCCCACTTATACAATCCAAATCAATAAGCTTCCCAGATTTCTTTCTGAAGCTAATTATTTTAGACTCCTGTCATTCAGGAGATCATCTTGCTTCGCTCCGTTTTTTCCTATAAAATAAGCATGTATATTTGACGTGATCCCCCAAAAGACGATGGATAATAAGAAGGATTATTACCAGCTTGAAAAGAATATCATGCTCCTCAAGCAGGAGATTGATGATGTGCGTGCCAGCGAACCGCCGGATCAACATGAGCGAATTGCGCATCTTCGAGAACAAATTCTTTCAGAGTGGGAAGGCATCAAACCCCTGCTGACTCCGATGCATATCGTGCAGTTGGCCCGGCATCCTCAGCGGCCCTACACTCTAGATTATCTGGATCACCTCACGGATGATTTTTTGGAATTTCATGGTGACCGCAGGGCTGGGGATGATCCCGCCATTGTGGCTGGATTTGGATTCTATCGAGGACGAACGGTGGCATTTATCGGACACCAGAAGGGGCGGACGACAAGAGATCGTATCGCAAGAAATTTTGGCCAACCCAATCCTGAAGGGTACCGAAAGGCTCTGCGGATAATGAAGCTGGCTGAAAAATTTGGTTTTCCCATCATCACTATGATCGATACCCCCGGGGCCTATCCAGGAATACAGGCCGAGGAACGAGGACAGGCTGAAGCCATCGCCTTCAACTTGAAGGAAATCGCAAAACTCAAGGTTCCTGTGGTCAACATCGTTATTGGGGAGGGAGGCAGCGGAGGGGCGCTGGCTGTTGGAGTGGGGGATGCCATCTTGATTCTTGAAAATTCCTTTTATTCTGTGATCTCTCCTGAAGGGTGCGCGGCCATTCTTTGGAAGGACCAGGGAGCTGTTGCTCAGGCTGCTGAGAATTTAAAATTTCTTTCGAAATATTTGCTTGACTTTGGAATCGTGGACAAGATTATTCCTGAACCGCCAGGCGGCGCCCATATCGATTACGATGTCATATTCAAAAATGTCGATAAACAATTGAACCAGACACTCAAAAGACTCGAACAAAAAACACCCGAAAAAAGAATTGAGGACCGTTATTTGAAGTTCAGAAAAATCGGAATTTTCCAGGAAAAATGACGGATAAATTCAAATCCAAACAAATTCCGTCTATCAAAGGAACCAAAGATATTCTCCCTTATGAAGTCGGAAAGTGGCAGAAAGTTGAAGTTGCCGCAAAAAGAATCTTTGAATCCTATGGATACAGGGAGATCCGCACCCCGGTCTTTGAAGCCACCGAACTGTTCGAGAAAGGAACGGGAGAAACGACGGATATCGTCATCAAGGAGATGTACACCTTTACCGATAAGGGTGGACGCTCGCTGACCCTAAGGCCTGAATACACCCCTTCTGTGGTGAGGGCCATCATCGAAAAACGGCTTGATCTCAATCCGCAGCCCATGAGGTTTTATTTTGTTGGGCCGATGTTCCGTTACGATAAACCACAGAAGGGCCGTTACCGTCAGTTTCATCAGATCGATATTGAAGTGTTCGGCGAAGAAGATCCTGCCATCGATGCAGAAATTGTCCAGATGGCGGAGTTTTTTCTTAAACATCTGAGAGTCACAGATACAAAGATTATCGTCAATTCGGTCGGCTGCAAAGAGTGTCGGCCCTCATATCTGAAAAAACTGCGGGCTGCCGCGGAGAAAGAAAAAGAACATCTCTTCGAAAACTGCCAGAGAAAAATAGAGACCAATCCGCTGCGCATATTTGACTGTAAAATCGACGCTTGCCGGGATACGGCAAAGAATTTTCCGAAAATCACCGACAGTCTCTGTACAGAATGTAAAACACATTTCCGTACGTTTTGTTCTCACCTGGATCTATTCGGGATCACATATGCGGTCGATCCCCGTCTTGTCCGTGGGATTGATTACTACACCAAGACGACTTTTGAATTTGTCACATCCAAGCTGGGGGCCCAGGATGCCATTCTCGGCGGAGGACGGTATGATGAGATGATGAAGGATTTTGGAGGCCCGGATATCTGTGGTATCGGATTTGCCGTGGGGATGGAAAGGCTGTTGGAGATTGTGCCCTTTGAAGAAGAGAAGCCAGAATTTTTGTATATAGCCTACATGGGCGAGGCGGCAAAAAAAAGGGGGATGAAGTTGGCCCAGCGTATCCGCGAAAAAGGGAGAGAGACGATGATTGAGTACAGGGAACGGAGCCTGAAGAACCAGATGAACAGAGCCAATAAACTGGAGGCCTCCTGGGTGCTGATTGTGGGTGAGGATGAAGTCAAAAAAGGCACATACAAGCTCAAGAACATGAAAACAGGAGAGCAGGTTGAAGAGGCCGAAGAGAACATCCTCAAAATTATCGAGGACAAAGTCGTTTGACGTTAAGGAAAAGAACTGTCTACTGCGGCCAGCTCAGGAAAAACCATGTCGGCCAGCAGGTGACCCTCTTTGGATGGATACACAAGCAGAGGGACATGGGGAGGCTGGTTTTTATTGACCTCTGGGACAGAGAGGGCCTTGTTCAGGTCGTTGTTTCATCTGAGGACAAAACTCTTCTTGTCTTGGCCAAAGAGCTGAAGATGGGTTATGTTGTCGGGGTGACCGGGATTGTCAGGAAAAGAGAAGACAATTTGAGGAACCCCGAACTTCCTACAGGAGATGTTGAAGTGGAGGCCCAAGAACTCTCGATCCTCAACTCGTCCGCCGTGGCCCCATTTGTTGCGGCCGATCCCCCCCAGGCATCGGAAGAACTCAGGCTCAAATACAGGTATTTAGACCTGCGCCGGAATTCCATGCAGCGCAATTTTAAGCTCCGTCATCAAGCGGCTCTCAAAACTCGCAATTTTTTGAGCGAGAATGGTTTTTATGAAATCGAAACGCCTTTCCTGACGAAATCGACTCCGGAGGGAGCGCGTGATTATCTTGTACCCAGCCGGGAATATAAAGGTCGATTTTTCGCCCTTCCCCAATCTCCTCAAATCTTCAAACAGATTCTGATGATTTCTGGATTTGAGAGATATTTCCAGATTGTCCGGTGTTTCCGTGATGAGGACTTAAGAGCGGACCGCCAGCCCGAATTCACACAGATCGACATCGAAGCGAGCTTTATCACCCGGGAAGATATTTTTTCTCTCAATGAAACGTTGATGGCGGAATTGTTCCGTATTATCGATGTTGAAGTGGATCGTCCCTTCCCCCGCCTCTCCTATGAAGAGAGTATGGACAGATATGGAAGCGAAAAGCCCGATTTACGCATTGAGGTTGAAATTTTAGATCTTTCCAACATTGCAAAGGGCCTGGATTCTGATCTTTTAAAAAAGGCGCTCGTTTCAGGTGGAGTCATCAAAGCCCTTGTTCTTGAGGGCGCGCGGGATTATTCTCGCAGCCATCTGGACAAGCTGAATACAAAGGCCCGGGACTTGGGCGGCAAGGGAATTGTCTGGATTAAAAGAACGGATGAATTTAAGTCATCCCTGAGGCTTCCACAGGGGCAATTCGAAATGATCTGGGAGCGCTGCGGAGCGAGGGACGCGGACCTGATCCTTCTGGTTGCGGATGAAAAACGGCGGGCTCAGGAGCTATTGGGAAGTTTCCGGGCGGATTTTATCAAAACCCTGGATAAAAAAGATCCGGTCTACAAATTTGTCTGGGTGACAGATTTTCCTCTTTTTGAGTGGAGCGAAGAGGAAGGCCGCCTTGTTTCCATGCACCATCCCTTTACTTCTCCCCTTGAAGAGGACTTGATATTTCTGGAAGAGGACCCACGGCGAGTCAAAGCCCAGTCCTACGATCTTGTGCTCAACGGCACAGAAATCGGAGGGGGTTCGATCCGAATACACAAACTGGATATTCAGGAAAAAATATTCAATATCCTGGGATTAAATCCTGCAGAAGCCAAGGAGAAGTTTGGATTTTTCTTGGAAGCCCTTCGTTATGGAGCGCCCCCCCATGGAGGGATTGCTCTAGGATTTGACCGACTCGTCATGCTTTTAGCCGGAGAAGAGTCCATACGGGAAGTCATCCCCTTTCCAAAGACCACAAGTTCTCTGTGTCTGATGACGGAGTCTCCTTCAAATGTGAGCAGCCGGCAGCTGGATGAACTGGGGATCAAAAAGAAAGATTAGAGCGGCTTCAGGCGCCGTGTCTCTGTGAAAAGAGCGCTGACGATTGCGAGAAATGTAAACAGAACGGTTTTCCACAGGGCGGAAACTCCCACCCGACCTAAAAACTGCATTGCGGAAAGGATTTCATTTCCTGAAGGGAATATAAACACATTCATGGTCGTGTCCAGAAGGGCATAACACAGGGCGAGTGCAATTCCTCCTGCTGCACTCATCAAAATCCTTTCGGACATCCGGGCTCCTCCGGCCCAAACTGTAATGGCCGCCGCAGTCAAAATCGGAATCCACATTACGATCCACCAGATATTTTTCAAGCTGGGCAAGCGACCTGTCTGTAAAAAGTAGATCCATCCAATGGCAGTCAGGACGACCAATCCGGCAAAAACACAAAAGGGGATATGCCAGGCTCGCGTCTTTAATCCCTTCCGCCGTTCCTGGCGTTCACGCAGCCGGCGCCGGATTGTTAGGGGATAGTTATAGAACAAGTCAAAAACAGCATGTTCCAAGAGGGCGCCTCTCTCTCCGAAGATGGGAACGATATGGACGGCGCCGGTGGCCCAGTGCCCGGCCATAAAACGTGCAAGATCGGAATACCGGTAGGCCATCTGGATGGGGAATGCGAGATAGCCGATGTATTTAAAAAAACTGAGGAAAAATGCGATGTTGTAATCCTTAAAGTTGCGTTCTCGAAGGACGAGAACAGTCACATACAACCCGCGGACAATGGAGCCGGGAGAAATCGGTGTGACCTGGAATAGACCGAGGATGAGTGCGGCGCTGAGAGACGCTTCCTGCCAGGACAGTTCGGGGTGCAGCCTCACATAAGCAAAAGCTACGATCACAGAAACAATCTGGGTGACGGGAAGGGTACAGACATGGACGGCCATACTCTTGAGATATTTTTGGATAAACGGCTCCTTGATCTGAGCATTGATGTCGGCTGCCTCCTTTACTGTCAGCATTCCGTTTTTCTGTCCCTGGAACACCATCTTTCGCAGCCATTCCTCCCGTGCGGCCTGCTTGAAATACAGCCTGATAGGCCTGGCAAAAATATTGTCCAAGACCTGCAGAAAAATCCGCCTGTCCGTAAAAAACCTGTGGAGTCCAGGAGGAAGAAAAGACAGCGGAAAATGAAACATATAATACGGTGGAGAGTCAACTAACCGCAAGGCCCTTTCTGCGTTGACTCTACCCGCTCTTTGCCAGCTGATAAGGCTCTCGGCTCTTTTTGCTCGAATTGTCCGTCCGAAATAATTTAGACTGGAAAGAAGCTGTTTGTAGTGAAGGCGGTAGTCTGCTCTTCCCCAGAGTTTGCGGATGAAACGGCCCAGGATGGGGATGAACCCGAGGAAAGTGAAAAGGAGGGAAAGGAACACCCTCTTTGAGAGCTTTTCTGCAGCCTTATCATCTGTGATATTTCGGATGTGCCAGCTTTGAATATTTCCCTTTCTGATGGACGACCAGAGTTTTCCCTTGAAGATGAGTTTGAGATGGTTATGGAAGATATCAGGCAGGGATTCCCTGTAGAGCTTTTCGGAAGTTTTCAGTTCCTCAAGAGCCTCTTCCATTCCAGAGAAGGCATAAGGATTCTGGTTGATAAATTCCTGGAGTTTTTTAATATTTCCTCGGTCAAATTGGACCCAGCTGCCCCGTGCAATCCCCTTCAGGATGAGACTGAAGTCTTTGGGGCACATCGGGAAAAAAGGAAGAAGCGCCAGCCCCGCCCGGAAATCCACTGCGACCAGACCCTCATCAGGAGCGGGGTCGCTGGATACACGTTTGAGACTATTGGGCTGGCTCTTGCAGGTCCACCATTCATATTGGCGGGCCAGCTCTACAGCCCCCATCTCATGCAGAAGTGAGACGAGCCGGGCCATAAAGGAGCGTTTGGACAAATACTCGGGAGATTGAGGCCCTTCATTTTGACTCTTTTTCTGTTTGCGGCGGGCGTCCAGGTTGTCGTCAACTTCAAATCTCCACATCCGTCCCTCAATCCACTCACTGATTTCTCCGCAGCTCCCCAAAGTCGAATCGATGACAGTGGCCAGGATATCGACGACCGCTTTTTCTGTGCCCAGCCTGATTTTGGCCCCCTGTCTGATGAATTTCTGCCAGAGCGCGCCGGCACGGGCGGCCGCTGGATTAACCTGAAGAGAAAAAGGGCCTTGAAAAGCCAATCCATAGATAAAGTTGCGGAATAGACGGGCAAATCCTGAGGGAGGAATGAGGATCTTTAAGGCATAGGCGCGGCCTTCTGTCAAACTATCGATGGGTCCTTCGGGGGTGTCGAGGTTCAAGATGCGAATTTTGTACACCTGACCGGCATAGCCGCCGCCGATAAATTTTTCAATCCTAATCTTAACGCTGCCAGATTTTGCCGGCACGACACCTTTGATAGCGTATGTGAGTTCTTTCCCGGGTTCATAGCGCTTGACACGCAGAGGACGGGAGATATTCTGCTGTGTGAAAATGTCTTCTAGTTTTTGAATGGTCTCGACTGAATAATCCGTTCCCAATCCGTGCTCCTTTTTGATCGCTCTTTCAAGAGACGCTTATAACAGAGCCTGAATTTGTTGTCAAATTGAAGAAAACGGATGAGGACCGCAAAAAACTCAACCACAAACTTTATAAAGATTGATTTAAGGAGCTATAAAAACTCTTTTTGATTCTTTTTCTTTAAGGTGTCGACGAGCTCTTTGACCCTTTGGTCAGAATCCTTATGACAGACAAGAAGTGCATCGCCGGTGTTGACGACGATGATATCCTGGACGTCAATAAGGGCCGTTAGCTTTCCCGGATTGTAGACAATGCAGTTGTGTGCATTGAGGGGGATATGTGTTCCTCGATGTGCGTTTCCCCATTCGTCTTTATCCCATACTTCACATAAGGCGGTCCACGAACCGACATCCGACCAGCCAAAGTTTCCTTCACACATCCTCACTCCCGAAGCCTTTTCCATGAGGGCGTAATCGATAGAAATCGCGGGAATTTCTGCAAAAATTTCGGCTATCCCTTGAGGATCATTTTCTTTGAGGGCCTCGAGGGTTTTGAGCCAGTAGGTGTACATGGAAGGAGAATGCAACTCCAGCTTTTGCGCGAAAGTTCTGGCCTGCCACAAGAACATCCCTGAATTCCAGAAATATGTCCCCTCTTTTAAAAAATTAACAGCTTGTTCGTAATCTGGCTTTTCCTTAAATTCCTGGACAGAATAAAAGTTTTCATCCTGGACACGCATTGGTTTGTCCTTAGAAAACTGAATGTAGCCGTATCCGGTGGCAGGAGAAGTCGGGGGGATACCGAAGGTGATAAGCTCAGAGTTTCGGGATGCCAACCGGGCTCCGGCTTCCAGCTTTTTGAGAAAAGTCTCCGGATCTGTAATAAGGTGGTCGGCCGGCAGAACGGCTAAAACCGCGGAAGGATTGCCCAAATAAATCGAGGCTGTCGCCAGCAGAAGAGAGGGCGCCGTGTTTTTTCCCTGGGGTTCGATAAGAATATTGTCCTCCAAAAGATTAGGAAGAAGTGTTTTAATTGTTTGTGCCTGGGCCGCATTGGAAATGGTTAAAATCTTGGATTCAGGGAAAAGAGGGATCAGGCGCTGGACAGTCTCTTCGATCATTGATTTTTCACTGATAATGGGGAGAAATTGTTTGGGTGTTTTCTCCCGGCTTAAAGGCCAAAACCGGGATCCTACTCCCCCAGCCAAAATAACTGCAAAAAAATCCATCTTTAGCTATTCTCCAGTCGCGAGATGACGTCTTCAATAATTTTTTCAACTTCACTCCGAATTGTCTGGAGGGCGTTTTTTGAGTCGGCCTCAAACCGGAGAACCAAAATTTCTTGTGTATTAGACGGACGGACCAAAGCCCATCCGTTGGGATAAATCGCACGGACACCATCAATGTCTATAATCGGATATTTCTGGGCCAGCACCTTTTTGACTTTATCGACAATTGTGAATTTGACTTGATCGGACGCATACAAACGGATTTCAGGAGTGCTGAATGTCTCCGGGAGGTCGGCCAGACTCTGAGAAAGGGTTTTTTCAGAGCGTGACATCAGTTCGAGAAGGCGCGCAGACGAATAGATGGCGTCATCGAATCCGAAAAACCGGTCGGCGAAAAAAATGTGTCCGCTCATTTCCCCGGCGAGCAATGCTTTTTCTTCCTTGATTTTTTTCTTGATGAACGAGTGCCCAGTTTTCCACATGATAGGCCGTCCGCCAAGCTTTTCGATCTCGTCATACAGGAGTTTGGAGGCCTTGACTTCTGAGATGATGGTGGCTCCCGGGTGATGCGCCAATATGTCCCGGGCAAAGACGATCAGAAGTTTATCGCCCCAGATGATCTGTCCCTTGTTGTCTATAACCCCGATCCTGTCTCCGTCGCCGTCATAGGCAATTCCCAGATCGGCCTTTTCTTCAGCGACCGTCTGAATGAGATCTTCGAGAGCTTCCGGGAGAGTGGGATCGGGATGATGGTTCGGGAAATGGCCGTCTATGTCGCAGTAGAGTTCGATGACGTCACATCCTAACTTTTTAAAGATCGGGACAGCCACAACCCCGGCGGTGCCGTTGCCGGCGTCAACCACAATCTTTAGTTTCTTCTGAAGAGAAATATTATTTAAAACATAATCCTCGTATTCCGGTGCGATGTCATATGTTCTGACAGAGGCGCCGTCTTCCTCGATAAATTGACCTGAATGGATAAGCGTCTGGATGTCCTGGATGGCATCCCCGAAAAGCGTATCCTTTCCCAGCATCATTTTAAATCCGTTGTATTCAGGGGGATTGTGTGAGCCTGTGATCATCACGCCGGCCTCGTAATTCTTATAATAGATGGAAAAATAAAGGAGAGGAGTGGGAATAGTTCCCAGATCGGTGACGTTGCATCCTGTGGATAAAAGCCCTTCTGTGAATGATTTAGCAAACTGGGGAGAGCTTAGCCTCCCATCCCTGCCGAGAGCAACGTCTCTGAGGTCTCTTTGGCGGAAATATGTGCCGATCCCCCTCCCCAGCAGTTCAACGGTTTCAGGAGTGAGATCCTGTCCCACAATGCCTCGAATATCGTATTGGCGAAAAATGTCTTTATTCAGGTTCAACGTTTTCCCCCCTTGTTATTGTCCGATGATTTTTTGCTCCATGTCCGGGTTCCCTTTGATGTCAGTGATTTTGTCTTGAATGGTGTCCCATTTGTTCTGAACGGTCAGAATGAACTCGATGAATTCGCGGACCGCCCCCTTTCCCCCTTCTAAACGGCAGTGATAATGGCTGTGCTCTTTTATGATCGCATGTGCATTGGCCACGGCGCCTGCGAATCCGACTTCCTTGATGACGTCAAGGTCTCCAAGATCGTCCCCGATATAGGCCACATCTTCACGGTGGAGGTTGTGTTTTCTAAGTATTTCGAACAGGACTCTTTTTTTATCCAGGATTCCTTGATAGAGCTCCAAGACTTTAAGATTCTTGGCTCTTTTGGTCAAGGGTTTGGAAATTTTCCCTGTAATAATTCCGGTTTTTATCCCTGCCAGATGAGCCAGGAGTATCCCCATTCCGTCCAGGACATTATAGGACTTGACCTCTTCTCCATCAGGGAAAAGGAGCAGGGTTCCGTCAGTCAAGGTTCCGTCAACATCCATGATGATCATTTTGACTTTTTCTGCACGCTGCCTATTGTCTTTTTCAGGCATCAAAACATCTCCGTTCTCCAAAGATCATGCAGATGGATGATTCCTTTTGTCTCTCCCTTGTCATTGGTGATGACCAGCGATGTGATTTTATGCTTTTCCATGATGTTTAGGGCTTTTGTGGCCAGTTCGTTTTTATTGATGGTGGCCGGATTTGGCGTCATGCAGTCTTCAGCATTTTTGGAGAAAAGTTTTTCTCCGTGTTTTTGCATCAGGCGGCGGAGATCCCCATCGGTGATAATCCCCTTAAGCTTATTATTTTTATCCGCCACACACGTCATCCCTAATTTTTTCTCGGACATTTCATGGAGAACATCTCTTATGGGCGTGTCCAGTTGGACACATGGAACTTGCTGTCCAGAGCTCATTAAGTTATTGATTTTAAAGAGCTTACTAAGTTGCCCTTTGGGGTGGACGGATAAAAAATCATGCTCTCGAAAGCCCTTTTTCTCCATCAGGGCAATGGCCAGGGCATCCCCCATGGCCAGGGAGGCTGTTGAACTGGCGGTAGGAACTAGTCCTCTGGGCTCGGCTTCTCGACTCACCTTGGCTTCAAGCACAACGTCGCTGTATTGGGCAAGTTTAGAACTTTTAATGCCTGTAATGGCTATCAGCTTAATCCCGATCCTTTTGACAAAACCCAGAAGGTCGATGATTTCTTTTGTGTCCCCGCTGTAGGAGACGGCGATAATGATGTCGTCTTTCATTATCATGCCCAGGTCCCCATGTCCGGCTTCTGCCGGGTGAATGAACATGGCCGGTGTGCCGCAGCTGGACAGGGTGGCCGCTATTTTGCGTCCGATGAGTCCCGATTTTCCCATACCGATAACGATAACACGTGCTTTGGTCTGGGACAGCAGTTCAACGGCTTGGGCAAAATTTTCATCTAATCGAGCGGCGATAGCCCGGACGGCATCGGCTTCGATTTCCAGAACGCTTTTTCCTGTTTGGACGATTTGATCTTTTGTAGTCATAGCTTGGATATTATATATTATATGAGGGAATTTATCTCGTCAACGGCACTCCGCAGTTTGAGGAGCCCCTCCAAAAAGATGCGCAAATCATTTAAAATCAATGAGTTAAACTTGTCAGAGAGTGCTTTTGCAGGATTGTCGTGAATTTCACAAAAGATGCCGTCACAACCAACACTGATGCCAGCCCTGGCAACAAAGGGGATAAATCTGGCGTCTCCTCCAGAAGAGTGACCCTCTCTTCCGGGTAATTGGACGCTGTGGGAGGCGTCGATGACAACAGGGAATCCCAGCTCTTTCATGATGGGGATCGATCTGATATCAAAAACAAGGTTGCCGTATCCGAAAGTTGTCCCTCTTTCAGTCAGAATGATGCTCTCGTTGCCTTGGTCTGTGACCTTTTCAACGATATTTTTAACCTCATATGGGGACATGAACTGCCCTTTTTTTATGTTTAAGGGCTTTTGTGTCCGGGCCGCCGTGACGATAAGGTCGGTCTGCCGGCTGAGGAAGGCAGGAATTTGGATGATATCCAAAACTTCGGCCGCTGCCTGTATGTGGTCCGTTTCATGAACGTCGGAAAGAACAGGGATAGCCAGCTCCTGTTTGATCTCAGAGAGAATTTGTAGCCCCTCGTTCAGGCCAGGCCCTCTAAAGGACTTGAGAGAGGAACGGTTGGCCTTATCGTAAGAAGCTTTGAAAATGTAGGGGACTTTTAAGTCCTGGCAGATGGCACTGATTTTCCTGGCCATAGAAAAAGCGTGGTCTCTGTTTTCGAGAACACAAGGTCCTCCGATCAGAAAGAGCGGATTTTTTCCGCCTATTCTAATTCTTTCGTTGATGCGAATGTCTTTGACATCGGTAGGCATAGCTTGCTCCGATAAAGGATTTAAAAATAGGATGGGATATTAATGGTTTGGATTTAAATTCGGGGTGGAACTGACATCCCAAAAACCAGGGATGATCTTTCAACTCTATAATTTCTACCAGATCGTGTTCTGGATTTTTCCCTGAAATATCAAGTCCAGCGGCTGATAAAATGTCTTCGTATTCCGGATTAAATTCGTATCGGTGTCTGTGCCGCTCGTAGATTTTGGTTTTTCCGTAAATTCTTGAAGCCAGGGAGTCTTTTTTCAAGCGGCAGACATACTGCCCCAATCTCATGGTTCCTCCCAGGGCTTGGATCCCCTTCAATTCTCTCCATTTAAAGAAAATATTGTGTGGAGTTTTTGGGTCGAACTCTGTGCTGTTCGCCTCCTTGAGCTTGGCTATTTTTCTTGCATATTCTATGGTTGCACACTGCATGCCCAAGCAGATCCCGAAAAAAGGCACCTTTTTTGTCCGGGCAAAAGTGACAGCCCTTATCATGCCCTCTATTCCCCTGACTCCAAAACCTCCTGGAACCAAAATTCCATCAGCTTCTTTGATGACGTCTCTTCCCTTTCTCGCTTCCAATTCTTCGGCTTCAAGCCAGGAGATGTTGACTTTTAAGTTGTGCGCGGTCCCGGCATGATAGAGAGCCTGGTTGAGACTGATGTAGGAATCTTGCAGCCCTGTATACTTTCCGACGAGAGAAATGTTGACCTCGTCGGCCGGATTTTTCATCCGTTCGACCATGGATTTCCATCGAGAAAGGTTTCTTCTTCTTTGCGGCAGGTTCAATCTGCTGAGAATAATCCGGTCTAGACCCTGTTGAGCAAAGATGAGAGGGACTTCATAGATGATGGCCACATCTTTGGCTGTGATGACAGCTTCCAGGGGAACATTCGTAAAAAGTGAAATCTTCTGCCGGATTTCTTCACTGAGAAAACGGTCCGTGCGGCACAAAATGATATCGGGCTGGATTCCGATGGCTCTCAACTCTTTGACACTGTGTTGGGTTGGCTTTGTTTTCAGCTCGCCGGAAGTTGGCATATAAGGGACCAAGGTGACATGAACAGACAGACAGTTTTCTGGACCCAGGGACAGCCTCATCTGTCGGGTGGCCTCCAGGAAAGGCAGGCCCTCGATGTCTCCAACGGTTCCGCCCAGCTCGACAATAACGATATCGTTGTCATTGGTTGCGGAGAAAAAAGCCTTTTTGATTTCATCCGTGACATGGGGGATCACCTGTACGGTTTTCCCCAGGTATTCTCCTTTTCTCTCCTTCTTCAGTATGGATTCGTAGATTTTTCCTGCGGTCCAGTTATGGGCTTTAGATGTCCGAGTTGTCGTGAACCGCTCGTAGTGACCCAGGTCAAGATCTGTTTCTGCGCCGTCGTCTGTGACAAAGACTTCACCATGCTGGAAAGGGCTCATGGTCCCAGGATCCACATTCAAATAGGGATCGAATTTCTGGCATGTGATTTTGTAGCCGTGGCTTTCCAGGAGCCGACCGATGGAGGCGGCGGCAATTCCTTTTCCAAGAGCTGAAAGGACTCCTCCGGTAATAAATATGAATTTAGTCACACCTGTCCTTCTCTCAAGAAATTTTCAACCTTGATTATATCTTCCGGTGTATCAACACTCAAGATGGAATGTAGGGTGTCAACAATTTTTATCCGGTATCCATTTTCCAGGGCTCTCAACTGCTCGAGTTTCTCCGATTTTTCAAGCCTGGTTTCCTGGAGAGACTCGAATTTCAACAGAAATGTTCTCTGGTACCCATAAATTCCGATGTGCTTCCAGAAGTAATCTGTAGAATCAAAGGGGATGGGCGAGCGAGAAAAATAAAGGGCAAAATCCTCTTTGTCCTTAACGACTTTTATGATGTTTTGGTTTTCAATGTCAGCTATATTGTTTTCTTTAACGGCCAATGTGGCCATGTGTATAGTTTTGTCCTGTAAGACTTGAACAAGATCCTCGATCATGGAGACATGTAGGAGTGGTTCATCCCCCTGGATATTGATGATAAGAGGAGAGTCAATCTCGGCAGCAATCTCGGCAGCCCTCGATGTGCCGGATCTGTGTCTGGATGATGTCATCCGGACGTCGGCCCCAAAGGACAAGGCGGTGTCGAAGATTCTCTGGTCATCGGTGGCGATAATTACATTTTCGAGGACATCTGTTTGTTTCGCACGTTCATACACCCTTTGAATCATAACGGTCCCGAGTATTGGTGTGAGGGGTTTTCCGGGGAAGCGGTGGGATCCATACCGCGCGGGTATAATGCCGGTCGCTTTCCTCAAGACAGAAATTTCTCCTGTATATCCGAGTCTTCTTTTTCAGACTTTTTTTTAGGGCCTTCAGGTTTTGGAGGGATGTCTTTGTCTGTAGTGTGGCACTGTGCTTCGAGATTGGCGCCGTCTTTCACAATCAGCCTGGGGGTCGTGATTGTCCCTACGACCCGCCCCTTGGAATTAATTTCAACCCGTTCTTTGGCACGAATATTCCCCTTGACTTCCCCGTTGACGATGATGACGCCAATTTTGATATCGGACTCAACCTTGCCGTTTTCTCCAATGATCAGGATGGAGTTGGAATCGATCTTTCCGTTAAAGCGTCCGTCTATCTGAAATGAACCGCTGAATTTCAGAGTGCCTTCGATTTCCGTGTTTTTATCGAAAAAACCCGTTATTTTGCCGCTGTCGATATTGGTTTTTTTTTCTTTCATGGATGTTCTCCTTTCGCTTTTTCGTAGATTCTCCCCAACTCGTCTGCTGAATAATAGAATATTTTCACCACTCCCTTTTTCATATTTCCGGAAATAGACACTTTGGTTCCAAAAATCTTGAGGAATTCTTCTTGAAGAGCCAGCAGGTCGGGATTTGATTCACGCCCTTCCACTTGTTCGGGCTTGTTTATCAGTTTTTTGACGAGGTTTTCAACGGCCCTGACGGAAAGATCTCTTTTGTCGATCTGTAGGGCGGTTTGAACTTGAAGAGCCGGATCGTCTATTGACAGCAGGGTGCGGGCATGGCCCATGGACAGCTTGTCTTCTGCCAGCATGTTTTGGACTCTTTGAGGAAGCTTGAGCAGGCGCATATAGTTGGACACAGAGGCCCTGTCTTTCCCGACTTTAACGGCCACCTGTTCCTGTGTCAGATGCAGATC
>Ga0114920_10000358_pt1 | contig 19924 bp, 14 predicted proteins | sample ChitaG_FD_88683 | JGI IMG/M metagenome (GOLD analysis project Ga0114920, IMG submission 88683) | Deep subsurface microbial communities from South Pacific Ocean to uncover new lineages of life (NeLLi) - Chile_00310 metaG | ecosystem: Environmental > Aquatic > Marine > Oceanic > Sediment ...
ATTCAGGTAATCCGGTTTTAAACCGTGTCAAACTCGTGCATAAGTGAGCGTAAAGAAAGAACAGGTGCTATCCTGTATATAAAAGCCTATTAAATACGCATATTATTTAACTCACAGGTAAAATTTGCTATTTTGCTGTTCTTTCTTAACGCTCTCTAATCCACTCAAACAGTGACCCACTTTAAAACCGGATCACCTGAATGCTTGTGGAAAACGTTTTTCAAAAAGCTAAATTAATACGACAGAAAGAATTTTGATAGATGAAGGTCTGGGCTTTATAATCATGGTGGTCATTGAATCCGCAGGTATTACCGACATTGGCAGAAAGAGAAAGGACAACGAAGATTCCCTCTTTCTTGACAATGACCTGGGGCTTTACGTAGTGGCTGACGGCATGGGAGGACACCTTGCCGGTGAGGTGGCCAGCAAACTGGTTGTAGACACCGTTCGGGACTACATGAAGCGCTTCAAAGAGGATGAGGACGCCGAGGAGTTGGAGAACTTCGACGAAACCCTCTCCAAAGAGGCCAACCGGCTGCTTTCCGGCATCAAGCTCGCCAACCAGGGGGTCTATCAAGCCGCCCAAAGTAATGAATCCTATCGTGGAATGGGCGCCACTTTGTCTATGGTCTATTTTACTGATAAGACTTTCATTGTGGCAAATGTAGGCGACAGCCCCATATACCTGGTGCATGATGGGAGTATAGAGCTCCTTTCCGTGATCCACAATGTGATGGCCGAGCAAGCGGCTATAAATCCCAATGAAGCCGAACTGATGGGAGAGAAGTTTAAACACATGCTTACACGGGCTATTGGGATTGAAGAAACAGTAGAGGCTGATATCTGCGAAAACCAGTATTTCAAAGGTGATATACTGGCCATCAGTTCCGATGGTTTGAGCGATAAGGTCTCTCCTGATGAGATCCTTGATGTGGTGAGAAATGAACGGCCCGCCAAGGCCTGCCAAGCGCTGGTTGATCTTGCAAATGAGCGTGGGGGGGATGACAATATAACCGTTATTGTTTTAAAAGTGACTGATAAGCATGAAAAAGGCGGGATCATGGGAATGATTTCGCGCATTATCTATCCTTTGAAAAAAATATTTCATTAACAAGAGGGTATTGCGATGCCGATATTGACGCTTACATTTAAAGAAAATACCATTGCGGTATATCGCGTTGTAAAGGAAAAGTCTGTTACGATTGGCCGGAAGGAGGATAACGTTATACAAATCGAAAATCTTGCCGTGTCCGGACACCATGCAAAGATAGATTCAGTGGGGGATGGGTTTTTACTAACTGATTTGCAAAGCAAAAACGGTTCCTTTGTTAATAATGAACTCGTTTCTTCTCACTGGCTTCAACAGGGGGACTCTATAACCATCGGCAAGCATACCCTGACCTTTTCCTATGATGTCTATGAGAAGAAGCCCGATGAAGGTGAAGGTAAGATGGACCAGACCATGGTAATGGACACGGACACGTATCGGAAAATGCTGGGCAAAGCCGGCCAGCAGTTAGCCGAGACCAGGGATAGTGAACAGGAACCTGTGGGCATTTTGTCCTATTTGGCCGGCGGCGATGGAGAGATAAAGCTTACCAACAGGATCACCAAAATTGGGAAAAGTCCATCTTCAGAAATCGTGGTGAAAGGCATCATGATGGGCCCTACTGCTGTTGTTATAAGCAGGAGACCCAAAGGATATTCTTTGAGCTATGTTGGTGGGATGACTAAACCGAAGGTCAATGGGGAGGTCGTGAAAGAATCGGTCGATCTTAAAGATTTCGATATCATCGATGTGGGTTCCGCAAAATTTCAGTTTGTCATAGATAAATAGATAATTTGCGTGGTTCAACCAAAAATATTCCGCACGGCGTCCATTGGCGCTTTGCAGGACACTTTAAAGCGTTTTACCCTTAATGCCTCTTGTCATTATGGATAAAACGCTTTATTTCTTTTTTGATATTATTTCTGATGGTTTCGTAAAAAGTCTATCATTACTTGTAAACCAACACAGGAAAGTAAAAAAGGAGCGAAAGATGGGTGACTGTCCATACTGCGGTTTAACACATAATGTCGGACTTGTTTCGACCCGTTTTGCGGGGACAGATGGTGTTTCTCTGGAGGCAGCAAAATGGGCGGGGGTTTTTGAAAAGCAGGGATGCCGCTGCTACTACTTTGCCGGTGAGCTGGACAGTCCGCCGGCGCGTTCATATTTGGTGGAAGAAGCCCACTTCCGCCATCCTGATATATTGGATATTAACCGGAATTGCTTTGGCGTCGACAAACGAGGGCGACACATTACCCAAAAAATTTATAAATATAAAGAGAAACTAAAGGACGAAATCTATAAATTCATCGAAAAGTTCAAGATTGAGCTTTTAGTTCTGGAGAATTCACTGACGATTCCGCTCAATTTACCTCTTGGTATTGCCATTACAGAGGTAATATCAGAAACCGGAATGTCTGCAATAGCTCACCATCACGATTTTTTCTGGGAACGTCAGCAGTTTTTGAGAAATGTTGTCTGGGAATACCTGAACATGGCCTTTCCTCCTCACCTGCCATCGATACAACACGTGGTAATCAACTCTTCCGGTGATAATCAGTTGAGTCTAAGAACAGGTATTTCGGCAACTATTATTCCAAATGTCATGGACTTTGAAAATCCGCCGCCGCCTGTTGACGATTATGCATCGGATGTGCGCCAAGCCCTCGGCATTGAGGATGATGAGCTTTTAATCCTTCAGCCGACCCGGGTTGTAAAGCGCAAAGGTATCGAACATGCAATAGAAATTGTCCACAGGCTGGGGATGAAAGCCAAACTTGTTATTTCACATGCTTCCGGCGATGAAGGCTACGATTATGAGCAAAGAGTAAAGGATTATTCGGGAATTTTGAATGTTAATACGGTATTTGTTTCAGATATTATTAAAGAATGCAGAGGAATGACCAATACAGGGGAAAAAATATATGCACTTTATGACATATATCCACATGCCGACCTTGTAACGTATCCTTCCAATTTTGAGGGGTTTGGGAATGCCTTTCTCGAAGCCGTATACTTCCGAAAACCGATAATCGTTAACAAATATTCAATTTATGCAACGGATATCCAGCCTAAAGGGTTTTCTGTTATTGAAATTGACGGGTATGTTACAGAGGATGTAATTAGCCGGACCAGAGAGATTCTTGAAAATCCGGAGCTTAGCAAAAAAATGGTCGAGAAAAATTATGAAATTGCAACACGCTGTTATTCTTACTCGGTTCTGGAACAGAAACTCAAAAACCTGATATTTGATAGTGTTGCCTGCAATCCGGAAAATATTACTATATAGTGCCTGAACGGAAAGTCATGTTCAGGCAAAATTCGAAGCACGAAATCCGATCCCCTATAACGTATTAAGAAGTTGCGTTAAATTTTACCAAAATACTGCAAAAATGGAACTTTCCCAAAATAAGCTTAAATACGGCCTGCAAGCCGGTATAAAAAAAGGATGGAGCGGATTTGTATGGATGCTCAAAATCATTGTGCCAATATCATTCCTTTCAGCGCTTATTGAGTTCAGCGGCTTTATTAACAAAATTGATTTTTTCCTGGAACCGATCATGAACCTGCTGAATCTTTCTCCCATGGCCGCTTTGCCGCTTATCGTCGGTATGTTAACCGGAATTTATGGTGGAATAGCTTCCATGGTAGTGCTTCCCTTAACTATCAATGAGATGACGCTGATCGCTATTTTTCTTCTCATCTCCCACAATCTTATCCAGGAAGGAATTATCCAGGGCAAGTCCGGATTGAACCCTTTTAAAGCAACTCTTTTCCGTCTTATTGCTTCTATTGTTACCGTGATCATAGTTTCTCTATTCCTTGAGTCTGAACCAGGTGCGCTTGTAACAAAAAGCACATCTGTTTCAGCACATCCGACATTTATGATCATGCTGAAAATCTGGTTTATCGCGACCTTATATCTGAGCGTAAAGATATTCGCCATTATTATGGTCATAATGATACTTCTTGAAACCATGAAGATCTTCAACCTGCTTCAGCATATCGTTAAGGTGCTGAACCCGCTTTTAAAAATCATGGGGCTTGATCAAAGTGTCGGCATATTGTGGCTTACTGCGAATGTATTCGGGCTTGCATATGGTGGTGCAGTGATTGTGGAAGAAGTAAAAGAAGGATATCTTACCAGGCAAGAACTTGAAAGGCTTCATCTTTCCGTAGGGATCAATCATTCCATGGTCGAAGACCCGGCCCTATTTTTATCACTCGGGCTTAGTGCATTCTGGCTCTGGATTCCAAGGTTTATCACGGCAATAATTGCCGTGCATCTGTTTGATTTATACTATAAAATCAGAGGTATATATAAAACCCACAATTCTGTTTCCGTTCAAAAAAAATGAGTTCTCCACTATCCCTGTATGAACGTGCGCTGGTATATTTCTTCCTGCTCATCAAGAATTTCCCTTAAAATCTCGATGTTTGTCATGGGATTCATTATAACACAGCGCAAAACCACAATATCTTGTTCCGGAGGATTCTTTGTCTTTAAAGTTGTTCTCGAAACAAAACTTTTGCCGGCTTCCCTTTGCAGTCTTTGAATTGCCCGGTTGATTTCATTTAATTTTTTGTTAATACGGGTTTTCTGCTCAACACTTTGTTCGGAGATTTCCTGTTTAATGTGGGAAGGATATAATCTGTAGGTGAGTATGTTAAGTTCAGGCGGAGTAATGAGCTGGAAGTCGGACCTTTTTTCAATTTCTTCGGCAAACTTCTGGGCTGTTTCTATTCCGTGATCAATGAGCAGGGCGTAACCCCGGCTCCCCATTATTTTGAGTGCGCTGTCGAGTATCAGTGAGCTTGCTTCCCTTGATCCAGAAAGCGATTTAATGCCAAGGTCAACAGAACCCGGGCGGTTTACATAATGTGTATGATAAATGATAACATCCATGATCGTAGGATCTTTAAAGTAGACCATGCCGCAGGTCATGGGCATATAAAATTGTTTATGACCGTCTACTGATACAGAATCAGCAAGTTCTATACCGGCGAGCAGGTGTGCGTATTTTTCCGACATAAGGGTCGGCCCGCCCCATGCAGCATCAACATGAAAGTGTATCCTGTTCTCAGCACAAATCTCTGATAGTTTTGGGAGCGGATCGACAGAACCGGTTTCTGTGGTTCCGGCAATACCGACAATGGCAAGGATTGCTGTTTTGGTCCTGCCATTTTTTATTTTTCTGATGGTTTTTTGCAGGCAGTCCAGATCGATCCTGTTGTTTTCATCCACATCTATGGCAACAATGTTTTTATTGCCGATGCCAAGAAGACCGCCGGCTTTGTTAAGAGAATAGTGGCCGCGTTTCGATATAAGAACTACACATCTTTCTATTCCGTATGCCCTGTATGCAGCCTGTATCCCCTCTTTTTCCACACCGTCAAACCCATTTTTGGGAGCGAGCAGGGCATTCCTGGCAACCCAAAGCGCCGTTAGGTTCGCAAACGTACCATTTTCTGTGAAGCAGCCAAGGGAGGTACGTATGTTCTGGATATGCTCATGGTAAAACTCATCACTTTCTTGATAGATCAGCCTGTGGAGCTTGGCAAGCACCTGTTTTTCCACAACCGAAACAACCTTCGAGGTTTCGACTTTTACGACATTCTGATTAAGGGCTGTAACGATGGATTTGAGATGGACCATAAAGAAAGGTATGGCAGACGTCATGTGACCGACAAAATACGGGGAAGCAACATTGACAGCATAAGGTGCAATGTCTTCGATCAGGTCGGTAATGACATCTGCGAGTTTTTTTTCAGGATTTTCACTGATCAGAGTGTCTGTAAATCTTGTGGATAGATCCAGGAGGCTGACCTCTTCAGTGAATCCGACATGCTTTTTTAGAAAATCGTGGAGCCCGAAAAGTATCTGCTCCATGTATTTAATCAATGTAGACTTGGCAGCGTCATTTTCAGGCCTTATGAACGTTCTTGTCAGGGTCTGCCAGTCGGCGACAAGCTCTTTTTTTGGTGGAAGAGTGTTTTTATTCATTGGCTTTTGTTTCTGAAATATTCTTATAATTTGTTTTTCTCATACGGAATATAAGTAATCCATGCTTACTTTTCGTGTTTTAGTAGCATGACCTGTTTGCAATGCCAAGCAAATCTTTTAGGATATATTAAGATTGCCTATTGCCAACTCACAATGAAGTATAATATAATTATAGTTTTATCACAATCTTTGCCCGTTTGGTTTTTTCCGGGCTCATTTATTGATAAAGAAATCCGGATCTAATTGAATTTAATCAGACACCGATCTTTTCTATGAAACTAATGCCTTATGAAAACTGAAGAGTTCTTACAAGAACAGAAATATTATAGAGCACTTATCCAGGGCGCTACTGATTATGCGGTAGCCATCAACCGTAACTATCAGATCATTATGGCCAACGAACTTTTTAAAAATGAATTCGGCATGCGACCCAATGATTTCTGTTACAAAGTATGGAAAAATAGAAATGAAAAATGTGAAGAGTGCTTGGCAGAAAAAACCTATCGGGATGGCTGGGGACACTGGAATGTAGAAGATGTTGTGATGAAGGACGGCAGAGTTGCGAAGATGCTTATTAAAGCGATTCCAGTCAAGAATGAACGTGGCGAGATCGTTTATGTCCTGGAAAGAGCTACTGACATTACGGAAAGGGAACATCTTCAGGAAAACATCAACAAAGTGACAGGCAACCTGGAAGAGATGCTGGCCAATCGTCTGGAAAGATTGCAAAAATTAGAAGAGAAATATCGAACCATATTTGAACGGTCTCGCGATGCAATTATTCTCACCGACCCCGGTGGAAAGATCGTAGAGGTTAACCAGGCAGGGGTTCATATCCTGGGATATAATACCCAAAAAGAAGTTTTAGCGCTTGAATCCGCAGCCGAACTCTTTGAAAACAATGAATTTTCTCAGTTCCAGAAAAAGGTTTCTCAGGAGGGATTTGTTGAGGAGTTTGAGACCCTGCTTGTGAGGAAAAATGGCCAAAGATTTGATGCGCTGATTAAATCAAATGTGACGGCCGATGTGACCGGGCAGATTGCCGAATATGTGCTGATTATCAGGGACATTTCCAAGAGAAAATTCGCACAATATCAAATCGAGCAGCGCAATATCCGACTTGATATTTTAAATGCCATCTCCAAAACCGTCAGCAGTAGTCTTGATCTTGATAAAATGCTAAGTGGGACCATCAGTAAAATTTTAGAGTTCCTTGAATTTGGCGGTATCAGAATTTATCTGTTGGACGATAAAAAAAAGGTCCTTAAACTGACGGCTCATGAAGGGCTTTCAACTAAATTAATCAACAAACCTTTTATGAAATATCGCAAAATAGGGGACGGGATGTTAGGCCGGACCGTACTTGATGGTAAAACAAGGGTTATGGACAACCCTCTGCGGGCCGAAGGTCCTTATGTCGATTCGATTATCGAAGAGGGCCTTCATTCAACCGCTTATATACCGCTGGTCAGCAAAGGAAAATCGATAGGGGTGATGGCCGTTTCCAGCTCTACGCCATTTATGTTTTACCATGAATATGTTGAATTCTTGAACGCCATTGGTAACCATATAGGCGTTGCTGTGGATAATGCAAATCTGTATGAAAATATAAAGAGGGCCTATCAGGAACTCAAAGAGGCCCAGGAACAGATTGTTCAGACGGAAAAACTGGCCTCTCTGGGCAAATTAGCCGCTACTATCGCCCATGAGATAAACAATCCAATTGCCGTTGTTTTGACCTATATCCGTTTGATGATAAAGCTTATAGATAAAAATCGCTTTTCTCCTGAAAGACTTGAGGACATTTCCCGATATTTGGTCACTATGGAGTCCGAGACGTCCAGGTGCGGAGAAGTCGTAAAAAACCTTCTGGCATTTTCCCGCCAGGATAAAGTCACCATTGAGAGCCACAGCATTGCAGAGATTATTGACAGGACTTTGATTCTTATTGCCCATGATCTGGAAATGAAAGGAATTCAACTGAAAAAAATCATTGAGCCGGATCTGCCAAAAATTCAATGCGATTTTAAGCTGATCCAGCAGGCCCTGTTAAACCTAATCTACAATGCTTCAGACGCTATGCAAAAAGGAGGCACCCTGACGATAGCAGGCAATAAGAGAGTCGGGACTGAGAGGTTTTTGGATGTCATGATTTCCGATACGGGCTGCGGCATTGCCGAGAATGACAAGGAAAAAATTTTTGATCCTTTTTTTACCACCAAAGAAGAGGGAAAAGGTGTGGGTCTCGGCCTATCGGTTGTTTACGGCATCATCACCCGGCACAATGGTACCATAGAAGTGAAAAGCAAGCCTGGAAAGGGGAGCACTTTCACGGTCAGCCTGCCGATCGACCGAGTGTAATAAGGCCTGACATTTTTATTTTAATTGAGAGAACCTGGTCCTTCCCCGCAATGCGGGATCTTCGATGGGCCATGCCTGTCCCGCATTGCGGGGGTCAGATAGAATTGGCTCTGCCGAAATAAGTAGATAAAAAATTCGAAGCACGAAATCCGAAATCCGAAACAATATCAAATGACCGAAATTCTAATGTCCTAAACATTAATGCATTCTATCAATATTGTTTATAATGGTCAAAAGCCTCTATGTTTTGAACATTTTGGAATTTGATATTCAGACCTGCCCGCCCATGCCTATTTGGGCAGAGTGCTTCAACCGCCTCAAGCAGTGAGGCAGGAGCAAATAGGCGACATAATGTAAACCGGGCAATGGCAGGCGGGTATTCGAATTTCGGATTTAAAATTATTGATAGTAACCCCTTTCAGGGGCAAATCAAAGCCGGGTCCTTTGGGCCCAGATCTTTAGTAATACACATGGAAGGAACCGACAATGACCAAAAAGGCCCGTATTCTTGTCGTTGATGATGAAGCGCCGATGCGAGAAGCTCTTAATGACTGGCTGATGGAGGATGGCTATGAGGTCGGCCTGGCGGAAAGCGGAAAAGATGCCATTGCCATGGCCCTGGGAAAAAGCTGGGATGTGATTTTGCTAGATCTGAAAATGCCGGGCATGGATGGGATTGAAACCTTGAGACAGCTTAAGGGAAAAGAAGTGGATACAGATGCCGAGATACTCATGATGACCGCCTATGCCACAGTAGATACAGCGGTTCAGGCCATGAAGGAAGGGGCCTTTGATTATCTTGTCAAGCCGTTTGCCCCGGATGAGATCGAAATGCAGATCAAGAAAATTGTCACACACCGGGAACTGGTTCTGGAAAATATTTTACTGCGCCAAAAACTGGAGGAAAGATCAGAATATGATGAAATTATTGGTAAAAGCGATGCCATGCAAAAGATTTACGATTTGATTACCCAGGTGGCGCCAACAGATTCCACCGTACTTATAACAGGTGAAAGCGGTACCGGGAAAGAGCTGATCGCACAGGCGATTCACGGGAATAGTCAACGCTGCTATATGCCTTTTATTGCGTTAAGTTGCGGGGCGCTGCCAGATTCTTTATTGGAGAGTGAACTGTTCGGCTATGAAAGGGGTGCTTTTACAGGTGCAGAGCATACCAAAAAGGGGCGCTTTGAAATGGCCGATAAAGGAACACTTTTTTTGGATGAAATCGGTGATATCAGCGTAAAGACACAGGTGGGTCTTTTAAGGGTTTTGCAGCAAAAAGAGTTTAGACGTCTGGGGGGCCAGGAAGAGATTAAAGTGGACGTGCGTATTTTGGCAGCCACCAATCAAGATCTGAAGAAGGCGATTTCTGAAAACAAATTTCGTGAAGACCTTTTTTATCGTTTGAACGTCATCTCTATCCATGTTCCACCGTTAAGGGAACGAAAGGACGACATTCCGCTGCTGGTAAAGGCATTTATCCGCAGGTATTGTCTGGAAATGAATAAAGAGCCGGTGAAAATCACGCCTTCGGCCTTGAAATTGTTAATGGATTACGACTGGCCCGGAAATGTGAGAGAATTGGAAAATGTAATCGAAAGGGCGCTTGTTATCGGTCGGGACAAAGAAATCGTGACAGATGATCTCCCCTTTTCACGCAAGGAATTGGGACCTGAAACAATGCCCATGTCGTTAAAATTGATGGAAAAAATACATATTAAAAGAATTCTTGAAGAAACGGATTGGAACATCAGCAAAACAGCCCGTGTTCTGGAAGTTGACCGGCAAACTCTCTATAATAAGATTGAAAAATATAAGATTGAAAAGGAATCATAAATCACCTTGTCAGGTTGCGTCACCATCTGTTCCGTAGGCCCGGTGGACGAAGGGATTCTAGAACACATTGCGGAATGTATCTCGACCCGATGTGGTCTAACTTGCAGAATTTCTTCGAGAATGGAAAACCCTAAGTATGCGTATAATGACACCCGACGCCAGTATAATTCAAAACAGATATTAAAGCATCTCCTTCAACAATGCACCCGTGACACCCTTAGGCTTATTGGCGTCACCCACGTGGACCTATATGTACCCATCCTTAAGTATGTCTTTGGATTGGCACAGATCGAAGGTCAATGCTCCATTATTTCCCTGCACCGGCTCTTGCCCCAGTTTTATGACCAACCATCAAACCCAGATCTTCTATTGGCAAGGGTGGAAAAGACTGCTCTGCATGAACTTGGCCACACATTCGGTATTACCCATTGCAGAGATCGGCGTTGCATTATGTATTCCTCAACCCGGATTGAGGATACGGATTTAAAACAACCCGACTTTTGCCCCACCTGTTTTGAACTTTTTCAATGGTATCTTAAAAAATTCCTCCACCAGACTCCATAGTGCATGCCGAATTCTTCGACAGGCTGTCTTTTTTTTCGGCAATTCCTAAATTTGTTGAATAAATAAGGACTTATATATAGGTTCGTCATTTGACAAATAATTTCTGCCGAATATTTCGGCAATACATTCTATTGGTTTATCATTAACTCCAAGCTGTCGAAAAATTTTTATTCTATAAAAAACAAACAGTTACAACAGCAATTAAGTGTCTCATCAGATATTGGCACGGCCTTTGCTTTTTAAACAATAAAAGCGGAAAAATAAAGCAAATTATATATTGTAAAGGAGGAAATAAAATGGGAGCTATGAAAAAGAGAGAATCAATGAAGATTGTTCCACCGGGCAAAAAGAAATGCGTATGGATGGAGGCCAGTGTTGTTTCCTACAAACTATGCGATTACAACTTTGATTGCTCTACCTGCGTATACGACCATGGCATGCAGGATAAGGTTGCCCGGCATAAGGAAAAGGCTGTAACGCTACAGATTGCTGCAGCACCTGACAAGCTAACCGAAACGTGGGTTGAAAAAATGATGCAGCTTCCTGCAAATCGGCGCAAATGTCGTTATATGATCACTGGGGAAGTGGGTCGCAAGATATGCCCCAGTGCTTATGAGTGCGGCACCTGCTCTTATGACCAGATGATGCATGAGCGCCTTCAGGCAGAGGTTCTTCCGGTGCATGCCCGAAGCCAGGAAGGCGGTTTTGAGCTGGCGGAAGATTTCTATTACCACGAGGGCCACACATGGGCCAAACCAGAATATGGCGGGCGCGTCCGAGTAGGGCTGGATGATTTCGCCCAAAAACTGATAGGTAAGCTCGGAAGGATTGAATTGCCGAATATCGGCCAGGAAGTAAAGCAAGGTGAGGTGGGATTTCAAGTCAGACGCAATGGAGAAGTTGCCAAGGTCATCGCGCCTATGGATGGCATAGTGGTGCATGTTAACGATAAACTTCGGGATCAACCCGACTTGGTCAACGGATCTCCCTATGAAAAGGGATGGTTATTCACAATTGAGCCAACAAAGCTGCGCAAAAACTTAAAGGGGCTCTACTATGGCCAAGAAGCCCGTAATTATATTAATGAGGAAAGGGAAAAGCTCTTTGCCATGGCCAATGAGGATTTAAGGGTGGCCGCAGATGGCGGTGTTTCGGTTGAAGACATTTCCCAAGAACTTGAAGGGAAAAACTGGGCCAAGTTTATAAAAACCTTTCTTAAAACCTGATCGTCAATAATTGCGAAGCCGGATCCGTACTAGAATTCTAAATTTTTCAAAAACCTCCCGCCGGATAAAGGAGCGGGAGGTTTTTTATTTAGAAATTTATTGACAAGCACGCACCTCCCATATAAAAGAATAGTTTGTTTTTCTCACCCTACCGAATGTAAAGAAGCCAGCAGATTTTTTCGGTAAAGTCAAACACATAAGTTCTAGAACGTTTCACATAATTTTTTAAATTAATGGCATTTTCGTGCTTTTTTATTTCAGGTGACGATTAATATTTTTGATTTTTTGATAATAGGAGAATATAAACGATGCCTAAAAATGTAAATGGATCGGTACTCGTTGTGGGCGGCGGGATTGCAGGCATGCAAGCGGCCCTTGATTTGGCCGATTCCGGCTATTATGTTCATCTGGTTGAAAAGTTACCGGCCATTGGTGGTGTAATGGCTCAGTTAGACAAGACCTTCCCCACCAATGACTGTTCCATGTGAATTATCTCTCCCAAACTGGTCGAGGTCGGCCGGCATATCAACATCGAACTTCATACCTGTTCAAATGTTGAAAGTATTGACGGAAAGAATGGAAACTTTCAAGTAACCCTCCATAAAACTCCCCGCTATATTGATTCTGATATATGTACTGCCTGTGGCGATTGTGTAGAAGTCTGCCCTGTTACAAGGCCCAGCGAATATGATATGGGGCTGGCGAATCGCAAGGCCACTTACAAGCTTTATGCTCAGGCAATCCCCGGCAGCTTTGCTATAGAGAAATTAGATACGGCTCCTTGCAGGATGGCCTGTCCGGCGAATATAAATGTTCAGGGATATGTGGCCATGGTCAAGAAGGGAAAGTACCGGCAAGCCGTTGAAATCATCATGGAGGATCTGCCTTTCCCCGGCATACTCGGTCGCATCTGCCCCCATCGTTGTGAAAAAAGCTGCCGCCGGCTTGAATTGGATGATGCAATTTCCATACGGGAACTCAAAAGAGTCGCCGCGGATCATGTTGATCTGAGTGATATCCCGGTACCGGAAATTACGCCAAGGAATGAAAAGGTGGCCATTATCGGCTCAGGTCCTGCCGGGCTTACTGCTGCATATTTCCTGGCGCTTGATGGGTACCAGGTTAGTGTATACGAGTCCATGCCCGAAGCAGGCGGAATGATGCGATACGGCATTCCCGAACACCGTCTGCCACGGACGGTTCTGGACGCAGAAATTGAAAATCTCAAACGATACGGGATTAAAATTCACACCGATACAGTCATTGGTAGAGACCTGACCCTTGAGGAATTGCGGGAACATGGCGCCGGCGCTATCTTTATGGCCATCGGCGCCTGGAAAGGGCTGAAACTTAGAATTCGCGGGGAGGAAACTTCCCATGGTGTTTCAGATGTCACCACCTTCTTACGAGAGATTCATCTGGGGAACATAAAGAAGCTGGATGGAAAGGTAGTTGTTATCGGAGGCGGCCATTCCGCACTGGATGCCGCCCGAGTAGCGCTTCGACTTGGTGCAAGCGAGGCGCATATTATATACCGCCGTTCCCGGGCGGAAATGCTCGCTGAACCCGAGGAAGTCGAAGAAACCGAAAAAGAGGGAGTAAAAATCCATTACCTGGTGGCTCCTTTAAGTATTTCCAGCGAAAACGACAAAGTCACCGGCATCGAATGCATCCGGACCAGGTTGACGGAAAAAGACACAACAGGCAGGCGTAAGCCGATTCCCATTGAAGGTTCGGAATTTTTCATCGAGGCGGATCATATCATCCCTGCCATCGGGCAGGAGCCTGATTTTGACAATCTTGCCAAAACGCAGGACCTTAAAGTGTCCAAGTGGAACCTCCTGGAGGTTAATCCTGAAACCCTTCAAACGAATATACCGGAAATCTTTGCCGGCGGGGATGTGATCTCCGGTCCTGCCACGATTATTGAGGCGGTTGAGGCCGGCCAAAGAGCAGCCAAATATATGGCCAAATATTTGCAAGGTGAGGAACTGCCTTCAGAATGGCAGGAGGAGCCGCCCATGGGAACAAACTGGGCAGAACCTCCGAAAGATGAACCGATCAGAGATCGGTTGAAAATTCCGACCTTGCCAGTGGAAAAAAGACTTTCAGGATTTGAAGAAGTCAACCTTTTAGTGGATGAAAAATCGGCACAGGAAGAGGCTGACCGGTGCTTCGACTGCGGGAGTTGTTGTGAATGCTACCAGTGTGTGACCGCATGTGAAGCCAAAGCCGTCACCCTTGAGACTCACGCCCAGCAGGAAGAAACAACAACTATCGATGTTGGTTCTGTTATACTGGCACCGGGTTTTCAGCCTTTTGATCCTTCAAAGTTTGACAATTACAATTATGCAAACCATCCCAATGTGATCACTTCTACGGAATTTGAACGAATCCTTTCAGCCACCGGCCCCTTCATGGGGCATCTTACCCGGATTTCGGACAAGAAGGAGCCCAAGAAGATTGCATGGTTCCAATGCATCGGTTCCAGGGATCTTAACCGCTGTGACAATCCTTATTGCTCTTCCGTGTGCTGCATGTATGCCGTCAAGGAAGCTGTAATCGCCAAAGAGCATGCGGATTATGATCTGGATTGCGCTATCTTTTACATGGACATGCGCACGCAGGGCAAAGATTTTGAAAAATATTATAACGATGCCAAGGACAAGCATGGGGTTCGCTTCATCAGGAGCCGGGTTCATACCATAACGCCGGTACCCGGAACCGATGACCTTGAGGTTCGGTACGTGACTGAAAGCGGAGAAGTGGAAACCGAAATTTTTGATATGATTGTTTTGTCTGTGGGGATGGAGACATCGCCGGCAGTCCTCGATTTTGCAGACAAGCTTGGCATTGAACTGACGGAAGGAAATTTCTGCGAGACCACGAATTTTCAACCTTTTGCAACATCAAAAGACGGCATATTTGTCTGCGGTGCTTTTCAGGGGCCCAAGGACATCCCCGAGTCTGTCATGGAAGCCAGCGCAGCCGCCTGCAGTGCCGGTGTCAGTCTGGCGCCTGCCCGGGGGTCTCTTGTCAAAGAGAAGGAATTTCCTGACGAAAAGGATGTAAAAGGTGAAGAACCACGCATCGGGGTCTTTGTATGTAATTGTGGCATCAATATCGGTGGTATTGCCGATGTTCCTGCTATCGCCGAGTTCGCAAAGGACCTGCCCAATGTTGTCTATGTGGAAGAGAACCTCTTTACTTGCAGCCAGGATACCCAGGATAAAATGGTAGAGGTGATAAAAGAACATAACTTAAACCGGATTGTCGTGGCGGCTTGTACGCCCAGAACACATGAGCCGCTGTTTCAGGAGACCTTGCGTAATGCCAGTCTTAATGCCTATCTGTTTGATATGGCTAATATAAGGAACCAGTGCACATGGGTTCACTCAGATGACAAGGAAAAGGCCACGGAAAAATCGAAAGATCTAGTGAAAATGTCAGTTGCCAGGACTTCTTTGCTGGAACAGATTCCCGATATATCGGTGGATGTTAACAAGTCGGCCCTTGTTATCGGAGGTGGCGTTGCCGGCATGACTGCGGCACTCAGCCTGGCCGATCAGGGGTTCCCAACAACCATAGTGGAAAAGTCCTCTGTTCTCGGTGGAGCTGCAAGGGATCTGACCAGGACCTGGAAAGGCCAAGATGTACAAGAGTTTCTTGCAGATCTTGTGGGTAAAGTCGAAAAGAATCCAAACATCGATGTATTAACCGATTCAGAGGTGGTTGATGCTTCCGGATTTGTGGGCAACTTTGAAACACAGGTGGCCATGGGAAACGCTACAAAGACTGTCGAACACGGAATCGCCATCATAGCAACCGGTGGCAAGGCAGTTGATACGGATGAATATCTTTATGGAAAACATCCTAATGTAACACGCTGGCACGACCTTGAACAGAATCCGGAAAAATTAAAGGACGCCGAAAGTGTTGTTTTTATCCAGTGTGTCGGATCAAGGGATGAAAACCGTCCTTATTGCTCAAGGATCTGCTGCACGGCATCTGTATCCCAGGCGATTTCAATTAAGGAAAAGAACCCTGACACCGATGTTTTTATCCTGTACAGGGATATGAGAACATTCGGAGAAAGAGAGACGCTATACAAGAAAGCCCGGGAAAAAGGCGTGATCTTTATCCGATATTCCCTCGATAACAAGCCGGCTGTTACTGAAGCAGGCGATGGGCTTGAGGTAAGTGTGTTTGATCCGATTCTTCAAAAGAAAGTACGGATAAAGGCGGACCTTGTAAATCTTGCAACAGCGATTGAACCGGCCCAAAACGATAAGATTTCAGAGTCCTATAAAATTCCGCTCAATGCTGAGAACTTTTTTATGGAGGCCCATGCCAAGCTGCGGCCGGTGGAATTTGCAAACGATGGAATCTTCTTGTGTGGATTAGCTCATTATCCCAAAGCTATTGAGGAGAGTATTTCCCAGGCTATGGCAGCTGCAAGCCGAGCTACTACTGTACTTGCAAAGGATTCTATTCATATATCTCCGCTTGTATCCCAGGTAGATGCGGAAGGGTGCATTGGGTGCGGTCTTTGTGCTGAAGTCTGCGCTTTTAATGCAATCGAACTTGAGGAGATCGAAGGAAAGGGGTATCGGGCATAAAACATCCCTGCTTCCTGTAAAGGATGCGGCCTTTGCGCAGCTTCGTGCCCGAAGCTGACCATTGACATGCTCCATTTCCGGGATCAGCAGATCGAGGCATCTGTTTGTGCAGCAATATAGCCATTGGCTATTGATTATTGGCTATTGATTATTTTTCTGGATATTATTTATTCTTCAATATTCGATATTCAATCGAAAGGGTGGAAAAAATGGCAGATTTTGAACCTAAAATAGTTGCTTTCCTGTGCAACTGGTGCGCCTATGCCGGCGCTGATCTGGCCGGCGTTTCGAGGTTGCAGTATCCATCGAATATCAGACCCGTGCGCGTTATGTGTTCCGGCAGGGTTGATCCCTTATTTATCATCAAGGCATTTAAAGAGGGATGTGACGGCATACTGGTGGCCGGGTGACATTTCGGTGATTGCCATTACCTGGATGGTAATGTACACGCTGAAAAGAAGATCCTTTTAACCCAAAAATTACTTGATTTTACCGGCATCGGCCAAGAGAGGCTTCATCTTGCCTGGGTGTCATCGGCCGAGGCACAGCGTTTTGCACAGATCACAACTCAGGTAACCGATTCCATCAAGGACCAGGGGCGATTTGATCCCGGAGCATTCGCAATGGAATTGGACGCGGCACAGATGACCTTTCAAGACGAAATGTTGCGGTGGATGGTCGGCAAGGAAGTCAAGATTACAAAAGATGGAGATGTTTACGGCCGCAATTGGGATGTTGAAAAATATGAATCGATTTTGGATTCAGTACTTGAGAGAGAGTATCACAAGAATCTCATTTACCTGGCAATAAAGGAGGGTTTTACTTCAGTCAGAGATGTCAACAAAAAGATTGGACTTGATCTTCTATTGATATCCCGCCTGATTGCCGACATGGAAAAGACAAGCAAAGTTGAATTTACGGGCATGGAAAATAAAATACCTGTCTTTGCAGCACTATAAGGATTGACGATTGATGATTGACGATTTTTTTACAGATTAGTTAATCAATCTGCAATCTTCAATTGAAAATCTTCAATTAATAAGGGAGGAAAGATGGCTAAAAAAAGCGGATCAGTTATGGTTGTGGGTGCCGGTATCGCGGGTATGCAAGCATCACTCGATCTGGCCAATTCAGATTATAAGGTTTATCTGGTTGACAAATCGCCGACCATCGGCGGGATGATGGCCCGGCTGGACAAGACCTTCCCCACCAACGACTGTGCCATGTGAGTTATCTCGCCCAAACTGGTCGAGGTCGGCCGGCATATGAACATAAATCTGATAACCAACAGTGAATTAAAAAATGTTGCGGGTGATCCCGGGAATTTTAAGGTTACACTGGTCAACCATCCCCGTTACATTGACCAGGTAAAGTGTACCGGGTGTGGCGAATGCGCCTTGCACTGCCCTGTTACCGCCGTTAACCAATATAACTTGGGTCTTGATGACAGAAGGGCCACTTACATTGAGTATGCCCAGGCGGTTCCCCTTGCCTTTGCCATTGATACTGACACTTGTATCGGCTGCGGCCTATGCGAGAATATGTGTATTGCCAAGGCAATACAATATGATGATAAAGAGCGCAAAACCACCGTTAAGGTCGGCTCTGTTATTCTTTCTTCGGGAAGCCGGGGGTATGATCCGTCCGGCCTTGATGTTCTGGGATACGGAAGATATGCCAATGTGGTCACCAGTGAAGAATTTGAAAGGATCTTGAGTGCATCAGGACCCTATTTCGGTCATCTCATGAGGCCGTTGGACCGGGAAGAACCCAAAAGCATAGCTTGGCTCCAGTGCGTCGGATCCAGAGATACCCACCGGTGCAAAAACGGCTATTGCTCTTCAGTATGCTGTACATATGCTGTCAAAGAGGCCATGATCGCCAAGGAGCATGCCCATGGCGGCGACCTGGATTGTGCTGTCTTTAATATGGATATGCGAACTTTTGGCAAGGATTATGAGAAATATTTCCTTCGCGCAAGGGATAAAGATGGCGTTCGTTTTGTCAAGGCCAGGGTCCATACAGTCACAGAAATTCCTGAGACCGGTGATCTTGTTGTAGAATATGCCGATGAAGCCGGTGAAATGCAGGAAGAAATTTTCAGTATGGTTGTTCTGTCGGTGGGCCTTCAGATTCCGGATACCTCTGTCGATCTTGCAAAACGTCTGGGCATAGAACTTAACCAATACAACTTTGTGGATACCAATACCTTTACACCGGTGGCCACATCAAGACCTGGAATCTATACCTGTGGTGTGTTTCAGGGGCCAAAGGACATTCCAGGCTCTATTACCGAAGCCAGTGCTGCTGCCTGTTTGGCCGGCGCCGACCTGGCTGAAGCAAGGGGGACAGAAATTCCCAAAGTTGAAGTTGTCGAAGAGATCGATGTTACCAAAGAAGAGCCTCGCATAGGTGTTTTTGTCTGTAACTGCGGTATTAACATCGGCGGTATTGTGGATGTTACCGCGGTTCAGGAATATGCGGCAAAACTTCCATATGTCGTATTTACGGACCAGAATCTCTTTACCTGCAGCCAGGATACCCAGGACAAAATAAAGGAGATGATCATTGAGCACAAACTAAATCGTCTTGTGGTCGCCTCGTGCAGCCCCAAGACCCATGAACAGATGTTCATGGAAACCCTCGAGGCATGCGGTATCAATAAATATCTGTTTGAAATGGCCAACATCCGCAACCAGGACTCGTGGATACATTCCAAGGATCCGGATGCGGCTACTGAGAAAGCCAAAGACCTTGTCCGCATGTCAGTGGCAAGGGCTGTAAAGCTGAAGACGCTTAAGGAGAAGGTCGTACCAATTACCAAGCAAGCGCTTGTTATCGGCGGCGGCGTTGCCGGTATGAATGCCGCGCTGAGCCTTGGCAAACAGGGATTCGATACTGTTCTGGTTGAAAAGGAATCCCGGCTCGGCGGTTTTTCACGAAAGCTTCACCATACCATCGACGGAGAAGATATTCAGGCATATCTTAAAAAACTCATCAAAGAGGTGACAGCCAACAAAAAGATCAAGGTCCTGACAGAAGCCCGGATTGCAGGTTTCGAGGGATTTAAGGGAAATTTTGCGACAGATATTGAAGTCGGTCCTGAAAAGAAAAGGCAGACCGTAAAACACGGCGTTATCATTGTGGCCACAGGTGCAAAAGAATATTCTCCCAAGGAATTTTTCTACGAAGACAACGACCGGGTGGTTACCCAGGTGGAACTGAGCGATATTTTAGAGGAGAAAGGGGCCGCTGATCTTAA
>Ga0114920_10000359_pt1 | contig 19910 bp, 20 predicted proteins | sample ChitaG_FD_88683 | JGI IMG/M metagenome (GOLD analysis project Ga0114920, IMG submission 88683) | Deep subsurface microbial communities from South Pacific Ocean to uncover new lineages of life (NeLLi) - Chile_00310 metaG | ecosystem: Environmental > Aquatic > Marine > Oceanic > Sediment ...
CTGAAACCGGGCGAAGAGATGGAAGAGCAGCCGCCGCACCCCGGCGAGCAGTTCGGGTATGTTCTGAATGGAATTGTGACCTTAAGACTGGACAGGAAGGAATATCGGGTACCCAAGGGACATTGCTTTTATTTCGAATCAGACAAAACGCAGCAGATTTCTAATAAAGGACAGACGCCAGTTCAACTGTTGTGGGTCATTACCCCGCCGCAGATGTAACCCATGAACCCTGAAACCATAAAGGAGGGATCAAAATGAAAATGCTCGGACAACATCTGATTGTTGAGTACTCTGAGTGTGACAAGGACACGCTTAACGACGTGCACCTAATCGAAAAATACATGAACGAGGCGGTCCGACAATCAGGGGCGACGATCGTTCGTTCGGTATTTCATCGGTACTCTCCTCACGGTGTTTCAGGGGTTGTCGTCATTGCCGAGTCGCACTTTGCCATTCACACCTGGCCGGAATACGGCTACGCCGCCGTCGATTTCTTCACCTGCGGCAAGGTAGTCGACCCGTACAAGGCATACGAATACATGAAAATGACATTGCATTCGACCACGACTTCAGCGACCGAACTCAAACGGGGCATGCCGTCTGAAAGCGACGAGGTCATCAACCATAAACCCGAATCAGCGGGCGTGACGGTCACTCCTTCACCCGCTTAATGGGAACCGACATGACCCAGGCAGTTACTCTTTCCCGTATTGCGGATGCCCCCGTATCACGAGAGGTCGATACCGCCCTGATACGAGAACTGTTCGCAACAAAGCAACTGGTCACCCCGCTGTTGCTCCTGTCTCGCAGAGGCGTGCGACGCAACTACGACGCACTCAAAGCGGCCCTGCCACGCGCAGAGATACATTATGCAGTCAAATCCAACAACCATACTGCCGTCCTGGATGAAGTCTGCAAGGCGGGTGGTAATTTTGATGTCTGCTCAGCGCGGGAAATCGACGATCTCGTGCATGCGGGCGTTGATTCCTCACGCATTGTACATTCTCACCCGGTCAAGTCAATCCACGAATTCGATGCCGCGGTGGCAAGGGGAACCCGGATATTCGTCGTGGACAACATCGATGAAATCGAAAAACTCCGGCGCTATACTGATACGAAGCTAAAAGTTCTCATCCGCTACCGCATCAACACGAATACCACTGCGGTTGTGAATCTGCAGTACTAATTCGGCTGTGTCGTGGAAGGTGTACTTCCACTGGCGGAGAGAATCAGAGAAACTGGGCATGAGTTCCACGGCCTCTGTTTCCACATGGGTTCACAATGCATCTACACGGAAAGCTATGTCAAAGCGATCAGCACGGCGCAGCAATTGATCTCGGGGCTGGACACGGCTGGTTTCAACACTGCCATTCTCGACATCGGCGGTGGTTTTCCGGTCGAATACGTTGAACCAATACCGGCAATAGGTGAGTTCTGCGCACCAATATCCAGAGCCCTGAACCAGAGGATTCGGCCGGGAATCAGAGTAATCTGCGAGCCGGGGCGGTTCATATCCGCCAGCCCGGTGACGTTGATCTGCTCTATCATTGGCAAGTCATGGCGGAATGGGAAAATGTGGTACTATATCGACGACGGTCTCTACTCTACCTTCAGCGGCATCGTCTATGACCACTGTCAGTATCCGGTAATCAGCGAAGGCAGCGGCAAAGAGCTCCTGTCGGTGCTGGCCGGGCCCACCTGCGATTCTTTTGACGTTATGTATGACGGATTGATGATTCCCGAACAACAGGTCGGCGATCAGTTCGTTTTCCCAATGACCGGAGCGTACTGCTCCGTCTCCAGTTCCGGTTTCAATTCTCTGAGCAGGCCGCAGTACAAGATTATTGACTGAGTGCACCGATGGCGGATGACAAATCAAACAAAGGCAAGCCTGTTGTAATCGAGGGGATGGGTGATCCCTGGAATGTCTGGTATTCCGAACTGCATGACAACTGCTGCGGGCTGACACTGAAGGTCGACCGGGTTCTGGAATCAGACCAGTCCGAGTTCCAGCGGATTGAAATTCTGCAGAACAGGTTCTTCGGCAAGATACTTGCCCTCTATGGCTCGCTGATGGTCGCAGACAACGACTATAACGCATATAACGAGATGATGGCCCACGTACCGTTGTTCTGCCATCCCGACCCAAAACAGGTGTTGATCATCGGTGGCGGAGACTGCGGCACGCTGACCGAGGTCATGAAACATCCCGAGGTCGAGCAGTGCACCATGTGTGAACTTGACCGGAAAGTAGTTGAGACCGCCAGGCGACACTTCCCGCACCTGACCACCGGACTGGATGACCCGCGGGCAAAGCTGGTGTTCCAGGACGGTCAGGAGTTCATTCGCAGGGGTGACGAGAAGCATGACGTAATAATCCTTGACCTCTCCGACCCGGTAGGACCGGCCACAGAGCTGTTCCAGAAGCCGTTCCACCAGGAAGTCTTCGACCGCCTGGGTGAAAATGGTATTCTCGCCGTTCAGGCCGAATCACCCTATTTTGATCAAGGCACCATAGCGGCCATGTACAGCAATCTCTCCGACATCTTCCCGGTGGCAAGGCTTTACACATGCTTCATACCGATCTACCCGTCCGGATACTGGGCCTTCATGTACTGCAGCAAGGGGCCGGACCCGATCAACGACCTGGACACGGCGCGCTGGGAAAAGCTCAAGCTGAAAACGCGTTACTACAATATCGAGACACACAGGGCGGCGTTTGCGCTGCCCCAGTTTGTCAAAGATATCCTGAAGTAAATATTCGGTCAGAAGTATAAAAAAAGCCGGCCCCGTAGTACAGGGCCGGCCATCCAACTGTCTCTCATTGCAGTTTAGAACATTTCGTACAGGGCTGATATCTGGAAATTCATTTTGTTGTTGCTTCCGGAGACGAAGTTGAAACCATCCAGGAACATCTGCGGATCGGTGTAGGTATCCACATAGAGTCGACCCCAGTGGAAGCCAAAACCCAGGTAGGTCTGGTTCCAGGCGTAATTCCACTTACTGGTAATTAAAGGGGTAGGCTCATTTTTCTGAGTACGCCATTCTGAAGTTGCACCCATGCGAATATCCATCCAACTGAAGACATCCGCCTCGAAACCGATTTGCCAGTATGGGAACCAAAGGATAGTCTGCTCATCGTCGGCGGTGCCGGCAGGATCTAGATAAGTGGTGTCCCAGTCAAACTCCGCCTTGGATTTCTGATAGGCAAAACCAAAATCAGCTACCGCGAGGACGTTGGAACTCGGTACCCAGTTCAGACCCATACCTGCGTCAAGAACCGAATAGGTTACCTTGGTGTTGATATCATTGGTTGTGGGATCCGCGTCACCAGCCATGTTATCTTTCTCACCATGCTTCCCGTAGCCAAATCCGACATGGGGAATGAAGGTCATATTCGGATTGTACGTCCAGAACATACGACCAATCAGATCCACATCCATATAGCCATCTGCTTCCGTCTCGATGTTGCCGGCAGAATCTTCATCGGTCCAGCCGCCGACAGAGACGCTGAAACCCAAATCCCACTTGCCGCCTGCTTCGGTAAGTCCCAGGCCAAGTTCATATACGTGGAACTCTTCATTCAACTTGTTGGCATCATCACGCTGATACGCTGTCTTATTGTAGCCAAAGTGCACACCAAACTTGTTGACGCCAAGCTCACGCCCCCAGAGCAGGTCTATCCGCTTATGATCGGATCCGTCCAGAACATCCCAGTTGCCAAACGTGCCGGCGTCAAAACCATGCGGCAATCCTTCCGGCAGGGTCGAGAAATATGTGGCCAGGACCCATGGATTCTCCTCACCGAACTTCCAGTGGATTCCAAAATTGGTAAACTCATTGGCAGCAAAACGGCTGAACTCACCGATAGCAAGGCTTGGATAATTATACACCCGTCCCGGGAAAATCCAGATGTTGGCGTCATCCTCAAGCACCAAGTTATTTTGACCCATGGTCAAAACACGGGTATTAGTGGCAAACGAGCTGATGCTCATTACCACTACCAGGACAATACTGACAGTTAGTATTTTTTTCATCTTAAATCCTCTATCTACTTTTTGAATTGTTCCTGCGTTTTCAAATACACTCGATAAGCAATGCTGGTCCTTATCTCCAGCACTCTCGGGTTACAAACACCCGGGATAAGATTCAACATCTCATCGCATCATACCATAGGCACTCCTCCTGAGAGCAAGATATTGCTTAACACCCTGCCGGTTCTCCTCCATGAGAGAATAGGACAGTCATCCAATCTATTCAAAGCTTCATGCTTTCCTTTTGTGATTGTATGCTTTCGGCGGAAACTAACAAGCCGCAGATTTTCAAAACAACAAAAAAAGTATGTTTTTTTTACCCGGTGATGTTTTTTGTTGACACGGCGGATATCTCTGCTGGTCAGGATTATCGCTTCAGTCACGCCTTTTCAGTTGCTGCCACATTTCCTCGAGCTGTTCGATCGTGTAATCTTCGAATTCGGCGCCCTGATTTCTTATTCGATCTGCCATGTGCCCGAACCGCCTGCAGAATTTGTCCAACGCTCGCTTGAGGGCCATTTCCGGATCGATACCAAGTTTGCGTGCCAGCGACGCAACAGCGAACAACATGTCGCCGATTTCGTTTTCCAGCCGATCTTTCCGGTCAGGTGAATGAGAAACTAATTCCTGTTGTATCTCAGCCAGTTCTTCCTCGACTTTTTCAATAACCTCACCCGACTCAGCCCAGTCAAAGCCATATCCTCCTGCTTTCTCCCCCACACGAAACGCCATAGTCAACGCCGGCATCGACCTTGGCAAACCGGAAAGCACCGATTCCTTTTCGCCTGACTGCACCTTGATCCTCTCCCATTGATCGCGCACCTCTTGGGGATCGAGGTCCCTTTTTTCCCCAAAAATGTGAGGATGTCTCCGAATCAGTTTGTCCACCAGTAGATTGATTGTATCGTTGATATGAAACTCCCCACGTTCGTGGGCTAACTGGGCATGAAACACGATCTGGCACAGCAGGTCCCCCAACTCCTCCTTGAGATCCACTAGCCGGCCCGATTCGATTGTTTCAATTACCTCGTAGGTCTCTTCAATCAGGTAAGGCAACAGACTTCGGTGCGTCTGTTTGCGGTCCCAGCTACAGCCCTCGGTGGAACGGAGAATCTGCATGAGCAGCGTAAGTCGTTCAAACGGCGTCAGGTTTTCATCCAGGACACGGGCTTTCAGATCAGACATATCTGCCGATACTATCCTGTATTCGAGTTGAGAGGCCGGGGGCGGCTTTCATAAGAGCCCCTGGCCTTGACAAAACACTGAAGCAGGGCTATAATTTATATCTTTGGGTACCCGGTTCAGTCAGCATACTGACACAGCAGTATATGAAGCCAGGCGGTTATGAGCAAGCAAAACAGCACCGGTTCAAAGAAGTCAGCGGCATACAACCCAGCCGAAGTCGAGGACAGGCTTCTTGCAGGCTGGCTGCAGGCCGGTTACTTTCATGCTGATCCGAATTCGGACAGGAAGGTCTACAGTATTGTCATTCCCCCACCGAATGTGACTGATATTCTGCATATCGGACACGCTCTCAACAACACAATCCAGGACATCCTTATTCGCAATCACCGGATGAAGGGGTACGAGACGGAATGGCTGCCGGGAGCGGACCATGCTGGAATCGCCACCCAGGTCGTGGTGGAGAAGCAACTGATCAAAGAAGGCACCACCCGGCGCGAGATGGGACGCGAGAAATTCCTCGAGAGGACCAGAAACTGGGCGTACCGAAACAAGGACATCATCCTGGGGCAATTGCGCAAGATGGGCTGCAGTTGTGACTGGGATCGCACTCGCTTCACTTTCGATGAAGGCCTGTCACGAGCGGTCGCGGAGGTGTTTACGCATCTGTACGAGAAAGGCTTGATCTATCGCGGTCACCGGATTGTCAACTGGTGTCCCTCTTGCAAGACTTCGCTTTCCGATGATGAGGTCGAACACAAGAACTTCGACAGCCACCTGTGGTACATCAAGTACAGAATCAAGGGGTCTGAGGAATTCCTGACAGTCGCTACCACCCGCCCGGAAACAATGCTCGGCGACACGGCGCTGGCGGTCAATCCAAAAGACAGCCGGTTCAAGAAGCACGTCGGCATGACAGTTATCCTGCCTATATTGGAGCGAGAGATTCCGATTGTCGCCGACAGTTTCGTTGATCCGGAGTTTGGCACCGGAGTGGTGAAGGTAACTCCTGCGCACGACCCGAACGATTTTGAGATCGGAAAGCGCCACGATCTCAAGGAAATCAACATCCTCAACACCGATGGTACCTTAAACGAAAACGCCGGCAAGTACAAGGGAATGGACCGTTATGACGCGCGCAAACAACTCGTGACGGACCTCGAAAAGAAAGGACTGCTCGAAAAGACCGAGGATTATGATCTTGCCGCCGGCACCTGTTACCGCTGTCACTGTGTTATCGAACCCTACCTCTCAGAGCAGTGGTTCGTGAAAATGCGCGAACTGGCCAAACCGGCCATCGAGGCGCTCCAGACAGGCAAGCTGCGGTTTCATCCCGATTACTGGTCCAAGACTTACATCCACTGGCTGGAGGAAATCAGGGACTGGTGCATCTCCCGCCAACTCTGGTGGGGACACCGCATCCCCGTCTGGTATGCCGAAGACGGCAGCATGTTCGTCTCAGTCAATCGACCAACCGCCGACCAGTGCCCTGGCCACGACCCGGAAACACTGGTGCAGGATGAAGATGTTCTTGATACTTGGTTCTCCTCATGGCTGTGGCCATTTTCAACCTTCGGCTGGCCGGAGAAAACACCGGAACTGAAGGCATTCTACCCAACACGGACACTGGTAACGGCCTCGGAGATTATATTCCTCTGGGTGGCCCGCATGGTGATAGCCGGTTACGAATTCATGGGTAAGACGCCGTTCTCCGATGTCTATATCCATGGTACGGTTCGTGACGCCAACGGCGTGAAGATGTCCAAGTCACTGGGCAATGGAATCGATCCGCTCGAGATAATTGAGAAGTACGGCGCAGACGCGCTCCGAATCTCGTTGGTGCTGGCCACACCCGACGGGCAGGATCCGTGGATCAGCAGGAACACGTTCGAGGTGGGACGCAATTTCGTCAACAAGCTCTACCAGGTTTCCCGCTTTGTAAGAATGCGCCTCGGGGAGAATACAACAGATCTGAATCAGCTTGATGACAATGACCTGGTTATCTTTGACCGTTGGATTCTCTCACGGCTGGAACGGACGATCAGGGCGGTAGACCAGGCATTTGCCCAGTTTCGCCTCTCCACCGCCGCCAAGACGCTGTATAACTTTGTTTGGGATGATTACTGCTCCTGGTACATCGAGTTGATCAAGCCTGACGAGCCAGACGCACCCATCCGAGCAAGTTCACTGCATGTGGCGTCTTACGTTCTGTGTCAGATACTCAAGCTGATGCATCCGTTTACACCATTCGTAACTGAAGAGATATATCAGCAGCTCACAGACGCTGGAAATGGCGAAGAGGGAAAAACACTGACATTCGGACCCTGACCTACGACCGACGGAAAGCATATCGACGATTCCCTTGAGGACAGCCTCAAGCAGATTCAGGAGGTCGTTACGGCCGTACGTTCGGTCCGCGCCGAACTGAATGTCCCGCCGGGCAAAAAGTCTGACCTGTATATACGGGTGAACGACGAGTCGTTCGGTGAACTTCTCGAGAACCACATCGGGTATTTCCGTTCTCTGGTCCGGGTAAAAAACCTGTATTGCAGTGTCAGTATTAAGAAACCACCACTATCCGCCTCTGCCGTTATCTCAGGCGCGGAGATTTTCGTTCCCCTTGAGAGCCTGATTGATGTCGAGGTCGAGAAAAACCGGTTGCAGAAAAACCTGGACAACCTGAAGGGACAACTGGAAAAGATATCAAAGAAACTGGCCAATGGTGATTTTCTTGCAAATGCACCCAAGGATGTGATCGACCGGGAAAGGTCCAAGAAAGAGGACTACCAGGAACGGATTGAAAGGATCAACAAGAACCTCGAACAGATCATCGGCTGGTAACACAGCCTCTCGCCTATACACGGCATTGAAACAGAGCACTATTGAATTCCAAACCACTGCAGAGTACGAAACATACTTTTGATGAATAAGATGTGAGAAGGTCGCCCGGAGGGAAGGGGCGACCCGTACTGAACTGTATCAGTTTTGGCTGCGCTGCCGCAATTCCTCAAGAAATGCCGGAAATGTCTTGGTACCGGCAGCATCGGGGTACGACGCCAGCTCAAGCGGTATCGGCTGTTGGACAGGCTTGTCACCGCACCGACTCAGTTCCTGGCAAACCAGGTCTGTAAGCCGTCGAGCGGCAACTTCTGCTCCCTGACGCGATGTCTCTGGATACAAAAGGCACAGGCAGTGACTCTCAACCAGTGAAACGTAGTCGCAGGTACGGACATTAAGACGAGCCAGCCGCTCAATCTCCTCCATAAGTTCCCTGCTCTCCTCACCAATCAGATCCTTGGTGAAGTTCAAGTCCAGCACAATCAGCGATACAAAAACGCTGTACCTCTCGGCCCGCTTCAACTCGATCCCCGCCCTGTCAAGAAATGGCTCAGTAATCATCTCTCGTGTCGGACGCTGGCTGGTCATCGTAGTTATTTGACTTTCGGCTACTCTTTGTGAGGCTCTAATCCACAAACTCAGCAAGCAATAATCGTTCCAGACATCTGATATGCGCGAAAGCTGCATGGAACTATTCCCACATGTCGTCCAGTTGCCGTTCTGACCCGCATTAGCAAAGGATTATCAATAATCCGGTGAATCGGGCAGTGTTGAAAAGCCCCTGCAACTACAACCGACATAATAGCAACTGTGCAACGAAGTGCTCAAAAACTGCACAGAAGATCAAAACGATTTCAGCAGGTGTGTGCTCTCTTGGAGCTATTTGGAGACATTGAGATTGTAGTCTTTGATCTTGTATAAGAGAGACCGGTAGCTTATTTGGAGCAGTTCCGCCGCCTTGCGGCGATTCCAGTTCGTTTTGGTCAGGACCTCGCTGATCAGCCGCTTTTCCTCGGTGGCCACGGTCCGACCGACTTTGTTCTTGAGAGAATACCCGCTTTCGCCACTCTCATCCAAGGCTGTCGATGCAAGCGGTGCTGACTGGGGAACCGCTTGTCTCGGTAACTGACTGGAGGCGGAGGCAATCAGTTCAGCGATAATCAGCTCATCGCCCCGCACCACCACCTGCTTTATCATATTCTCAACTTGCCGCACATTTCCCGGCCAATCAAACCCGATCAACTGATTCATAATTTCTGCTGAGAGCGATGGCTGTTCTTTCCCGTAAAGCTTGTTGTACTTTTCGAGGAAATGGTTTACGAGGAGCTGCATGTCTTCGGGGCGCTCTCGCAACGAGGGCAGAAAGATGGTGATCTCGTTCAGCCGGTAGAAAAGGTCATCCCTGAAGGCTTGTTCACCGATAGCCTGCTCAAGGTTCTTGTTGGTGGCACAGATGATACGGACATCAACATGGACATTGTGAATGCCGCCGATGCGCACAAATTCCTGCTGTTCGAGTACCTGCAGCATCTTGGACTGCAACTCCATGGGCATATCACCGATCTCATCAAGGAAGATCGTCCCCTTGTGGGCCAGCTCAAAACGTCCCTGCTTGTTCTTGTGAGCGCCGGTGAAAGCTCCCTTATCGTAGCCGAACAGTTCAGCCTCGAGCAGATCCCGGGGGATGGCCGCGCAGTTAACTTTGACAAACGGCTGATCTTTCCGGCTGGAGAGAGCATGGAGGGAACGAGCGGCTATTTCCTTACCGGTTCCGGATTCACCCCGGATCAGCACTGACAACTCTGAATCAGCCACTTGTTCTATTATCCCTTTAACTCGCACCATACTCTCAGAATCACCGATGAAAGTGGCATAGTCGCTCCGTACTCTCAGCTCTTTTTTGAGTTCGGTGACCTCTTTTTTCAGACGCATCCGTTCCATGACACCGTTGATATGTATCTCAACCTCCCGAACATCGAACGGCTTGTCTATGAATTCGGCGGCACCCAGGCGCATCGATTCCACGACATACTTGGTATCGCCATGTCCTGAGATCATGATCACTTCCGGGCGATTCTCCTGCTTATTCAGCTTCTCGAGTACCTCCAAGCCTGTCATCCCAGGCATTTTGATGTCCAGAAGGATCAGAGCCGGCTTCTCTGTGGAAACCATCTGTATCCCTTCCACACCATCGCGGGCCGATACAAAGTCAAAGCTGGAGCTAAGCCCCTCAGAGAGTATCCAGCACACCTTCGGGTCGTCGTCTATTACAAGTACTTTGGTTTTCTCTTTGGTCGTCATATAGAATTACCGGTTTATGAGAATATCGGCGGATGGGGACATAAATCAAGCCGATTTCCACTTTTGTTGCGGATTTTTGGCAAAACTCTGCAGACTGTCTAAGGCTCGAACGGAATATAAACAGTGAAAGTTGTACCTTTTCCTTCCACTGATTCGACAGTTAGCGTCCCGTTGTGAGCGGAAATGATTCTTTCGACCACCGCCAGTCCCAGACCGGTGCCGGTCTCCTTGGTGGTATAGTAACGATCAAAAATACGGGACAGATCTTCCTTCCTGATACCCACGCCGGAGTCAATCACCTTGAGTGCCAGGTATTCCTCTCTCCTGTGCTTTGGGTGCTCGATTATTCCTTCGACACTCAGCGTACCGCCGCCGGGCATGGCGTCAATGGCGTTAAGGAACAGGTTCAGGAACGCCTCAAATATCTGGTTTTTATTAGCTATGATCTCCCAGGGTGCGTCGGTAAAAGAGTAATTAAATACAATGTCATGCTTACGCAGATCAGGGGCGATCAATTCAGAGGCTCTCAGGATAATCTGGCGCAGGTCAAAGACAGTTGTTTCGTACTTGTTCGGATTGGAGAAATCGACCAGCTCCCTTACCAGGATGTTCATCCGATGGATTTCTTCCTCGGCCGTGACAATAATGTCCGACTTTTCCGGGACATCCTGCCAGCGCTCCCGCAGTATCTGAAGGGCCCCCTTGATCGAGGTAAGCGGTTTTCTCAGATCATGGGAAATCTCCGAAATCATGTTCCCCATAGTCATGAGACGAGTCGCATTCAGAACAGCCCGCTCCTTCTCAAAAAGAACAGCCGCCTGGGAAACTACCAGCCTGGCGAGGGAGATGTCATCGTCACTGTATGCCTGCTCTGTTGCTGCTCCGAGGCAGAAGATGTGCGCCAACTCTTCACTTCTCATAATCGGGATGGCCATGAAGGCGCTCCCCGGTGAGGGATAATGCTTGTTCTCCCGGAGTTTCTCTCTGAAAAAGAGCGACAGCTTGGTGATATCTTCAAGATCGAACGTGTCAAGACTGACATCCTTCAGCGAGATGTCCCCCCGATCAATTCTGGACAGATCGATTTTCCCGCTGTCAGTAAGAGGGATATCGGTCTTACCAATGGCGCCATCGGGAAAGATTGTCATCCCTTCACGGTCAACGTTAAACCAGATGGCGTAGCTGATAGGAAAGACCCGTCTGAGTTTCTCTACCAGAACCTGCCTGAAGCTGATCAGCGATGATATCTTGTGCAACTCCCCCTGTATCTCGTGCAGTATCTCAAACTCTATCAGCCGACGCCGGCTTTTCTCAAACTGGTAGGCATCATCGACCGTCACGGCCGCCTGTGACGCAAATGTGGTAAGAAGTCTCAGGTCATCATCCGTAAAAGTCCCGCCCCCTTCCTTGTGGGCCATGTTTATAACACCAAGGATGTTGTTCTTGATCTTAAGAGGCGTGCACAACAGAGAGGCAGGGCCATACCTCTCCTTATTGATCCGTTTGAACCGTTCGTCATTCTCCACGTCATTCACGACGATGGCCTCGCCCGTTTTCGCCACGTAGCCGGCGATTGAGGCACCTATTGGCAGGCGGGTATTTCTGATGATGTTTTCGTCCAGACCGATTGCCGCCTCAATCTTCAGATACTCTTTGCGTTCGTCCAACAGCATGATGGAACCGATAGTAGCCTCAGTCACGGTGGATGCCAGGACTACGATCTGGTTCAGCAACTCGGACAGATTTGCAAGCGAGCCGATCGATTTGCCCGCTTCATACAAGGCGTTTAACTCACCGACTCGGCGCTGGAGAATAATATTGGAAAGCTTGAGTTCCTCGACCAGCCGCAGTCTGGCCAGTTCTGCACGCCGTTTGTCAAGTGCCCGCCTGACCGCCAACTCAAGATAAGTGAACTCAACCGGTTTCAATAAATAATCGTAGGCACCTCTTCCAATCGCATCCACAGCAGTATCGAGTGACGCGTAGGCAGTCATGAGAATTACCGGAATCCCATCGTCGATCTCCTTGACCTGTCGGAGAATCTCCAGACCGTCCATCTCTGGCATTTTGATGTCGGTGATGACCAAATCGACTTTCTGTCCGCGGATAACTTCAATGGCAGCGGGCGGATCCTGAAACGCATCGACGCGGTAACCGTTTCCCCGAAGCAGGGTTTCCAGGGAATCGCACATCCGCTTTTCATCGTCGATGACGACAATTCGTTCAGGCTGAGGTGTCATCTGTTCGCTTCTCGTCACTGATCGGTAACTGGATCTTAAAACAACCACCGGAATCCAGGTTGTTGAACGTTATCGACCCACAGTGGTTTTTTATTATACCATAGCAGACAGAAAGCCCAAGTCCTGTCCCTTCGCCCGGTTCTTTAGTCGTAAAGAACGGCTCAAAGATGCGCGGTATCAACTCCGCCGGAATACCCGGCCCGGTATCGGAAAACAGAATGTACAGTTTTTCTTCCTCCTGTATCACGCTCACTTTCAGTTCGCCACCATTGTCCATGGCATCACGGGCGTTGATAATCAGATTCAAGAACACCTGCTTGAGGTTTTCCGCAGAACCCTGCACCCGCTGCCGCTCCGAAGGGAAATCTTTTATCAAGGTGATATTTCGCGATGCAAGCTGCTGTTGCATCAGAACCAGCACATCATTGACCACTTCAACAACATCCACAGGTTCAAAGGGTTCAGCACCGGGACGATGGAACTCCAGGAGCTGTTTGACGATTGTTGCGATCCGGTCAATCTCCTGCTTGACAATGCCGGTGAACTCCCGCGCCTCCGGATTCCCTTCTATCGCCCGCTGGAGCAATACAATATAATTCTTGATAATACCCAGCGGGTTGTTGACCTCATGAGCGATCTTGGCCGACATTTCCCCGAGGGCGGCAAGCTTCTCCGACTGGAGCAATTGCTGCTGAGCAGCCCGAAGCTGCTTTGTAGCCATCTTCTCTCCCTCGTACAGCCGGGCATTTTCAATGGCAACTGCTATCTGGTTGCCAAGGATCGAAAGAAACTCAATGTCATCAGCAGTGAACTCGCTCCCGGAGATTTTCTCCGCCATCACAAGGACACCACTCAATCGCGTCTGATAGATGAGCGGTACAACAATACCGGATTCAAATTTCCCGAGAATATCATCCTCTTCAGGTGTGGTGATATTACCGACAAGATCATCGACCAGCGCGGGGCGGTTCAGTTTTGTGAGATAACCGGCCAGCTTCGATTCTGCACAGATGAATTGATCCGGGTGCGGCAGTTCACCGGAACCCTTTGATTTGATCGGATGAAACCTGTCCGCACGACCATCTTTCCTCAGAAAAACCGTACCCTTCAACGCACTAAGCTGACCAAGACAGGTAAAGATAAAACTATCCAGAAGCGTATGATAATCAAGCACCGCATTGAAATTACGGCTGATCTCAAAAACCGTGTAAAGATCAAAAATCTTTCGTTTGAGATGCCGATTGGTGACACTCAGCGTTCCAATCTTCTCTTCCAACTGTTCCTTCAGCGCAGCGACCGACTCTGACCCGATCGCCCGGGATGCCTTCTTCGAGGCTGCTCTGGAGCGCGAAGCTCCCGGTTTTTTAACAGGCTGTTTTTTCATCTTCAACACAGGACTCGAGGAATTCACCTACTAAGTAATGCGAGCCAATCACGGTAATAATATCGTCCGGACCGACTGATTTCAACAGAGTTGAGTAAGCGGTCCCGAGTGACCTGAATTTCCTGACCGGGATATGTGACCGGTTCAGATACAGGACCAGTTCATCAGGGTCAACCGAGCGCCTGGTCTTCAGGGGAACCAGTTGGAAGCTCGCTGCAATCCTGCTAAGGGAATTAACAATCCGCCGGTGCTCCTTCCGCTTCACCAGACCGAGAATCACCGCCGTTTTCTTTCCGGGGAATCTCCGCAGGAAAGTATCTACAAAGGCAACAGTGCCGGCAACGTTATGGCAGACATCCAGCACCATGGTCGGTTGTCCTTTCTGCCGAATGATGTGAAACCGGCCCGGCCACTCTGTGGAAGCAAGCCCTCTCTTGACTGATACCTTGCTGAATGAAAAACCATTCCGGCTGAGAACATCAACAGCCTTGAGAACCAGTGCGCAGTTGTGCAATTGATGTTCACCGATAAGCGATGGTGACACCTTTGAATAAGTAAATGCCTCCCCGTTGTAACTGAGACGGGATCGCTTACTGTCAAACTTGAACCGCGACTTGCGCAGCCTGCAAAGTGCAGCCCGGCGTTTCTTGCAGGTATCCCGCATGACCCGCACAGCCTGCTGCGGTAGCAACCCAATCAGGTGCGGCACGGACGGTTTTATAATCCCGGCTTTCTCGCGTGCGATGGTTGGCACGGTGGATCCAAGGATTTCTGTGTGATCTCGACTGATATCGGTTGTAATAGTCAGGCATGGCTCCAGAACATTTGTGGCATCAAGCCTTCCGCCAAGGCCTGTCTCAATAACGGCAATGTCCACCCCTGCCCGGGAAAAATGATCCAGGGCAAGCGCAGTTACCAGCTCAAAGAATGAAATTTTTTTTTTACCAGGGTTTTTCGGTAACGGTCAATGAACGAAATCACAGCGCGCCTTGTGATCTTCTCGCCGTTGATCCTCATACGCTCTCGAAAGTCAACAAGATGAGGCGAGGTAAAAAGCCCGGTACGATACCCGTTTGCCTGGAGAACCGATGCCAGCATGGCTGCGGTTGAACCTTTACCGTTAGTTCCGGAAATATGAATGGCGGCATAATCCGATTGAGGCCGCCCGATGGAATCCAGAAAGCCCGTGATATTGTCCAGGCCCAGTTTCATGCCGAAGAACTCTCGGGAAAGGATGAACCGCTCTGCAGCGAGATAGGTATGCCTGGCCATCAGTGTCTCCACATGTAACGCAGCAGACGGATGATTGTCTCTCGAAGGTCTTTGCGCTCGACAATCTGATCGAGGAATCCCCTCTCCAGAAAGAATTCAGAAGACTGGAAACCTTCGGGCAGATCCTGACCGATTGTCTGCTGAATCACTCTCGGGCCGGCAAATCCAAGCAGCGCTTTCGGCTCTGCGATGATGATGTCGCCCAAAGAGGCGTAGGATGCCATGACACCGGCTGTCGTCGGATTGGTGAGCACGGATATGTACGGGATTCTCTTTTGTGCCAGCACTGCCAGCAGCGCTGATGTCTTGGCCATCTGCATAAGCGATAGTATCCCTTCCTGCATGCGGGCACCGCCCGAACAGGAGACTATTACCAGTGGGATTTCTTTCTCGACGGCTCGTTCAATCGTGCGGGCAACCTTTTCACCCACAACCGAACCCATCGACCCGCCAATGAACGAAAAGTCCATGATCGCAAACGATATGGGAATACCATCCATCCTGGCCGGTCCGGTTATCAGTCCTTCGGATCCTTCTGCTTTGTCGTTGGCTGCTTTCAGGCGCTCGGTATACTTTTTGGAGTCTTTGAATTTCAACGGATCAGCAGATGACAGTCCTGTATCAAGCTCCTCAATCAGGCCGTCATCAAGAAGCAACTGGATATACTTGCGAGAGGTATACCGGAAATGATAGTTGCAACTGGGGCAGACCCAGTGCAACTGCTCCATCTTCTTGCCATATACTATCTCTCCACAGGAGGGGCATTTCGTCCACAACCCTTCCGGGATGTTTTTTTTCTCCTGCGATATCAGACCGGGCTTTGATTTCTTAAACCATTCCACCACTCACTCATCCTCCGTACCGGCGCCAAGATCCTTGATCATCACGAGAGCATTCTCCACAGGGTTCCTGTAGTACCTGATCCGGCGATAGAGTTCCTCAAAGCCAAACCGTTCATAGAACGCAATCGCATCTTTGTTAGACACTCGGACTTCAAGCAGCATGGCAACGCACCGGTTCTCCGAGGCGACATCAAAGATACGATCAAGAAGGTGTTTGGCAACAGATTTCCTTCGGAAGGCCGGATCGACAGCTATATTGGCCAGATGACATTCACCGGCTACAACAAGGAAACAGGCATAGCCAGTAACCACCTCCTTCAACCCGGCCACAAAGCTGTACCATTCATTGTCGGCAAGCAGTTCAGCAAAGGCCGACAAGGGCCAGGGGTCTGGGAAAATCCGCCTTTCAAGCCCGACAACCTGTGGCAGGTCCGCCTCGATCATATTGCGGATGGTCACAGTAAAGTCATTGTTTTTTTTGTCGTGCTTCAAAACGAATTTCCGCCTGTGACTTCTGCACATACATTGGCTCGAGCCCGGCGATATCACCCGCAGCTCCACCGGACAGCTTTGCAATACCCACATCCAGCAGGTCAAGGGCATCATAATCAAGTGTCTCCACCCGAGTCGCAATGTCCGATCCGGTTGGAATTGCGAACCGGTCAACACCGATCAGCAACACACGCCTGTTGCCGATAATTCCCTGCAGGTCCATAAGCGCCACTTCCCGAATCGCCTCAATGTCATGCGACCCGCTCTCGATCTCAACTACAAATGAGCTGTCACGCCTGTGGTGGATGAGCAACAATACGGGCCCAGTCACATTCCGCAGTTTGTGGGCAGCCACCTCGAAAAGACTGACCCCTGCCACCGGTATCCCGAGAGCGACAGCTATTCCCTTGACGGCGGCCAGGCCAATCCTCAGGCCGGTAAACGAGCCGGGTCCCAGCGACACGACTATCGCCTCAATATCCCTTTTCTGCAGCCCCGCCGATTGACATAGATCATCAATCCTTCTGATAATCATCTGACCATGTGACCGCTCCGCCGGGCTATCGGACTTCACCCTGCGATCCCTGCCGAAACACATGCCGAGTCTCAGAGTTGCCGTCGCGGTGTCAACTGCAAGGATGTTTCTGTACAACGGCTCTGTCATTATTCCACCAGTGAGATGTTGATCTCTCGTTCATTTTCACTGCGAATCGTGAAATCAACGAGGTAATACCTATTCGGCAGATAACCTTCAGCGCGTTCCCCCCATTCGATCACGACCAAACCGTTTCGCTGAAGATACTCGTCCCACCCGATCTCGCGTAACTCCGACAGATCATTAAGGCGATACAAGTCGAAGTGATACAGTGGCTGGTGGCCGGGGTATTCGTTTAGAAAAGTAAAGGATGGCGAACTAACAAGTCGCTCGTCAATGCCGCGGGCCGTCGCCAGCCCTCGCACAAAGGCCGTCTTTCCGGAGCCGAGTTCCCCTTTGAGCACAATCACATCCCCGGCCTCAAAAGACGCAGCCAGTTTTCCAGCCAGAGCGAGCGTTTGTTCCTCCGAGTGTGAAATGATCCGTATAGCTCGCACCAGATTGTCACCTGGGCTTAAGTACGGCAACCGGCACCACCATCTCCTCCAGTGAAATGCCACCATGCTGGAATGAATTCTGAAACTGCCGCACCATCTCATTATAGTTGTTCGGGTAGACAAAGTAGAAATCTTCCTTGGCGATAATGTACGTGGTCGCCAGAGTAAACGAAGGCAATCGCCATTCCGCAGGTTTCTTAATCAGAACTGAGTCCTTGGGGTCGGAGTTCAGGTTGTCGCCGTATTTGTACCGGAGATTGGTGGAAGTAGCCCTTCGACCATGTGCCACAGTTCCGCGCCTGCACAAAACTGAGCCATGGTCGGACGTAATGATGACCGTGAATCCCCTCGAGGCAAAAGCTTTTAGGATTGTAAACAGTGGCGAATGTACAAACCAACTCTTCATGAGCGAACGGAAAGCCGCCTCAGTGCCGGCGATCTCTTTGAGAATGACATTGTTGGAACGACCATGCGCCAGGATGTCGAGAAAGTTGAACACAAATGTCACCAGCGGGAAATCGAAGAAATCCGCGACGTGCTTTACCAACTCTTCTCCTTCGGTGTTGCTGTACACTTTGACGTATTTTGCCTGGCGATCCAATCGCAGCCCATTTCGAGCGAGGTTATCCTGCAGCAGTTCCGCCTCCTTACGGTTCAGCGAGCCTTCCTCCGAGGCCCTGTAGTTGTCCGGATATACCCGGTGGATCTCATCAGGGAACAGCCCGGCAAAGAGCGCGTTGCGGGCAAACGGGGTAGCGCTGGGAAGGAGGGAAAAGTAGTAGTGGCGCTCGATATTGTAAAACTCCGCCACCAGTGGTTCGACCAGCATCCATTGATCCAGACGCATGCAATCAACAATCACGTAGAGAACGCGTTCCTTCTTTTTCAGCTCCGGGATAACATAGCGGGCAGTGATGTCCGTTGACAGAACTGGACGGTCATCACCAAAGAGCCATTCTTGATAGTTGCTCTCGATGTGTTTGGTGAACTCAACGTTCCACTCTTTCCGCGTTCCCTCGTGCGTTTGCTGCAACCCTGTATCGGAGCTTCCGTCAAGTTCCAGATTCCAGGAGGCAATAATCCGCGCCGCTTCATGCCAATCCTCGGAGTTCGTAGTACCGTACAGCCGCTGGTTGAATTTGTTGATCTCGGTGATATACCGCCGCATTGACGACGATTCAATGATCTTCCTCGACTCAAGAAGTCGCTTGATAACCATCAGGACCTGCGATGGTATCACCGGTTTGACAAGATAGTCATCGATCTTCTGCCCAATCGCGTCCTCCATCAGGCTCTCTTCTTCCGATTTGGTTACCATGACCACCGGAAGATACGGTCGGATTTCCTTGATCTCTTCGAGTGTTGTCAGGCCATCCTTGCCGGGCATAACCTCATCCAGCAGAACCAGGTCAAATAGTTCGCGTTTCACGGCCATGATGCCGTCGTCACCCGACATGGCTTTAACGACCTCGAATCCCTTGTTCTCCAGAAAGAGAATGTGCGGTTTCAGGGAGTCGATTTCATCATCCACCCAGAGAATGCGCTTCCTGACTTCTGCTGTACTCACAGGTTATCCTTTTTTCTTCCCCGAGATCGGGAGCAGTATTTCGAACGCCGTTTCGCCCGGTCTGGATCGTTTCAACTCAATCCGCCCCGAGTGATATTCCTCAATGATTCGTCTGACCAGAGTCAATCCCATTCCCCAGCCTCTTTTCTTGGTGGTGAACCCGGGGCGGAATATCTTGCGAACCGCCGCCGCTGGAATCCCCTTGCCGTTGTCCTTCAACTCGATCTTGACTCCCCTGCCATCCGGGACAATAGAAGTTGCAATGCTGATTCGTCCGTTCGTGGAATCAACCGCCTGAAGGCTGTTCTTGATCAGATTCTCCAGTGCCCAGCCAAACAATTCAGTGTTGGCACGGACCTCAGGTATCTCACCCGATTCAAAATTGATCTGAACACCCTGGCCTTCAAACGGCAACCGGCGTTCATAATATGCAACCGTTTCCTGAACAAGCTCATTTAGATTACACGTTTTGAGTTCCGGAGTTGATCCAATCGATCCGAACCGCGTCGCAACACGGCGCAGGCGCTTTACGTCTGCCTGCATGTTCTCCACTGTCTTGACAGCAAGCTCCCTCTGCCCATCAGGATCGGCTCCGGTTTTCTCCGCACCGTCCAAAATCCCCAGCTAGCCCATCAGCGATGAAATGGGCGTTCCAAGCTGGTGAGC
>Ga0114920_10000360_pt1 | contig 19855 bp, 14 predicted proteins | sample ChitaG_FD_88683 | JGI IMG/M metagenome (GOLD analysis project Ga0114920, IMG submission 88683) | Deep subsurface microbial communities from South Pacific Ocean to uncover new lineages of life (NeLLi) - Chile_00310 metaG | ecosystem: Environmental > Aquatic > Marine > Oceanic > Sediment ...
GAGCCTGTCCAGAAAACGCTCGTCTCCGAACTGGCTCCCTGCGAATTCAGAGCGAGCTGTCTCGGAGGATTCCAGCTGGTGACTGGTTTGTGCGCTCTTCCTGCTTCTTTCATCGCAGGAGTGCTCTGGGAGATCCTCGGGATGTCTGCGCCTTTTTATCTTTCGCTCATCCTGACAACCGTGTCAGGCGGAATGCTGCTCTTCGTCAAAGAGCACTAAAGTCCTTCTCCTCTCAATGCTTTATCCTCCTTTTTCATTTATCGTGTAACGAATTTCAAGATTCTTGCGTATTACTAAATAAAAGGAAAGCAAATGCTGATAAGCAATAAAGTGATTTTAAAATGAGGTTGGCATAATAATTGCTCTTTAATAGGGCAAAAGACCAAAATTCACGTATATAGGGATGAACTCGGGAAAAATTTCACAGACGGCTGCATATAATCTTTACACCGCAGCGGGGAATGAGCAAAAGGAGGCTGTAATCCATGAAACTTAAAATCAATGTTCTCCTCTGGATCTGTATCATGTGCGCAGTCCTGGCGCCCTGCCTTCATGCGCAGGCCGAACAGGAAGATATCGAAGAATTAAAAAAGAAAGCCCCGAAGATCTTCGTCGACTGCGATTTCTGCGACATCGACCATATACGCAGAGAAATCACATTCGTGAATTATGTCTGGGACAGGAAAGAGGCCGATGTCCACATACTCGTCACTCTGCAGAGAACAGGAAGCGGTGGACGGGAATACACGCTGGCGTTTATCGGGCAGAAGGAATTTGACGGGATGAACAACACGTTGAAGTATTATACCAGCCAGGACGCCACAAAGGATGAAATCCGGCAGGGGCTCGTGGAAGTCATCAAAAAGGGCCTGATGCCCTATGTCGCAAACACTCCGATTGCCGACCGCGTCTCTATCTCATTCAAGGAAGAAGTCAAACCCACCGCTGTGGAAGACAAATGGAATTTCTGGGTCTTCAGCGCCAGCTTGCGCGGTTTTTTTGACGCGGAAAAAACGAGTGAATACAATTCCATACACGGTTCCCTTTCTGCGAACAGGACAACAGATGAGTGGAAGATCAACACATCCATCTCCGCCAGTTACAACGAAAGCAAGTTCGAAATTGGGGATGAAATTCTTACCTCTTCATCCGAGAGCAGACGTTTCAGCGGCCTGATAGTCAAAAGTCTGAGTGAACACTGGTCCATCGGGGGTTATCTTTCCGCAGTCTATTCAACTTACAGCAATATTAATCTGAGAATCAGCCCTGCTCCAGCCATCGAGTACAATGTATTCTCGTATTCTCAGTCCACCCGAAGACAGCTCCGTTTTCTGTACAGGTTGAATTACAGTTACAATGACTACATTGAAGAGACTATGTACGGCAAATCCACTGAATCCCTCTGGCAACAATCCCTCTCTGCCACCTTAGAGTTAAAAGAAAAGTGGGGAGAGGTCAGCACGACGCTTCGAGGCTCCCACTATTTTCACGATTGGAGTAAAAACTCGTTAACCATATTCAGCGAATTCTCCGTTCGCATCATTAAGGGCCTGAGGCTGAGTCTGTTCGGAAGCTACGCGGCCATCCATGACCAGTTGGCTCTCCCCTCAGCCGGAGCGACTCCAGAAGAGATTCTGTTGAGGCGAAGAGAGCTGGCCACGACCTACAGATACTTTTTTTCAGTCGGATTCAGCTATTCCTTCGGCTCCATCTTCAGCAATGTCGTCAATCCTCGCTTCGGAGGTGGAGGAGGCGGATTTTTCATCTATTAATCACAAAGAACGCTCAGGCCAGCGGATTCCGGAAACACGCAACTTCTTCTATTTTTCTTCTTCCTCCGGTTTGATCCGGCCCTCTTTGACAGCATCGCTGACGATTTTCTGCTGGAGCTGGCCCGGGACCTCTTCATAATGAGAAAATTCCATGAGATAGGACCCTCTGCCTCCTGTGATCGAAGTGAGAGTTGGCTCAAAATCCAGCATTTCAGCCATCGGAACCACTGCCTTGATTATTCGCAAAGTCCCTTTCTGCTCCATTCCTTGAACCTTCCCCCTTCTTCCGTTGAGGTTTCCCATGATATCTCCCATGTAGGCTTCAGGAGAATAGACTTCGATGTTCATGATGGGTTCGAGCATTGTCGGCTTGGCTCCCTTCATTCCTTTTTTAAAAGCCATGGAAGCCGCGATCTTGAAGGCAATATCAGAGGAGTCCACATCGTGATAGGAACCGTCATACAGGATGACTTTAAAACCAACAGCCGGATAGCCTGCCACCACGCCTTTTTTCCGCGCTTCCTGGATTCCTTTTTCGATAGAGGGGATATAGTTTCTCGGAATGGATCCACCGAATATCTTGTCCTCAAATTCAAAATCCTGTCCCCTGGGCAGAGGTTCCATCTTTATCTTAACATCCCCGTACTGCCCACGCCCCCCTGTCTGTTTCTTGTATTTTCCCTGGACATCCGATTTCCCTTTAATGGTCTCCTTGTACGGGATTTTAGGCGGCTTGAGCGCAACATTCACGTCATACCTCTTTTTCAAACGATCGATGATAATCTCCACATGGAGCTGCCCGTTTCCGGAAATGATCAACTCATTGGTTTCAGGCTCCCTCTCTATCCTTACTGTCGGGTCTTCTTCTGTGATCCGATGAACGGCTTGAGAGATGCGATCCTCATCCGCCCTAGTTTTCGGTTCAATGGCAAATGAGATGGATGGCTCGGGAAAGACAATGGAAGAAAACTTTACAGAAGCTCCTTTTGCACACAGAGTATCTCCTGTGGATGTCCCTTTTAATTTGGCGGTCGCCACAATGTCGCCGACTTTCGCCTGTCCCGCAGGAATCTGTTCCTTCCCCTTCATGAAGAAAAGGCCTCCTAATTTCTCTGTGATATCTTTGCTCGAATTCGTTACAGTGGCATCAGGATTAACCTTTCCAGAAAAAATTCTCATCAAAGAAATTCTTCCTGTGTAAGGATCAGAAATCGTTTTGAAGACGAGCGCTGAGAATGGCTCATCCGGAGAAGGTTTTGTCGTCCCTTTTTCCCCTTCTATCTCTCCTCTTTCCACGGGTGAAGGGAAAAAATTCACAATCCCGTCAAGGATAGGCTGTGTTGCGATATTCATGAGAGCAGAAGCGACAAATACAGGAAAGAACTGCCTGTTGAAAATGCTCTTCTTGAGACCTTCAATCAGTTCCTGTGAGGAGAGCTCTCCGTTTTCAAAATATTTTTCCATCAGCTGTTCATCGTTTTCAGCGACCATCTCTGTCAGCTCTTCGATCTTCTTCTCTGCTTCCTCTTTCATATCTTCGGGAATCTCTTCTTCCTTGAATTTTCCGCTTTCGTCTTTTTCAAAGATGAAAGCTTTCTTGCTGATCAAGTCCACTACTCCGGTGAAATTCTCCTCCTCACCTATCGGAAGCTGGACAGAAACCGCTTGGCGGCCGAAAAACTGATGGATAACTTCCATGGTTCGGGAGTAGTTGGAATTTTCCCTATCCAGTTTATTGATGATCAGAATTACGGGAAGCTTGGCCTCTTCGAGCATCTCCCATACTTTTTCCGTTCCGACCTCTACACCTGCCACTCCACACACAAGTACCAGCCCTGCATCCACGGCTCTTAGACTGGCTCTTGTATCCCAGAGAAAATTCGTGTAACCCGGGCAGTCCACGAAGTTGATCTTACTGCCGTTCCACTCTGTAAAACACACAGCGGAGTTGATGGAAATGTTCCTCTCTATCTCATCAGGATCATAATCCGTCACCGTGTTTCCCTTATCCACTTTCAGGAGCCTGGAAGTCGCTCCAGAATTGAATAAAAATGCAGAAGTTAAAGACGTTTTCCCTGAGGAACCGTGACCGACAACAGCAACGTTTCTGATTTTATCCACATCATAATCTTTCATCTTGAAGCCTCCAAAAAGATACTGAATTCGTTTTATTGTCTATTGAATGGTTGACTATTTTAAAGAACCAGCAACGGATATAATACAACAAAAATTCCTTCCTTCTCAAGAAAAAATTTAGAATCGGTAGAATTGTAGAATTATAGCTTATCTAAAAAATCCTTCAAATCCTTGGGCATTGGAGACGAAAATTCGATACGCTGTTCTGTATCTGGATGCATAAAAGAAAGCCCAGACGCGTGGAGGAAAAGGCGTGGAACGTGGATTTTTGTCTTTCGACGTCCATAGCGAGTATCCCCAACGAGAGGATGGCCGGAAGTTGCCAAATGGACCCTTATCTGATGCGTCCTCCCTGTGAGAGGTCGTATCTCCAACAGGGTGAATTCTTCGTACTCTTTTTGAACAGAGTACTGCGTCAGCGCATCTTTGGGCTTTTTCGTACTGACCGATATCCTTTCCCCGTGTTTCACATGACGCCCGATAGCCCATTTGAACTCACCTTTTTTCTCGGGCATCTTCCCCCATACAAGTCCCAGATAGAGCTTCTCAACCTCTCTCCGTTTGAACTGCCGCTGGAGTTGAGAATACGCATTCCCGTTTCTGGCGATCACCATCAATCCAGATGTCTCTTTATCCAATCGATGAACAATCCCCGCCCTCTCTTCCGGGCCAACACCCTCGATATCCGGAAAATGGAAAAGCAGCGCATTGACCAGCGTGTGTGTCCTGTTGCCCGCTCCGGGATGGACCACCATCCCCGAGAGTTTGTCAACAACAAGGATAGTGTTATCGCTGTAAACCATATCTAAAGGAATATCTTCCGGCTGAATCCCTTTAGGCTCTGGGAGCTCATACTCAATTTCCACTCTCTCCCCTTCTTTCAGCCTGTGGCTTGACTTACTGACGACTCCATTGACTCTGACTCTCTTTGCTTCAATCAGCTTTTTAATCTGGGACCGTGTCAATTCACTGATTCTTTCAGATAAAAACACATCGAGCCTTTGACCCAAGCCAGATAAGGGAGTTGCGATGAATTCTTTTTTAGGCACTTTTTCTTTTTCTCAAAACGAGAAACAGGGCCACTCCCCCGATCAAACCCAAAACGCAAAAAAACTGAGGCAGAGAAAGGCTGAGATAAGGAGAGGGATTGTGGATGAGAAAAGCTTTGTCAGGATGGTCTCCCCTGAAATACTCGACGAAAAAACGAATTATGGAGTAATTGATGATATAAAAAGAAAAAACCTGACCATCAAATTTCTTCTTTTTCAGGATAATAAAGAGAATGAAAAAGTTCAGAAAATTCAGGGCCGATTCGTAGAGTTGAGTGGGATGAAGAACTCTATCGAGCGGAATACCCGTGAGGTTGCTGGCATATTCGCTCTGAAAAGTCACACCCCAGGGAAGCGAGCACTCCCTTCCGTAGCAGCATCCTGCAGTGAAACAACCGATGCGTCCAAAGCCGTGACCCAGCGCCAATGCAGGCACGATCACATCCGCCGCATTCCAGGTCGGAATCCTGTGCTTTCGGAAATACCAGAGAGCAAAAATGATCCCGAATGCCAAACCTCCCTGGAAAACGCCACCCGACCTGGCCAGGCTGAACAGCTCTGACGGACTACGCAAATAATGGGATATATTCCCGAGAAAGAGAATCAGCTTGGCTCCGACCAGAGATATGATAATGGTATAAAAGGCCATATCCAGCATCACTGGAGCCTGCAGGCCGTATTTCTTTGATTGGACATACATAAATAACAATCCTAAGGCCATACCCAGGGCCAGCATGAATCCATAGGTATGAATGGTTAAAGGGCCGATCTTTAGAAGGATGGGGTACATTTTGGACCTCTTTTAAATATCAATTGGTACTCTTTTAAATATCAAAATAAAGATCAGTAGAGAAGCACCTACTGTAATACAAGAATCAGCGACATTAAAGGACGGCCAGTGCCAGTCTTTCACGTAGAAGTCGAGGAAATCAATCACATGCCCTCTGAAGAGTCTGTCGATCAAATTGCCCAGAGCCCCAGCCAAAATCAGGGAAAGAGATATCTTCATCAATCTTTCTGACACCGGTGTTTTAAAAAAATAGTAGATCACCAGCCCCAAGGCTGCCACAGAAACCAGAGTGAGAAAGATATACAGAATCCGGCTGTCAGAATGTGAAAAAAAGCCGAATATTGCCCCGCGGTTCCTGACATGAGTGAGATTGAAAAAACCAGGAATCACCTCTCGGCTGCCTTGCAGGGTTATGCTCCGAACTATCAGGGCCTTGGTGAGCTGGTCAAGGCCCATCAATACGACGACGACAAGAAAGTATTGCCCTTTTCTAATCATGGATTCCTGTTCTTCACCACTTCCTCACAGCGTTGACAGAAGCGGGGAAATCCCGAACTCTTTCCCACGTAGGAGGAGAAATTCCAGCATCTTTGACATTTTTCCCAGGAAGCCTTTGTAACTTCCACTCCCAGTTCTTCGCCCGCTTCCGGCTTAAGCTCCACAGCTGAAACGATGAAAACTGAAGAGAGTTCTTTCTCATATTTTTTCAAGAAGTCCTCTTGGGATGAAGGGACTTTGAGAGTGATGACCGCCTCCAGGGAATTTCCGATGAGATTTTCCTCCCGGGCACATTCGAGCTCTTTGAGGACTTTCTCTCTCACGAGCACAAGATTTTCCCATTCCTCGAACAATTCCTGACTCAACCATGTCTCATCGAATGCGGGAAACTGTTCCAGATGAACCGAATCTTCTCTTCCTTCAAATGCAGGCATGACCTCCCATGCCTCTTCAGTCGTGAACGGCAGGATCGGAGCCATCAGCACAAGCGTAGACTTGAGGAGGTTGAACAGCGTGGCCTGGGCAGAACGCCGAAGTTTTGATTTCTTTCCCGAACAGTAAAGCCTGTCCTTGAGGACATCCAGATAGTATGCACTCAAATCGACAATGAAGAAATTGTAGATCGTATGAAACACGATATGATACTCATAGTTTTTATACGCCTTTAAGATCTTTTTCCCGATTTTTGAACATCTTTCCAGTATCCATCTATCCAGGAGTTCCATCTTCTGGGTTTCAACCTGATCTTTGTCCGGAGAGAAATCATAAAGATTCCCCAGGATAAATCTCCATGTGTTCCTGATTTTCCGGTAGGCCTCGACAAGCCTTTGAAGGGTTTCTTTGCCAAAACGCGCGTCTTCTTTGTAGTTGAGCATCGCCACCCATAACCTTAGAATTTCGGCTCCGTTCAGTGAGATAACCTCATCAGGATCGACGAAGTTCCCGAGAGACTTGGACATCCCTCTTCCCTTCTCATCAAGGACAAACCCGTGCGTGATCACAGATTTGTACGGAGATGCATTCTTGGCCGCTACTCCGATGAACAAAGAACTGTTGAACCAGCCTCTGTACTGGTCATGCCCCTCCACATAGACATCCGAAGGCCATGGGAGGTCTTTTCTTTGTCCGAGGACATTGTGACTTGCCCCGGATTCGAACCAAACATCAAGGATGTTGTTCTCTTTGTTGAAATTTTGAGACCCGCACTGGGAACATTTCATATCAGGAGGGAGAAGTTCTTCGGCTTTTTTCACAAACCAGGAATTTGATCCCTCTTTGGAAAAGATGTCTGCAATCCTCAGAGTGATCTGTTCATCGGCCAAAATGTGGCCGCAATCATGACAGTAGAAAGCAGGAATCGGAACTCCCCAGGAACGCTGCCGGGAAATGCACCAATCGGGACGAGCGCTCACCATGTTCGCAATTCTTTCCTCTCCCCAGGGCGGAATCCAGCGGACTTTTTTTATTTCCTCCAGGACTTTTTTCCTCAAATCATTTTTATCCATAGCGATGAACCACTGAGCTGTTGCACGAAAAATCACGGGATTTTTACAGCGCCAGCAATGCGGATAGGAATGAACGATCTCATCCTCCTTTAAAAGAGAGCCGTCCCTTTTCATATCTTCTGTGATGACCTTGTTGGCTTCAAAAACATTCATGTCTCCGTATTTTTCGACCTGAGGGATAAACTTGCCCTCGCTGTCCACAGGAGTATAGATGTCCAGATCGTATGAGACTCCGGTCAGATAATCCTCATAGCCATGGCCAGGGGCAGTGTGGACACAGCCTGTTCCCTGGTCAAGTGTCACATGATCAGCCAAGACAAAAACAGATTCTCTATCAATAAAAGGATGGCGGGCTTTCAATCCCACCATATCTTTCCCTGGGAAAGTCACGAGCACTTTGTTTTTTTTGAGCCCCAACTCCTCTGAGAGAACAGGGATCAATCTTTTCGCTGCGATGAAGACATCTCCATCTGTCTCGAAGGCTGCATATTCATAATCTGGATGAAAAGCGATGGCGAGATTGGCCGGCAAAGTCCAGGGAGTTGTGGTCCATATCAAAATGGAGACATTCTTCCCCTTCAATCCAGGAAACTTTTGAGAAAGGTCCGAGATCATCGGAAATTTGACATAGATGGATGGAGATTTCCGGTCTTTATATTCAATCTCCGCTTCAGCCAGAGCTGTCCTGCAATGGGGACACCAATGGACGGGTCTTTTTCCCTTGTACACGTTTCCAGAAGCGAAAAACGCCGCAAGGTAGCGGATGACATTGCCCTCATACTCAGGATTCATTGTTAAATACGGTTTCTTCCATTCGCCGAATACACCCAGCCTTTTAAACTGATTCCTCTGGATATCAACGAATTTCAGGGCGTACTTTTTGCACTCATCCCGAATCTCAATAATAGAAAGCTCTCTCTTCTGCTCTCCGAGAAGTTGGTCGACTTTGATCTCAATCGGAAGACCGTGGCAGTCCCATCCGGGTAAATACGGAGACCTGTATCCCTGCATGGTTTTTGTCTTTACGATAAAATCCTTCAATATCTTATTGAGAGATGTTCCCAAGTGAATACGCCCGTTGGCGTAAGGCGGGCCGTCGTGAAGGACGAACGATGGACAATTCTCCATCTTCTTCTGGATCTTCTGGTAGAGCTCAATTTCTTCCCATCTCTTTATGATCTCCGGTTCCTTTTGAGAAAGTTTAGCTTTCATGGAAAAGGAAGTCTGGGGAAGGTTCAGAGTGTCTTTTATCTTCTCTCCGTCTGTCATGGTATTCTCCAGTCCGTTTCTTCAGTTTTACTATTATAAAATAAGTCATTGTACTTCTCCACAATAAAAAGTCAAAAGAATTGACTCCCCTACGAGTTCTGTTCCGATGGCTAAAAAACGAGAAGAATCCAGATATGCACTTTTGGGGTCAGATCTTGAGGAAGAAACAGAAAAGAATTTTTAAAGAGCTCGGCAGGCCGGGGTCTAATCCTTTATATAATGAGCACCCAAACTCTTGGGATTCCCGAGAGCGGCATAGGTGATCAATAGAGCCACTTGTATTCCGTGCTTGAGGCCAACAACCTTTTCATCCATCTTTGCTTCTTTATAGAATTTTTCAATCCGGTGACGGAGATAATCCAGGTCGGCTTTGGCTCTCTCCAGACGTTTTTTCGTGCGTATGATTCCTGCATAATTCCACATGGTCGACCGGATGGAAAGCCAATCCTGGTTGACCAGTGCCGGGTCGATCTCTTCTTCTTTCTCGGGATAATACCAGTCATGAATCTCCGAGGGATCAAGTTTAGCGGGATCGAAATGAGAAACGATGCTCTTGGATGCTCTCCTCCCCCATACCAATCCTTCCAACAGAGATGTGGACGCCAGCCGGTTGGCTCCATGGACGCCGGTGCAGGAAACTTCCCCAACAGCATAGAGATTTCTCAGCGAACTCCTCCCCCATTCATCCACCAGAATCCCTCCACAACAATAGTGAGCGGCCGGAACCACAGGAATGGCTTCCTTGGTGATATCGATTCCATACTTTAAACATGTTTTATAGATGTGGGGAAACCTTTTTTTGATATCAAACTTCGCATAGGATACCAAATCCAGGTACACATAGCTGGAATTGCTGTTTGTCATTTCTTCGTAGATCGCTCTGCTCACCTCATCCCTCGGAGCCAAATCTTTTTTCTTGTTGTAGTTTTCCATAAATGTCTGGCCCTCTTTCGTCTTCAACCGAGCGCCTTCTCCGCGCACAGTCTCAGAAATCAAGAAACCATCCACATCCCGGTGGAAAAGAGAGGTGGGATGAAACTGGATGTATTCCATGTTGACTATCCTGGCACCCGCCCTGTATGCCATGGCGTAGCCGTCCCCTATGGCTCCCTTTGGATTGGAAGTGTAGAGATACACTGTACCGCAGCCTCCCGCAGCCAAGATAGTATAGGGAGCGAAAATCGTCTTGACTCTTTTTGTCTGATTATTCAAAACATAGGCCCCAAAGCACCGCGGCTCTGTGTAAAAAGATTTGGGATTCCTGGAGTGATGAGGGACAGAGAGTAAATCCACTGCAGTGTGGCCCGATAAAAGCGTCACATTAGAGTACTTCTTCAAAACCTGGATAAATCGCTCCTCTATTGTTTTTCCAGTCGAATCCTTGATGTGAAGGATGCGTCTTCGGGAGTGCCCGGCTTCCTGGGCATAATCCAGAGAGTCCGGAGTGCTTCTTGAAAACGGGATGTTGAGTTCCTTGATTAAAATCTCGTCTATGGTGCTTTTCCCTTCGCCAGCAAGTATCTCGACGGCTTCCGGATTATTGACTCCGTCACCAGCCTCGATAATATCTTCTTTCAGCAGTTCCGGGTGGTCGTCCTTCCCCAAAGACACGATTCCGCCTTGAGCGTAATAGGTGTTCGACTCCTCGAGCTCTGAATGTTTGGTGATCACGATCACTCTCAGGCCACTCTTCGCCGCTTCCAGTGCAGCGCTGGCTCCAGCTATCCCGCAACCGATGATGAGAACGTCAGTCGTAAATTTGCCATCTTTTGGCATCACTACTCCCCCATAAACTCCATGCTGATATCCACTGATCTGTAAGAATGAGTCAAACTTCCCACCGAGATAAAATCAATCCCCAGCGCGGCAATTTCCCTGATCTTTGAAAGAGTCACCGATCCCGAAACCTCAATAGGGATCCTTCCTTCAACCCATTTGACAACTTCTTTCATTTTGCCCATGGACATGTTATCCAGCATGACCATATCCGCACCGCTCCGGACGGCCTCCTGCACTTCGGCTAAACAGGTGGCTTCCACTTCCACTTTTATGCCCGGCGCAACTCGTTCTTTGGCCCTTTTCACGGCCTCGGAAATGCTTCCGACAAGCTTCAGATGGTTATCCTTGATCAGGACCATTTCGGAGAGATTTCGGCGGTGGTTCTGCCCTCCACCCATTTTCACTGCGTACTTCTCCAGGTTCCTCAATCCCGGAGTGGTTTTCCGGGTATCCAGGATCTTTGTCCGTGTTCCTTTCAGGGCCTCCACAAACCGTCCTGTGGTGGTGGCGATCCCGGACATCCTCTGGAGAAAATTCAACGCCGTCCGTTCTCCTTTGAGGATGGAGATCGAGGAACCTTCGAGCTCGGCCAATGTTTCACCTTTGCTGAATTTCTGTCCGTCATCCTTTTCTCTTTTGAATTCAACGTCAGGGTCGATTTTTTCAAAAACTCTTGAAGCCACATCCATGCCCGCCAGGATGCCGTCTTCTTTGGCGAGAATGATTGCTCTTGACCGAGAGCCGTCCGGTATTATGCTTTCGGAAGTGATATCCCCCTGAGGCAGATCTTCCTGTAAAGCGGCCTCGATTATCGGATCTATGGTTTTTCCCTTCATGCACAAAGATTATAAATTTTTCCTGGTAATCAGTCAATGACCCCCTCACTGCCAGTTTTGATTTGCCTTCCTCTTTTCCATTTAATACAATATTAAGGCACTTTGAGAAAAAACAATTACAGTCACTGAGTCTCAACTTTTCATTTCGCTCAGATTAATCTTCTTAACAGGAAAAATTGACTTTAATTGAAATAAGTGAAGTGAAAAAGGGATGATAATACGATGAAAAAGAAAATAACCAAAGCTTCAGACTTGAGAAGGGCGCAATACATCAAGAATATTCTTCAAAAAGAATCCAAGGATTTGAAAATCTGTGTCCTCGGCGCAGGCCACGGAGGTCTTGCTATGGCCGGACATTTGGCAATCAATGGTTTCAAAGTCAATCTTTATAACCGGGGACGAAAGAGAATCCGGACCGTTATCCAGAGAAAAGGAATCAAAGTCGAAGGTGAAGTCAAAGGTTTTGGGAAAATTGAGCTCGCCTCGACAAACATAAATGAGTGCCTCAAGGACGTTGACGTGCTGATGGTCGTAGTTCCGGCCAATGCTCACCGCTACATCGCTCAAACATGTGCCCCTTTCCTCAAAGAGCATCATATCGTCATCCTCAACCCTGGGCGGACAGGAGGAGCCCTGGAGTTTTACAACACGCTGAAAGAACAGGGAGTCAAAAGATTCCCTTTTATCGCGGAGGCGCAGACATTCATTTATGCATCAAGATCCCTTGGCCCTGCACATGCCAGAATATTCTCCGTCAAAAATTCTGTTCCTCTGGCAACTCTTCCGGCCTACTGGATTCCCGGTGTATTAAAAGTCATTAACCGAGCATATCCCCAATTTATTCCCGGAGACAACATTTTCAAAACCAGTTTTGAGAATATCGGAGCTGTTTTTCATCCGGCCCTCACAATCCTGAATGCAGGCTGGATCGAAGAAACGCATGGGGACTTCGAATACTACATTCAAGGAGCCAGTGAATCCATCGCCTGTGTTCTGGAAAAACTGGATAAAGAACGCCTGGAAATCGCTGCCGCACTGGGCATAAAAGTCATGAGTGCCAAAGCCTGGCTTTATACAGCCTACAGCGCGACAGGAAAAGACCTGCGTGAAGCAATTTACGACAATCCTGGATATCGTGGAATCAGGGCACCCGAGAGGCTCCATCACCGTTATGTGGATGAAGATGTCCCGATGAGCCTTGTCCCGTTGGCTTCTCTGGGTGATATGTTAAAAGTGGAAACTCCCACGATCAAAACCATCATACACCTCGCTTCGCTCATGAGAGGAATCGACTTTTGGGAAAAGGGAAGAACAGTCGAAAAACTAGGAATCGAAGGAATGACCATCAAGGAAATCCGCCTTCTGGCCGTAACTGGAGAGCTGTGAATTGAGATCCACCGGCAAAACTAAGATTTTAGGTGCTTCTCTCGGAAACTGCGTTCATGTGGCGGGTATCCTGAATTTTTTAAAATTGGCGCATCAATACGGCTATGAGACGATATTCCTGGGTCCAGCTGTCTCCACCGCAAACGTATCAGAGGCCATCAAGACGCACGACCCTGACCTTATCGCTTTAAGCTACCGTTTAACTCCAGATGTATTGAAGAAATTATTGGGTGTTTTAAAAAACGAAATTAAAAAAAACGAATGGGAGAAAAAAACTTTTGTCTTTGGCGGCACACCTCCCACTGCCGAAGTCGCCAGCCAGAGCGGTCTGTTCGAAGCTGTCTTCGGCAGTACTGAATCTCTGGAGGAAATCACTTCATTTCTCGAGGGAAAAACAGAAAAACTCAAGACGGGAGAGATTCCTCCCCAGAACCTGATCGACCGGATAGCATTCAACGGGACCTATCCCCTTCTCCGTCATCACTTCGGGCTTCCCACGGTCAGAGAAACTGTGGAAGGTACAAAAGACATCGCTCTGTCTGAGGCAGTGGACGTCCTCTCCATCGGGCCCGACCAGAATGCTCAGGAAAGCTTTTTTCGCCCCGAGGAAATGAAAAAAGGACAGGATGGCGCCGGAGGCGTACCTTTGAGAAAGCCCGAAGACCTGGAGGCGATCTATCTGGCAACACGATGCGGCAATCATCCCCTCGTGCGTTGTTATTCGGGAACCAGGGATTTGATCCAATGGGCTGAAATGTCTCTTAAAACCATCCATATCGCCTGGGGTGCGGTTCCTCTTTTCTGGTACAACCGCCTGGATGGGCGTTCTGACCGATCCCCAGAAGAATCCATCAGAGAGAACCAGCAAGTCATGAAGTGGTACGGTGAGAATCGGATCCCACTCGAAGTCAATGAATCCCACCACTGGAGTTTGAGAGATGCTCCGGATACAGTGGCCGTGGCGGCAGCCTTCTTAGCAGCCTACAACGCCAAAAAGGCCGGAGTGTCTCATTACGTGGCTCAGTACATGTTCAACACGCCCGCGCAAACCTCGCCTCTTATGGATTTGGCAAAAATGCTTGCCAAGATCGAGCTTATCGAATCCCTTCACGATGAAAATTTCACCAGCATTCGACAGACAAGAACAGGCCTGGCCTATATGTCACCTCACCCGGATATCGCCAAGGGGCAGCTTGGATCCTCATCCCTCTTCCAGCTATCAGTCGAGCCGAAGATAATCCACATTGTCGGATTCTGCGAAGGAGATCACGCCGCCACTCCATCAGATATCATCGAGAGTGCAAACATCACACGCGGCGTTATCGAAAACTACTTTCTGGGGTCTCCTCGGATACATGACGACCCGCGGGCAAATGAACGGAAGGACGAGCTCATAGACGAAGCAAAATTTCTGCTTCAAGCCATAAAAGACATTCCATCAGGAAATGTCGAGGATCCCTGGACAGACTCGAATAACCTTGCTCAAGCTATCCAGAAGGGGCTCCTCGATGCTCCCCATCTTGCGGGAAACCCACATGCAGCCGGAAAGGTTATCACTCAAATCCGGAATGGAGCCTGTTATGCCATCGATGCGAACTCAGGAAACCCGTTGAGTGAAAAAGAGAGAATCTCCCGCATTCTGGCTTCTCCTGAAACGAAGAAATGAAAAAGACGTCCCCTCTTGAATTCGAGAATCACTTCCCTCTTTCCCAGGAAGACATCCTGAAAATCCTGAACTTCTCTTTGTCTAAAGGCGGAGATTTCTCCGAGATTTTCCTGGAGTATAAAACATACAATTTCATCAACATGGAAGAGGATATCATTAAGGAAACGGCGGAAAGCATCAGCCTCGGATTAGGCATAAGAGTCCTCTCCGGAGAGAAAACCGGTTATGGCTACACTAACGATATTTCCCTTGAAAAAGTGAGGAAAGCTGCATTAACAGCAGCCTCCATCGCTTCGACTCCCGGGGATAGAAATGCCTCTTCATTAACCCCTTCTTCCTTCCCGCACAATTACTATCCTGTGCGCGAATCCCTCCACAAGGCGTCGTTGGAGAATAAAATATCGCTTGTTCAAGAATGCTATCGCTCCGCCCAGAACCTGGATCCAAAAATAAAGAAAGTAAAAGTCTCTTTTATTGATCTGACTCAGCATGTGAGGATCGTCAACTCAGAGGGTTTGGACATCTCTGATGTCCGGCCGCTTGTCAAGCTTGTCTGCTTGGCCATTGCTGAGAAAACCAGCAAAAGAGAAGCTGGTTATTCCGGCGGCGGCGGGAGAGTAGGATTGGAATATTTTACCCAAAGCTTATCTCCAGAGGAGATCGGACAGGATGCGGCTCACGAGGCTCTGGAGCTTCTGGAAGCTGAATGGCCTCCTGCAGGAGAGATGCCCGTTATCCTGGCTCCCGGACATAGCGGAGTCCTCATCCATGAGGCAGTCGGCCATCTTCTCGAAGCAGATTTCAACCGGAAAAAAACTTCTATTTTCTGGAATAAGATGGGAAAAAAGGTGGCCGACAGCCAGGTTTCGATCTATGATGATCCGACCATTCCTCATTTCCGCGGCTCTTATAATATTGATGACGAGGGAACCCTTCCGAAAAAGGTCCTTCTCATCCACCAGGGAAAACTCACAGGTTTGCTCCAGGATAGACTCTCAGCCAGACTGATGAAAAAGTCTTGCACCGGGCATGGAAGAAGACAGGATTACACCAATATTCCGATTCCACGGATGAGCAATACGTACGTGGACAAAGGAGAGTACACGCCGGAAGAAATCATAAAGTCTGTCAAAAAGGGATTTTACGCTCATAAGTACCAGGGAGGGCAGGTGGAAGATTCGGGCAAGTTCACTTTCTCTGTCAGTTCTGGCTACCTTATTGAAGATGGGAAGCTCACGTCTCCAGTGAAACAGGCCACCCTCATCGGAACCAACATTGATATTCTGAATAAAATCGAGATGATTGGTTCTGACCTCCAATTTGGCCTTCAAACAGGAACCTGCGGCAAGGAAGGCCAGTCAATGCCGGTCAACGACGGCTGTCCGACTCTTAAAATCACCAGGATGACTGTGGGAGGACAGAGTTGATGAAGGACAAGGGCCAGGTCAAACTTTTTAAACTTGCTGAAGACCTTGTAAATTTTGGCAAGAATCAGGGGGCGGATGAAATAGAGGTATCCATCCTGGATGGTTATGAATTCAGCGTCGATGTCAGATTCGGTAAAATCGAAAATCTTGTGGAAGCCGGGTCCAGGGCACTCGGAATGAGAGTGATCAAGGATAAGAAAACGGCCTTTTTCAGTTCTTCTGATCTGTCCAGAAACACACTCGAGCATCTTGTGAAAAATGCCATCAAACGGACTTCTTTTGCCAGTCCGGATGAATTCTCCGGTCTACCCTCTCCTTCCTCAAGACATACGGACATCCCGTCCTTAACCCTTTTCGACCCGACAATATCAAAACTGAGTTCCAAGAAGAAAATCGCTTGCGCCGTTGAAACCGAAAGGATCGCTCTGGATGACAAAAGAATAACGAACTCCCATGGAGCAAGTCTTGAAACGAAGGAAATCAAGACTGTCTTTGCCAATTCCAACGGATTTCTGCAGGAATACGACCAAACCGTCTGCGGGCTGAGCCTTGGTCTTCAGGCAGGCGACACCGACAATAGGGTTGAAGATTACTGGTTTTCCATAAAAAGACACTATAAAGAATTGGAATCTCCCGAAGAAGTGGCGAAAAAAGCAGTCGAGAGGACGATCCGGCAAATCAACCCAAAAAAGATCAAGACCCAAAAGGTTCCAGTCATATTCGAGCCGATGATGACCACGTGGCTGATGGGATTTCTGTTCTCCTGCGTGTCGGGAATCTCCATTTACCAGAAAACATCCTTTTTGGTGGATAAACTCGGAGAAAAGATCGGCAACAACTCAGTAAATGTCATCGATGACGGTCTCCTCCCCGGAATGCTCGGAAGTCGACCTTTTGATGCAGAGGGAGTCCCCTGCAAAAAGACTCCTGTTATAGAGGATGGGATCCTCAAAAACTACCTGTGCAATACATACGCTGCCAGAAAACTTAAACTGAAATCCACAGGAAACTCCGCTGGAACTGGAGTCAACCCAAATAATTTCTATCTCAAAGCCGGAGACATCCCTCCGGATAGAATCATCTCCTCCCTCGATAGAGGGCTGATCCTGATCAGAACGATCGGTCACGGACTCAACCCCGTGACCGGGGATATATCAAGGGGAGCATTCGGATTATGGGTTGAAAAAGGTGAAATTGCCTATCCGGTTTCAGAAATCACCATCTCCGGAAACCTCGGGGAAATCCTAAACAACATAGAAGTGATCGGGAATGACCTCGATTTCCAGAGCCCGATCTCTGGCCCCACGATTAGAATACAGGAATTGACAGTGGCCGGAGAGTAAGGATTGACTACCGCAATTTCTTTTTTGTGAGAGAGAACACAATCGTCAGTGCAGCTCCCAATACCATTAGCACCCAGCTAAGAATGACTAAATTAGGAGTGAGCACCCTTATCAAGAAGCCACCAACCAATAAAACAATTCCTAAAAGGCGCATGACACCTCCTGCATGCCTTCTTCCTCCGCTCAAAAGCTGTTGAAGTGAACGATATCGTCCAGTCTTCGCTTCGGAACATGAAGGCGTCCTTTGCTATCTTTCCAATACTTTACAGATTCTTTAAGCTCTTCTGTGATCGGCTCTTCAGCTGGATACCCCAGGGCCAGCACGGAATCGACTTTATAATCCTCAGGGACATTCAGCATATCTCTGATCTTCTCTATGTCTGCGTTGGCTATCCAACAACTCCCGACGCGCTCTTCCCAGGCAGCCAGGATCATGTTTTCCACGGCGGCGCCGACATCCCGCTCGTAGCCCTTTTTCCTGAGCTTCAGGTTGACCAGGACGACCACATATGCCACCGGCTCGTGTCCTGGTTGAGGATTCCCTTCAGGAGCAATGTAGGCAGCCCATCTCAAGCAGGGAAAAAGTCTTTTCCTGACCTCCTCCTCGTCGACGACAACAAACTCCAGAGGCTGCAGATTGGCTCCTGACGGAGCCAACCGTGCCGCGTTGATGAGTTTTTCCAGAATGCTTCTGGAGACAGGCTCGGGCTTAAACTGGCGGATCGACCTTCTGGAAAGGATCAGTTCATACAAGCTCATTTTTCCCAAAAAACCTTTGTCTTTCCTATTCTAGGAGAATTTTCCTGGTCTCAATGATTAAAATCTCACCCAGGCTCTTCGTTATTTTAGTCGGATGAAGAACCCTGATAATGCATACCGTGACTGATTATCCTTGAGCCAGTATTGACTTCAACTCTTGTGCATATTCCCGGCTGGGTGGATCAGGAGCCACGATCTCTATCTGGTCAGGGCTGTTCACTCCCAGGCCCAATTCAGATGCTCTCTGTATCTGTTCCTGTTCGAATATCGGAGTTCCCATGATGGCTTCGTTCGAACCCAACTTCTTCAAAACAGCCACTCCGACCGCATCAATCGCCACACGGTCCGTCCCTGCCAGGAAGACATTGGCCTCTTTTTTTTCTCCTCTCGATGGTCCTCCATCCACAAACGCCTCTATTCCATCCAGCACGATCAACCGAGGCGTGTAGCCGAGATTGATCTCGGCGATCATTTTTCTCATCGGGCCCGTCCTCTGGCTGTGTAGCTCCCGCATTAAATTCTTAGGTGTCAATCCCACAGCCAGTTTCAAGGACAGCGTAAAAACCCCACCGAAACCATGGGTCTTCAAACAGCAGGTTGAAACCACATACTCTGCGTCAACGACAGAACGAGGTATGGAAAATCCATTCTTCCAGTGATTGCCAGCCGGGTTGAAATGGACCCAGTCTTTCTCTTCCAACTCTTCGAAATTGATTATTTTGAAGTCCAGGTCCTGGGCAAGCTGGAAAATCCCCTTTTGCTCCATAACGCTTTGAGTCTTTGGCGGCCCGCTCCTCTCGCCGATTGTGAACTCCGCTGCCCCTCGCTCTCTTAATTCTTTGATCAAGCTGGCAAGTGTGTCATTATGAGTGGAGCCGGGTGTGGGATCGGCCGTGTTGAAGTTCGGCTTCAATAAAACTTTCTTGCCCTTTATTTTAGGGAAATCCACAAGCTTTAATGCCTCACGGACTCCCTCTTCACGACTCGTGGTCTTGATCAGAGCCACTTTAGCCTTTTTACTTTTTTTCTCTGCAAGCAGAGGACTGTATCCTAAAGCAGGCAGAGCCGCTAAACCCACCACTGAGCCTTTGATGAATTCACGACGGTTCAACGTCTGTCTTTTATTCCTTTCCACTCTTTATCTCCTCTATCCAAATCGCCTGTTTCATTATAACACCTTCTCTCCAATCCATGAAATATCTTTCATGAACATGTGGCAGGGAGCGCACGTGGGAGAGTAGAAATCTACTTTTTCTTCTTCGGGTAAGGAGGTGTTTTGGGCAGTTCTTTCTCTTTTGTCTTCAGCTCTTCGAGAATGACTTCTATGGCTTTGTTCAGTTGCTGATCGATTCCGGCGAATTCCTTGGCCGGGTCATTTTCCACGTGGATATCCGGTTCAACACCAATCCCCTCGATGATCCAGTCTTTCTCATCATACCCGAAGGTGGCGAATTCAGGCTTATAGAGATATCCACCATCCACAAGAGGCAGGGAACCGCGGATCCCCACGACTCCGCCCCATGTCCGCTTTCCGATGAGCTTACCGAGCTTGTATTTCTTGAAGCGATAAGGAAAAATGTCTCCATCCGATGCAGAGAACTCGTCCATCAAACAGACCATCGGACCGATCATTACGGCAC
>Ga0114920_10000361_pt1 | contig 19829 bp, 18 predicted proteins | sample ChitaG_FD_88683 | JGI IMG/M metagenome (GOLD analysis project Ga0114920, IMG submission 88683) | Deep subsurface microbial communities from South Pacific Ocean to uncover new lineages of life (NeLLi) - Chile_00310 metaG | ecosystem: Environmental > Aquatic > Marine > Oceanic > Sediment ...
GCCTTGAGATAATGAACGCTGTCCTTGTTGAACTCAACGCAGGGAAAAAGCGTTTCATAGCGGGAGGAAAAACAAAAGGCAAGGCACTTAATGAAGGATACAAAGTGCTCGCAGAGGCCAAACCAAAGGATCCAGAAAGGATATTCCTCAAGAAGACCATCAATTTCCGGACACTGACCAGTAACCTCGTTCCTCAGTACATTCCGGGAGGCATTGGCCGGACAGGGTCGCGGGTGCCCGATTTGACGATCAACAGGCATGTGCAGGAGGATATGCATAACATCGTCGAAGAGAAGGTCATCAAGGCACTAAAACCAGGAGAGCAGAATCAGCCAAAGGCTGTGATCGCATTGATTCAAGAAATCGTTGGAGAAAGCTTGGGTGTCGGAGAACTTCAGGACCTCCAATCTCCAGCTCATCACGAATTCAATATACGCTCTGATGGGCTGATCGCCCTCTCGGGCATAGACCGGGATATGCGAAAAGGAACGCGGTCAATTACTGATCTGACGGCCTGTCTAGTTATGCGCACCGGGGATTGCAGGGAGACTATGTACCTGAATGGTGCCCTCTTTGCCCACTACCAACAGGTGCAGGTTAGTGGGAAGATGAGAGAAGCGATAGGGTGCTTGGATCACGGAGACCAGAAAGGATTCCGCCGGATTACTTCAGTGGAAATTCCTGAATTCCTACGCTATCAGCTCCGTGGAGGACACGTCTCAGTCTACGTGGATTCGATTAGCATGAAGGAGAAGTACCATGCCGATCGGGTCTCAATAAATGATCCGACTGCCATTCAAAGAAAATATAGCCTCGAGGAATTCCGGTCAGGTCAGCCGCTGACTAAGTACGAACTCGAGAATGCTAAAATTCGAGTGACCTACAAAGATGGTCCAATAACCTTGGTTGAGCCAAAAGACCCTGCAAGTGGAAAATGGCGGCCGATTGAACACACTCCAGTCAAAGGGGGTGGTGGAATACCCAATATTCCAAACACAGGGCCAAATGGAGAAAGTATCTTATCGATTCAACTGTTGAACTTAGTTGAAGAACATACCATGTCATTCCTATATGATGGTAAAACAGGGAAGGTAGAGTTCTGTGATGGTTTCTACAATGAAACTCTTTTTGACAGTCCTTTTCAGTTTGGCTTGGGAACACTCAATGTAGGTGATCTGATTAGTAATTATGGGCTTATACACGCCGGAAAGAGAGAGATGATCGGTCCAGACGGCAAAAGACATACTCATCCAGTATTCATTGAGTTTCTCCCCTACTCAGCAACGGACTACCAGTTTTCGCTGGGAGAAGGAGATATACCAACCTCGTTCCGGTTAATGGGAAGGAGGTTTGATGGAAGTCTTATACAAGAGCGCAGGCAACTCGAGGAAGGAGACCCTTGCATCCTGGTCTGCTTAGAGAAGGTATGTTCGTGGGAGAGGCAACAGCGGGAAGCCGCCGCACGGCGGCCGAAATTCATCGGCCAGAAATTGACGAAGGTGATGATAGACTTAGCTAGAGATCATCCGGAACTCGTCCAATTGCAGGAAACCAAGCACGGAAAGAACCTTATTATTCAGGGGCAGGAAAGTGATAGTGTCTATCTCGTCTTAGGCGGATCTCTCTACGTGTATAAAGACGGCAGACTCCTCATGAAGGATACAGGGCCAATCACGGTTAAAACAGGGGACATCGTGGGGGAAATTTCTGCCTTCAAAGGTGGAATGCCCACGGCGAGTATAGCTGGAAATGCTGTTGTCCTTCGCATTTCGAAGCAGGAATTTCAGAGGCAATTAGAAATCAACAGAATGTTCCGAGAGGGTGTGGAGGAACTCGCCGATACTCGACTTCTCGAGCAATATACCAGCGACCTTCGGTATTACCACACTTTAAGTTTTTAACCATAGTCTAATAACAGAAAATGGGAACTTTAAAAAGTATGGTTCGATCCTAATAAACCATCCCTGGCTTATATCAAATCACGGACATCCAGTAGACCCTGACCAGCGTAATGAGTTTAATAATAATTTCATAAATAGCCCCTCAGATAAAGCTAAACGCCACTTGGTAGTTCACTGGAAGACCGGTAACATCAAGTTTCCCGTCACCGGCTCACACTCAAACTGAAGCCAAAAATTTGGCGTTATTTTGGCGTTAAATTGTTTGGGTCGGGTTGTCACCAAACATTACTCTAGATACAAAACAGGGTTTTGGCAATTGACACAAAAGTTCTAATTTGTATCTAAAACCACTCATTGGCATACCTAGCCTAGAATTAGAAGGCAGCCGCTCTGTCCAACTGAGCTACAGGGACACGTGGATTGAGTGTAACACAATGAATGCTGTTCAATCACGTCATGAATTTATGTCTTCTTTAGGCAGTTGATTTCCCCTTCCCTTTGGCATCAGGGTTTCCTGTGTTTCCTTCCCTGGAATCAGTGATATAAAATCCTGGTCCCTTGAACAGGATGGGAACTGGGTAAAAAAGGCGGCGAGCAACCCCATGACATGTAGGGCAAACACTTACTGGCTTATCGTTAAAATTTTGTCTGAGCTCAAATCGCAATTTGCAATTTGAGCACTGGTATTCATAAGTGGGCATTTTTATTCGTATTTAATCTATCACTCTGTAGGCGAAGCAAATTCTTCACCTGGCGCTAGCTCTGCAGGCGAAACCGTTTCTTCGCTCGATGTCTCTTCTGGGGGCGAAGTAATTTGTTCACCCGGTGCCTGTTCCGTTTCGCCACCGCTCGCTATAAATTCGCCATTCAAATCAATAGCGCCCATTTCAAAAGCGGGCTGGTGTGCCTGCACCACATGTTTTTCCCAACAGTAAGCGTGAACAAAAACCCCACAGGAGCAACGAAAAACAGCTCTAGTACAAAGCAATGGGTTTCCACAAACAGCACAATTCATCTAGTTATCTCAAGTACTTAGCGCTTTCAGAAGTAGAGTGCTAAGTATATTTCAATAAAGAATTTTTTTCAACCTCTTTGGACCAGGCTTGTTGACAATTTGCCCACTTGGCCGTTAAGATAGAACAACTCTAATAAGCTCAAATGAAATCTTGCTCAGAAGTTATGCAATCTTAGAATCTACCCTTTACCTCCCTTTAATCCATGACGATATTGAAAACGCTCGCTCACTATGGATGTTGTGAGTGGCCAGCCAGGCAAGCTTCGTTAGAAGAAATAGCATGCCATGTGCTGGAGTGGGATTACCAGGGATGCAGAAGAGATGCAGAAAAAAACTGTCAGAGATATAAACGTTGCACGGAAAAGAGTATTAGTTAGAGTTGATTTTAATGTTCCACTGGATATGAATAGTGGGGCCATCAGTGATGATAGCCGCATCCGTGCCTCATTACCTACCATCAGGTATCTTATTGACCATAAAGCCAGCGTAATTCTTTGCTCCCATCTAGGACGCCCCAAAGGTGAAGTAGTCGAAGAATTGCGGATAGCACCAGTAGCGAACTGTCTCTCACAGCTTATAGGCTTACCCGTAAATGCGGTGGCTGACTCCGTGGGCCAAAGGATCGAAAATGAGGTGAGCGAGCTTAAACAAGGCGACATTTTGTTTTTGGAAAACGTGCGCTTCCATTCTGAGGAAGAGGCAAATGACCCTTATTTTGCCCAGAAATTAGCTCAGCTAGCTGATGTTTATGTTAATGATGCCTTCAGCGCTGCCCACAGGGTTCATGCATCCATTGTAGGCGTAGCTAAATACTTGCCAGCAGTGGCCGGTTTTCTGATGGAAGAGGAATTAAATGCTATGAGTAAACTCCTGACCTCTCCTGCGCATCCTTTTGCTTGCCTTATAGGTGGCGCTAAAGTGGGCGACAAGATAGACCTGATACAAAATATGTTAAAGAGGATTGATATCCTGCTCCTCGGCGGTGGCATGGCAGCCACCTTTCTAAAGGCACAAGGGTATGAAATCGGGCATTCGCTGGTAGAAAAAGATAAATTGAACTTGGCTAAGGAGCTACTTCAGGAAGCTGAGGAATGGAAAGTACCGCTTATATTACCCGTTGATATGGTGGTAGCCGACGAGGTTAAAGTAAATACTGTAACTAAAGTAGTGCCAATAAGCGATATACCACCTACTGGATGGCTTGTGGATATTGGACCCAAGACCGTCGAGCTTTTCTCCAACGAACTAAGGAAATGCCATACTATTATGTGGAATGGACCTCTGGGAGTTTATGAGATAGCTCAGTTTGCTCAAGGAACCAGGGCACTGGCTGAACTTCTTTCCACCGTCAATGCTGTTACCGTTATTGGTGGCGGCTCCAGTGCTGAGATAGTTCATGAGATGGGGCTGACTGATAAGATGACTCACGTCTCCACCGGAGGTGGTGCTAGCTTGAGATTCCTGGAAGGCCTTCCACTGCCTGGAGTGGAAGCTTTACCAAATAAGATATGATGGAGGCTCTGAAATGCGCATTCCTTTCATTGCTGGCAATTGGAAAATGAACACCACTGTCACTCAAGCCGAGGAGCTTGTCCAGCATATGCTGGACAAGCTGGATAAGATAGAAAATGTGGAAAAAGTGCTCTGCCCCCCTTTCGTTTCTCTGGTTACAGTAAAGGAATTGCTAAAAGGCTCATCTATTAAGCTCGGGGCTCAAAATATGCACTTTGAGATAAAAGGAGCTTATACAGGTGAGATATCTCCGTTAATGCTCAGCGAATTGTGCGAATTTGTTATTTTGGGGCACTCTGAGCGGCGGGGATATTTTGGCGAAACTGATGAGATTGTTAATAAGAAGATAAAAGCAGCTCTGCAAAACAAGCTTAAACCTATTTTATGTGTTGGAGAAAGGCTTGAAGAGAATGAAGCTGGTAGGACAAAAACGGTGATTGGCAGACAGTTAAGTCAAGGTTTAAAAAATATAGAACCCACACACAACCTGGTGGTTGCCTACGAGCCGATATGGGCCATTGGCAGCGGCAAGGCGGCTAGTGGTGAACAAGCAGCAGTTACCATTAGATTTATCCGCGATACTCTGGTTAAATTGTGGAACAAGGAGATAGCTCAGGATTTACGTATACTTTATGGTGGTAGCGTCACCAGCCACAACATCACTGAGTTTATTTCTCAGCCAGAAATCGATGGTGCTTTAGTCGGTGGAAGCAGCCTCAAAGCCGGGGATTTTCTAGCCATTGCCAATCAAACCGTAGCAATCAAGCACCGTCACCTATCGTCTCCCTTGAAGGGAGAGGAATAAGGAGAGGGTGACAGTGAAATACTTTCTATGCAATGCCTTGTTGCCATCGTTGGCCCCACTGCAGTAGGCAAAAGCGAACTTGCTCTGCACTTGGCTCAAGATTTGCCAGCAGAGATAGTAGGCGCTGATAGTCGGCAGATTTATCGCTATATGGACATCGGCACCAATAAGCCCACTCTAACTGAGAGAGCAATTGTTCCGCACCATCTTATTGACATAATTGAGCCTGATGAAGATTTTAATCTGGCTGTATATTGTGAATTAGCTACAGAGGCAATCAAAACCATTCAGCATAAAGACAAGTTGCCATTGTTGGTAGGAGGCAGTGGCCTTTATATGTGGTCTTTAGTGGAAGGATGGAAAATGCCTCAAGCACCACCTAATCCAGTATTAAGGCGTGATTTAGAAACCAGAGCAAAGGAAGAAGGCAGCGATGTACTTTATAAAGAACTTCAGCAGATTGACCCTCTGGCTGCAACTAAAATCCTTCCTGGCAATACACGCCGTATTATAAGGGCTTTAGAGATATTTCAAGTAACGGGGCAGCCTCCCTCACAGTTATGGATTAAAGAAGCGCCAGGTTTTCGCATCCTTATCATTGGCTTGACTTTGGAAAGAGCTGAGTTATACAGCAAGATTGATTATCGCCTCAGTAAAATGATACAAAGCGGATTGGTCAATGAGGTGGAGAGTTTGTTAAAAAGGGGTTATAGTTCTATGTTACCTTGCATGTCTGGCATAGGCTACAAGCAAATAGCTCAATTTGTTCAGGGTCAACTGAGCCTGTCTCTAGCCATTGAGCAGATAAAACATGAAACTCACCGCCTGGTGCGTCATCAATATACCTGGTTTAAGCTGGGCGACAGGAGAATCCACTGGTTTGATGCCACTGAAGATGGCGTTAGTGAAAAAGTGATAAAATTAATGAAGGATTTTTTGGCATGAAATTTTCCAAACTACAGGCTACAGGGAATGACTTTATTCTGGTGGATGCCCGAACCCCGCTTCAGGTCGAGCTCAGTGACAAATTCCAGAGACCATTCACCTCGTTCAGGATGATGAAGGAGGGCTGCCATTCTGAGGAACAGAAACGGGCGGCGCACCTCGCCCAGGACAAACCTCACGAAGAACTCTGGACACAGTTGGCTCAAGCTATGTGCCAGCGTCGCTTCGGCATAGGAGCAGATGGCCTGATATTGGTGCAGAACTCCAATATCTCTGACTTAAAGATGCGTGTGTTTAATCCAGATGGCTGCGAGGCTGAAGCTTGCGGCAACGGCCTGAGGTGTTTCACCAAATATGTCATTGAAAATGGTATGGTCAGTAGAGCAAATTTGGCCATAGAAACCCTGTCAGGCACAAGAAAAACTAAAGCTTATGTGTCGGCAACTAAAGTCAACCGAGTCGATGTGAACATGGGTTTGCCACAACTCAAGCCGGAGCAAATTCCTGTCACTCTTACAGCAGGCGCCATTACTAGCGAAGCGAGGCAATCTCCAGTAATTACCTACCAACTGCTAGTTGGCAGCTATCAGCTATTGCTATTCCTGCTGTCAATGGGCAACCCTCATGCAGTAGCCTTCACGTCAGCCCCGGCAGCCGGGTTCCCTCTAGCTTCTATAGGCCCTGAAATCGAAAGGCATCACTTGTTTCCACAAAGAACAAATTTTGAGATAGCCAGAGTTATAGACAGGGGGAAGATAGAAGCAAGGGTGTGGGAGAGAGGAGTCGGAGAAACTCTTGCCTGCGGCACCGGTGCCTGCGCTATAGCCGTGGCTGCTCAGTTGACTGGCTATGTAGATGACCACGTTGACATAACATTTCCAGGCGGAGTTCTAAGCATACACTGGGATAAAGTGGGAGAAGTGTTGCTTAGTGGCCCAGTGGAGGAAATTTTCAGTGGAGAATATCAAACCCAAAGGAGAAAAACCGATGCAGTTGGCTAATCGCCTGAACGAATTACCTCCGTACCTTTTTGTTGACATAAAGAAGAAAATCGCCGAAAAGCAAGCTAGGGGTGAAGATATCATCAGCTTCGCTATCGGCGACCCTGATTCACCCACACCACCCCATATTATCGAAGGTATATGCAAGGAAGTATATAACCCTGCTAACCATCGTTATCCGGAAACCGGTGGCTTGCTCGAGCTTCGTCAGGCTATCGCTCTATGGTATGAGAGACGTTTTGGGGTTATTTTGAATCCGGATGAAGAAATACTGCCCCTTATTGGTTCCAAGGAAGGCATTGGCCATATGGCGTTATGCTTTATCGAACATGGTGATATAGCTTTAGTACCTGACCCAGGTTATCCTGTATACTTCACGAGCACTATAATGGCTGGTGGAAATCCTCATTTCATGCCTCTGAAAGAGGAAAACGATTTCTTGCCAGATTTTGCAGCCATCCCTGAGAGGATAGCTCATAAAGCAAAGCTTCTATGGCTGAACTATCCTAATAACCCCACAGGCGCTATAGCGGGCCTTGATTTCTTTGAAAATGCAGTCCACTTTGCCCGGCACCATGACCTAGCTGTTTGCCATGATGCTCCCTATACTGAAGTTGCTTTTGATGGCTACAAGCCACCAAGCTTTATGCAAACGCCTGGGGCTAAGGAAGTTGGAGTGGAATTTCATTCTCTGTCTAAAACCTATCGCATGACTGGATGGCGAATAGGCATGGTAGTAGGCAACGCTCAAATGATAGACGCTCTATTTCGAGTTAAATCCAACCTGGATTCAGGTATTCCTCAGGCAATCCAGCAAGCTGCCATTAAAGCTTTGTGTGGCTCTCAGGATTGTATTGCTGAGTACAATACCGTTTTACAACGGCGTCGGGACAAATTGATAAAAATTCTTAATGAAATAGGATTGAAAGCCAAAACACCTAAGGCAGCTTTTTACATTTGGGCCAAAATTCCTGAAGGTTATACTTCAATAGGCTTCACTGAAAAGTTGCTTGAGGAAGTTGGGATTGCTGTTACTCCTGGTATTGGTTATGGAAAGGAGGGAGATGGCTATATCAGATTTTCCCTAACCCTAGCCGATGACCGTTTAGACGAAGGAATAAATCGCCTGTCAACCTGGCGTGGGAGAAACAAATAAAGCAGAGGCTTTTCAGTACACAAGCTGAGATGGAACGAGCGTTCCTGGTGGCAGTAGAAAGCAGGATGTCCAACCATCGGTGGACAAGCAATGATTCTTTGCAAGAGCTATCTTCCCTAGCCAGAGCAGCCGGCGCTGACGTTGTAGGTATGTTTGTTCAAAAACTGAATGCACCTTCAGCTACACATTATATCGGCAGGGGCAAGATTGCGGAACTGGTAAACTGTAAACAGGAAGCTCAATATAACACGGTGATCTTCGATGATGAACTATCACCACGACAGCAGAGAAATCTTGAAGAGCTACTACAGGTCAAAGTCATCGACCGTACAACTCTCATTCTGGATACATTTGCCAGGCAAGCTCGAACCCATGAAGGGCGGCTTCAAGTTGAATTAGCTCAGCACCAATATCTCCTGCCAAGGCTTGTGGGCCAGTGGAAGCACCTGGAAAGACTTGGGGCAGGCATTGGTACCAGAGGCCCTGGTGAATCGCAGTTGGAAACCGACCGACGCCTCATCCGCAACCGAATTAATCGCCTTAAAGATGAATTGGAGAATGTGAGGCGGCATCGAGCTCTGTATAGGAAGCGACGCAAGGAGAGAGCTGTGCCAATCGTAGCTCTCGTGGGCTATACTAATGCAGGCAAAAGTGCCCTATTTAATGCTTTAAGCAAGGCTCAGGTAATTGTAGAAGACAAGCTCTTCTCTACTCTTGACCCTGTAACTCGCTGCCTGACTTTACCCAACGGCCGCCAATTTCTCATCACTGACACTGTTGGCTTTATTCACAAACTACCTCTATCAATCGTTGTATCCTTTCGAGCTACGTTAGAAGAGCTCAGCGAAGCTGACTTGCTTCTCCACGTAGTTGACATAAGTCATGAAGCTGCTGCTAATCAATGCCGCACAGTAATGGAAATAATCGCTGAACTACACCTTGAACACACGCCCAGAATCACGGTATTCAACAAACTGGATTTGACACTGAATAGTGAGGTAGAGCTGGAGGCTCTAACCACCATTCCCTACCTCGGGGAACAGATCGTGGTGCCGGATGGAAAGATAGCCCTTATCTCTGCTACCAAGGGCTGGGGAATGGGTCAGCTTCGGGATAGGATAACTTCGCATCTGGATAATACCTTGATGCAGGGCGAGCACTGAAAGCTAAATAATATTCGCTCCGAGGTAGTTTGCTCTCATGTTTATCCCGCAGTTTTCCCCCTGAGCCTTTCATAGTAACTGTGGGATAGATAAACTGCGGCCAGTGGATTGTGCCCTGTGACTCTGTCTTTCACAGCCAGCACCGTCATTGGTGCGCGGCAATATCTTATGAACAGGGTGTCATGGCCTACACAGAGCCCCATAAGGATAACGAAATCAACCTCCTCGGAATTCAAGATTTCCGCTTGAGTTATTGGATTGCACATTGACTCGTACCAACCTGGCCCTGAGATTTTTTCTTCTTCCTTGATGCCTATTTCCTCCTTAGGTATAGCTCCTACCTTGCAGCAAACTGATACTACCTCAAAATTCTTGCTTTCAAGAATTTCAGTTACCATTCGCGCTTCATCCGCTAATCCCACGCAAAAAGCCAACCCAATCTTATGAAAACCAATCTTACCAGCAAACTGCACGGTCTCCTCAATTCGAGGTATCTTTGTCCTCATACCCTCGGGGGTATGTTCATAACACTGAAACTCCTGTATTGAAGCCAACCGAGCGAATTCTCTTATCTCGTCTTTGGCATACTCATGTAGCGACTCCTTGATGATATCTCGCCTTAATTTGGAGGGGCAAAAACGCGGCGCCTTTTCAAAATTTGGTTTCGAATCAACGGTAATATCAGGTGCGCATAGTATCCTGGGGCATCTGGCGCATTGTGGTCTTTCTTTATCCATAAAACACCTCCTGTTCTAACAACATTATAGAGGATAGATTCCTGGATTAGTAGAGCATTAACATAGTGGTTATTGATGTTCTGCCAGGGAGCAGGTTTTTAGCAAATCCAGAGTCAGCTTTGTAGATGGGCTTGAGAGGCAGGAAATTGGGCAAAAGTTGGTTTTTGGCTAGCTCTAGCATAATATAAAGGAAAGATTATGGCCAGGAATTATGTGGTTTTGGCGATAGGAGTTGTCTCAGTCTCCTTCGCTGCTATTTTTATCCGTCTGGCGGAGGCTCCACCTCTAGTTATAGCTGCCTATCGGCTATCCCTGGCCTCTTTGTTTGTTGCTCCTGCTGCCTGGATACACTCTAAGCGTGAACTGCGTTGTTTGGCCAAAAGCAGCCTTACTCTGACAGTGCTCTCGGGGGCTTTCTTGGCGCTCCACTTCGTTCTCTGGATAACATCGCTTAACTACACCACAGTGGTAAGTTCGGTAGTCCTGGTTACTGCCAGCCCAATCTTCGTCGCCATAGCCTCGTATTTCCTCTTCCACGAGAAACTGAGCAAACGAGCCATTTCAGGTATTGGGGTATGTCTCATAGGCGCTGGTCTTATCGGCTATGGTGATTGGAGGCTTGGCCCCAGGCCATTTCTAGGGGATATGTTGGCTTTCTTCGGTGCTCTGGCCGTTGCTGGTTATTTGTTGATTGGGCGTAGGCTTCGTCAGACCACTGGCCTTCTGAGCTATGCATGCCTGGTCTATAGCTCAGCCGCCTTGATTCTGTTGCTGGCGGCGCTGGCTTTGGGCTACGAGCTATCCGGCTATTCTGCGACCACGTATGTGATGTTTGTCCTTTTGGCAGTGGTGCCACAAATCTTGGGCCATCTGTCTCTGAACTGGTCATTGCGTTTTATGCCAGCCACTCTGGTCGCTATAGCGGTCCTTGGCGAACCAGTGGGGGCAACGGCGCTGGCTTTTGTAATACTGAACGAGGTGCCAACAGTCACCCAGATTGGGGGAGGCGTCCTGATTTTATCGGGCATTTTTGTGGCTTTCCGTGAAAACAAAGTGCAGCTGGAGTTACAATAGCTTCGCTGAAAAAGGGGAGAATTTTCAGTAAACACGCTGCTAGCTGCCTTTTCCAATAAATTAGATCCTTCGTTGGTTGAAACAGGCGTTTCAGTCAGTGTGAGCCAAATTATCAAGTTATTCTTACTTGACAGATTAGTAAGATAAATCATACAATCATGGAAAAAATTATAGGAGGGCAAATGGAACAGGGAGATAAGCGTGCAATAGGCAGGTGTTTTGGCTCTACTACAGTTGGTGCTCGGGGGCAGATGGTGATTCCGGCGGAAGCCCGGAAAGAACTGGGCATAGATTTGGGCACCAAACTTCTGGTTTTCGGTCATTTCCATGGTAGAGCGCTTGTCTTTTTAAAAGTCGAAGCTGTAGAAGAGTTGCTTGATGTTATGAGCCACCGTGTGGATGAATTTTCCAGGTTGCTGAAGGAAACTAAGACTGCACATATAGAAAATGAAAGCAATTGAAGTTAATAAGAATACCTATATTTTTCTTGTGCGGTGCTTTTTCCCCTTTGGATGCCGTGGCAGCAGGGATTAGCTATGTTAGGTGCTTATTTCTTTTCTAAAATGGAGGCTGATTAAAAATGAGGAAATGGTTAACTGTAATAACGGTGGCCTGCTTGGTTGCTGCGGTTTGTGTTGGTTGTACTGGCTCGAAGGATAAAATTCCGGAAACCACTGAGGTTATTCGGGGTGATGTAACAGCAAGCGTTTCTGTTAGTGGCAATCTGGAGATGCCACGTAAAGCAAATTTGTCCTTTGGTATTACTGGGTTGGTGGCAGAAATACTGGTGGATGAAGGAGAAAGTGTAGTGAAAGGACAGACATTAGCCAGGCTTGACGCTCGGCCGTTGGAATTAAACGTGGAAATGGCGCAGGCTGAATACGAGATGGCTGAATACGAACTTATGCAAACAATTTATCCTAAGTATGGTAGCACTTACCGTACTGATCTTCCTGGAGTGTGGTTAGCTTTAGAGGAAGCTCAGGATAGTTTGGCGCAAGCACAGAATCTTTTAAGTGAAGGAGAACTTGAAGAGGCCCAGGCCTTGCTGAAGCAAGTTGAGGCGGATTTACATAAAGCTCAAGAGAAATCACAGGCGAGAAGATGGCCATTGCCTCTTTGGGTCAAATTGGTAGAGATGGAAGCTGATCAAGCCAAAACAGCTCTGGATATAGCTACAGAAGAATTGGCCAAAGCAACAATTATAGCTCCCTTCGGTAGCATAGTGACCAACATTGATATGAAAACAGGCGAGCGGATTTCAGCAGGGGTGGGAGTGGTTTCCCTGGTTGACCCCACAAATATAGAAATGGATGGCGCCATCGATGAAATTGATATCGCTAGGGTGGTGTTAGGGCAAGAAACGATCGTCACTTTAGATGCTTTACCTGATAAAGAAGTGAAGGGCAAGATAACTTTTATCTCTCAAGCTGGCATGGTTCAAGCCGGAGTGGTGTCTTACAAGGCTACCGTAACTTTGGAAAATCATGGCGAAGAACTCAGGGATGGCATGAGTGCCACTGCAGAGATTATTATTGAGCGCCATGAAAGCGTATTGCTAATACCCAATCGGGCTATTCAGGGCACATGGGATAAACCGTTGGTGGAAGTTCTCGTGGGCGAGCAAACTGAACGAAGAGAAGTTATTTTAGGCTTAAGCGACGGTATAGATACCGAGGTCTTGTCTGGGCTGGAGGCAGGAGAGATAGTAGTATTTCCTGAGTCAGAGATACCTTTTAGAATGTTCGGTGGCTGATAATGATTGAACTTGAGAGTATCACAAAAGTGTATAGAGCAGGTCGAATGGAAGTTTCCGCTCTGCGGGGAATAAGCTGTCGAATTGAGGATGGGGAGATGGTGTCTATTATAGGACCTTCAGGCTCGGGCAAATCCACATTGATGAATATTATTGGCTGCCTTGATAAACCTACATCGGGAAAATATCTCTTCGACGGGGTTGAAGTGAGTAAACTCAGTGATAATAAACTAGCTGAGATAAGAAATAGAAAGATTGGTTTTGTTTTCCAGAGTTTTAATCTGTTACCCAGAACCACAGCACTGGCCAATGTGGAGTTACCGCTTATCTATGGTGGCGGTGGCAACGATCGGCAAAGGGGTCTACAAGCTTTGGAATCTGTAGGGTTGGCTCATCGCGCTAAACATAAGCCAAGCGAACTGGCAGGGGGTGAGCAGCAGAGGGTGGCTATAGCACGAGCTTTGATAAACAACCCCTCCCTTATTCTAGCTGATGAACCCACGGGCAATCTCGATACCCAGACCAGCCGGGGAATTATGCTTCTGTTTAAGCAACTGAATCAGCAAGGCATGACTATCGTTTTAGTCACGCATGAGCAGGACATTGTAGCCTATACCCAGCGCACCATAAAAATTCGTGATGGCCAAATCGAGGCACTAGAATGAAATTGTGGGACTGCTTCGCTACTGCTTTACAGGCTATATTTAGTCACAAACTTCGATCAGGTTTGACTATACTGGGCATTCTGATTGGTGTAGCTGCGGTTATCTCTATGGTGTCTCTAGTCAGGTCCGAACAGGCTATGGTAAGGGAATCTTTGGAATCCCTGGGAGCTAATCTTATATTCGTCACCCCTGGCACTCCAGGTGCCGGCGGTGGGATTGGAGGTGCACTTGCCTCCACATCAACATTGACTTTGGAAGACGCTGAGGCCATTGCGAGCGATGCTCGGTCTGTATCGATGGTAGCTCCAGTAACGCAAAGCACGACCGAGGTGGTAGCTGGAGGGAAAAACGTTGGATGCTTAACTCTTGGCGTGACTGTTGAGTATCAATATGTGCGCAACTTTGAGACGGAGCAAGGCAACTTTATCAGCGGGCAAGATTACATGAGGAGTGCTAGAGTGGTTGTTCTGGGAAATGAGCTGGCTGAAACCCTTTTTGGGCAGATGTCGCCGTTGGGTCAGCGCATAAGGATCAACGGACGCCAATTTGAAGTTATCGGCGTTCATAAGAGCAAGGGAGAAGTTTTTGGCACGGAAGATCAAGCAGCAATGGTCCCTCTAAGCACGGCACAAGCAGTCTTATCATCTGAGCGTGCTAGTGGCAGTGGCCATGTTATTCAGGCCATTGCTATTCAAGCAAAGAGCAGAGATGCAATAGGCTCGGCACAATGGGAGATTAGTGATATCCTGCGGCAGCGCCATCATATCGGACCAGAAGGCGAAGATGATTTTAGAGTCATCAGCATGGGTGCTATAGCGCGTACTGCTGACCAAATGTATGCAATAGGAGAGCTTATTATGGCGGCCATAGCTGGCATCTCTCTGCTTGTTGGTGGCATTGGGATCATGAATATCATGCTTGTTTCCGTAACTGAGCGCACCAGAGAAATTGGGCTTCGGAAGGCAGTGGGAGCCAAACGCCGTGATATTCTAACTCAGTTTCTTACTGAAGCTGCTGTGTTAAGCCTTTGTGGAGGTGCTGTAGGGGTGGCTTTAGGGTGGGTTATAATTAGGGTTACCGCTGGCGCATTGGCGAATATGGGTTTCCCCTTTCCAGCCATACTCCCCGGGGATGTTGTTGCTTTGGCAGTGGGAGTAGCAATTTGTGTTGGACTTAGCTCAGGTCTCTATCCTGCTATCAGAGCAGCACGGCTTGATCCTATTGAGTCATTGCGCCATGAATAGAGTTGGCCTTCGAATTGCCATTGAACGCGAGCAATCTCTTATGACAGAGAATCTCGTCGCAATGATAAAATAATCACCCTCCTTGAATTAAAGACAAGAACTCAGAGCGGGTAACTGCTTTACTGCGAAAAGTCCCTCTTACAGCCGAGGTTATCACATTTGTTCCTGGTTTTTTGATTCCCCGCATAATCATACATAGATGTTCGGCGCGCACAACTACAGCCACACCATCAGGCTGAACATTGTCGAATATAGCATCGGCAATCTGTCTGGTCATCCTTTCCTGAAGCTGAGGACGCCTGGCGAAAATCTCTACTACCCTGGCTAACTTGCTTATCCCTACCACCTTGCCATCCGCACCAGGGATATAGCCTACATGAGCTACTCCATAGAAGGGGAGCAGGTGATGCTCACACATGGAATAAAAGGGGATATCTCTTAATATCACTAACTCTCGATGCTCTTCCTCAAAGCCTACTGCTAACTCAGTTTTGGGGTCGGCATCCAGGCCAGAAAAAAGCTCAGCATACATTTCAGCGATTCGGCGAGGAGTATCTTTTATGCTCTCCCTGTGGGGGTCTTCGCCGATGGCTTCGATTATGGAGGCTGCAGCAAGCTTGATTTTGTCTTGATCTACCATTTTCAAATTCCCCTTTTGATAAACTGAAGGCTCTCTCTGGCTGGTGTGGTATACAAATCTGAGCCAAGATAAAGGAGTGGTCTTATCTTATCGAGGTTGAGCGACCTCTCTGCAGTGAAGGCTTCTTTGAGGAAATGCATAGCGACTATCTCTCCAACAACCCAAATATGGTCGCCGTAAGTTTTGCTATCAACAAGCCTGCATTCGTAAGCTACGTAAGCGTCTTTCAATATAGGCACCTTAGTCTTTAGAGGCTTTTCCCTCTCAATGTCAAATCCTTCGAATTTATCTATTTCCTGCCCTGAGGTGCCACCAATCCGGGCAGCTAGCGAGGCTTTTTGGCAGGGTATGAAATTAAGACCAAATTCTTTGCTCTCAATGATAAGCTGGTAGGTGAATCTCTTGGGGGAGATCGAAACACCGTAAAGAGGTGGGGTGAAGGAAATTGAGCTGTGCCAAGCAGCGGTCATGGCATTATCTTTGCCTCCAGCACTGCTGGTAACTATAACTGCTATTTTAGGAAAATGCTGGTTAAATTCTCCTACACTCTCTGTAACAACTTTAGTCATGTTTAAGCCTCCTCGCGATTTTACTAAATCACTCCGAACAGAGCCTTTTCAACAGCAGCCAGATCAGTGGGAAGCTCTGTTGGGGGTCTGGCATATTTAGCTGGTATGCCAGGGTCTTTCAATCCTGTTCCAGTAAAGATGCAGACTACTCGCTTATGGGAGAAATCTTCCTTTTCTGTCATCTTGATAAGTCCAGCCAGTGAGGCAGCAGAGGCTGGTTCGCTGAAGATTCCTTCCTTGGTCGCTGCCAATCTGTAGGCATGCATAATTTCATCATCGGCGATGCAATCGATGATGCCGCCTGATTCATCTCGTGCTGCTAGTGCCTTCTGCCAGCTAGTAGGGTTGCCGATGCGAATAGCTGTGGCAACAGTCCTGGGTCGTTTGACAACTTTCCCCCACACTATGGGAGCGGCGCCAGCAGCTTGAAACCCCATCATCTTTGGAGTATGGCTTGTTTTACCAGCTCGATTATACTCTATAAATCCTTTCCAGTAGGCAGTGATATTGCCAGCATTACCTACTGGAATAAACAGGTAGTCGGGAGCATCATCCAGGTCATCCACAATTTCAAAGGCTGCTGTTTTCTGCCCCTCAATGCGATTGGGATTTATTGAGTTGACCAGGGTGATGGGGTATTTCTCCGCCAAACTGCGGACTATTTGAAGTGCCTGGTCAAAGTTACCCTTTATGCTCAGGATCTGTGCATCGTAAACGATAGCCTGGGCTAGTTTCCCCGGGGCTATTTTCCCTCGTGGTATGACGACGATAGTTTTGAGTCCGAAGCGGGCTCCATAGGCGGCTGCTGAAGCACTGGTATTGCCAGTGGAAGCACAAATAATGCTACGGCTACCACTTTCCACAGCCTTAGCAACAGCTACTACCATGCCTCGGTCTTTGAAGGAGCCTGTGGGATTGCAACCTTCAAGCTTGAAATAGAGCTCACCACAGCCAAGCTCCTTCTCCAGAGTTAGTGACCTCACTAAAGGTGTATCTCCTTCACCCAGCGTAATCAGAGGTGTACTTGGGGTAACTGGAAGGAAATCACGATACCTATTTAGAACACCTTCTTTCATCCTTCAACTCTGATGAAGTTACTGACTTCTTTCACCACTGTTAGCCCTTTTATTTCCCCTAAAGCTTTTTGCACTGCCTTCTCTTCAGCCGTATGAGTCATAATGACGAGCGCAGCAGTTTGAGATTTTAAGTCGCTCTCTTTTTGGATCATGGAAGAAATGCTGACGGAATTATCGCCCAAAACTTTGGAGATCTTAGCCAGCGTGCCAGGGCGGTCAATCACAGTCAACCTGAAGTAATAACGTATCTCTATATCAGATATGGGTTTAGCAGTTAGCTTTTGGTTTAACTCTACTTGGGGGATATTGCATCTTCCATAGTGGATATTTCTGGCTATGGTTAATACATCAGCCATTATGGCGCTGGAAGCTGGTAAGGCTCCTGCGCCTTGCCCGTAAAAGATCAACCTGCCGGCTAAGCTGCCTTCTACTTGAATGGCATTATAAACGCCGTTGACCTTGGCTAATTGCGAATCTTCAGGAATGAAAACAGGGTGAACACGTAATTCAATAGCTCCTCTATCTCGTTTGGCAATAGCCAGGAGCTTTATAGCATAGCCGAATTCCCTAGCGTAGCGGAAATCTTTAGCTTGCAGCCGAGAGATCCCCTCACAATATATGTCTTTGGGGTTCACAGCGGTGTGGAAAGCTAAGCTAGATAAGATAGCTAGCTTATAAACAGCATCTGTGCCTTCGATGTCATTGGCGGGATTGGCTTCGGCATAGCCTAATTCCTGGGCTTGCTTCAAAGCTGAGGTGAAATCCAATCCCTCTTGTGACATCTGAGTCAGAATGTAGTTAGTAGTGCCGTTCAGTATGGCATAAATGGTTGAAATGTCATTGGCTGCCAGGTCTTGTTGGAAAGGAGAGATGAGGGGTATGCCGCTGCCCACACTTGCCTCGTATCGAAGGTCCACATTGCGTTTCTGGGCCAGAGATAGTAGCTCGTATCCATACTTGGCTATTATTTCCTTATTGGCGGTAATCACATGTTTGCCGTTAGCGATGGCTTGCTTCATGTATTCTAAGGCGGGGTGCTCGCCCCCCATAACCTCGATGACTATATCCACCTCAGGGTTGGCAACAACTTCCTCAGCATGTTCGGTTAGTATGTAAGGCTCTAATTTTATTGTGCGTTGTTTGTTTGCATCACGTACCAACACCTTTTGTAAAATCAGTGGAATTCCTACCTGCTCTGCTAGCTTGTCAACCTTGCTGAGCAATACTTCAGCCGCAGCACTGCCAACAATGCCTAAGCCCAGCAAACCAATGCCGATATTATTCATGCTAATGCTAATTATCTCCGAGAATCCTGCTTATAGCCCACTGTTTCTTTTCTTCATCAAGATAATTGTTAATGGTACTATTTTCCTTTCGTTCTTGAAGCCACTCCATGAATTCATTATTTGCCAGCCTTTCCTTAACTTCTTCAATGTTATGCGCACCTTTTTCCAGAACATTGACTATCCAGTAGCCGCCGGTGGTCTGAACTGATTTATCTTGAACTGGTTCGCTTATCTCAGCCAACGGAAGGTTAAAAGCTACCTCATCAAAGGCTTCGCTGTTCATATCTCCTTTTTTGAGCCAGCCAAGCTCACCACCGTCTTCACCACCTTTATATTGAGAATGCGCATCGGCTAACTCAGCAAAATTCTCATGGCTCAGTTCGGCTTTAACTTCATCAGCTTCTTGTTTGCTGCCTAGCAATATTATCCTCACCTTTATCCCCTTTTCCTCATCCTTCTCTATAACCTCTGTAAGCCAATAGCCAATATTCTTGATTACTGGCCCATCCTCAACCTTGTTTACCTTGCCAGCGTCAATGCTAAAAGCAGCATCTCCAATAAGGGAATTAGGCATTAGTTCTTGAGGCAGCCAGCCTAAATCACCTTCAGTGGTGGATTTACAGGAAAACTCCTCAACTAAAGCGGTGAAGTTACCACCATTTTCAATCTTAGCCATCACATCATCGGCTACTTCGTGGCTTTCTACAAGCATCATTTGAGCATGTACCTGCTCCATTGTATCAGGTAGCCGCGAAGCGAAGTGTTCTTGTAGCTTTTCTCTAAGTAAACTGACAGACACTATATCCTTATATACCTCTTCATCCGGCGATCCAGTTTCTCCTATTCGTTCAGTTACCTCCTGAGGGCTAACTTCTATTTCCAAACTCTCCGCTCCTTGTCTGATTAACTCATCCTGGATAATTTGGTTAGCCACTATGTCAGCCATGTAATAAACCTGGTTTGGCTCAACGTTTTCGGCATAAGCCTCGAGGATTTTCATATAATACCCCATAGTAAGTGAAGTATCATTTATCTCTATCACAGTCTGCCTCAGGGGCTTTATTTTGTCATTATAGTATCCGTAGCTTATATAACCTATGATGGCAGCAAAGAAAACAGCGGCGCTGATTAGTATAATTCTTTGCATCCTTGCCTGACGCTGCCATTTAGAAAGTTGGCGTTTGGTAGGAACGTATTTGGGTTCAACACCCTTATTCTTCTTGCTCAAGAATCACAAACCTGTGTATTTAGCGCTCTCGTTGCCTTGGCAACGTTACTATGATA
>Ga0114920_10000362_pt1 | contig 19816 bp, 18 predicted proteins | sample ChitaG_FD_88683 | JGI IMG/M metagenome (GOLD analysis project Ga0114920, IMG submission 88683) | Deep subsurface microbial communities from South Pacific Ocean to uncover new lineages of life (NeLLi) - Chile_00310 metaG | ecosystem: Environmental > Aquatic > Marine > Oceanic > Sediment ...
TACAGAAGCCACCGGTGCCGGTGATGCCTTTGCTGCCGGCTTTCTCTACGGCCTGCTCAAAGGGAAGGCTCTTGATGAATGCGGCCAGATGGGTGATATTGTAGCCCAATTCTCAATTACCAAGACGGGAGCCCGACAAGGACTCCCCACCCTTGATGAACTGGCACAGCGCTACCCGCAACTCTATAACAAACAGTTGTAACTACTTTTTCTTGGTTTTAGTTTCTTCCTCGGCAGGCTTGCTCAGGATTTCATCCACGATACCATACTCCACTGCCTGCTCCGAATTGAGGTAGAAGTCACGGTCGGTATCGTGGGTTATCTTCTCCTTGGTCTGGCCGGTGTGCTTGACCAGAATGCTGCGGATTATGTCCTGCAGTCGCATAATCTCACGGGCGGCAATCTCAATATCGGCCGCCTGTCCCTGGGCACCGCCTACCGCCTGATGCATGTGTATAGTAGCATTGGGTAGGGCATAGCGCTTACCCTTGGTGCCAGCACAAAGCAGTAGTGTCCCCATACTGGCGGCCAGCCCGACACAGATTGTTGATACATCAGGACGGATAAGCTGCATGGTGTCGTAAATAGCCAGACCGGCACTGATAACACCCCCGGGGCAGAGAATATAGAGGTTTATATCCTTGTCCGGGTCTTCCCGCTCCAGATAGAGAAACTGGGCAATGATAACATTGGCCACCTGGTCATTAATGGGCATACCCAGCATGACAATGCGCTCTTTTAGCAGCAGTGAATATATGTCAAAAGCCCTCTCGCCCCTGGCGCCGCTTTCAATTACCATGGGAATAACATTCTTTGCCAGCTTGTTCATTTGGCCTCCTTTTGTTTCTTCTTTATTTTCTTGGCGGAACCTCTGGCTATTTCCGCTAGTCTCTCAATGATCTTTCGCGTCAGCAGTAGTTGCCTGATGTGCTCACGATTCTCCGGGGTATCCAGTTTTTTCCGTTGCTCTTCCTTATCCTCAGCGGCACCTTCTGTGAGCCGCTCAATATGGTTGTCTACCTCTTGGTCACTAACCTCAATCTTCTCCTTAACAGCAATCTGGCCCAGCACCAGAGACTGGGTAACTCTCTCGGTGGCCGATGGCCGGTACTCCTCCCGCAGCTTCTCCACCGGTGTCTGGATAAGCCTCTCCCGAAACTCCTCCGGGCTGCGGGCGGCCATCTGCCAGCGCTGTACCTGCTGGCCAACCATGCGGTCAATCTCCATATCCACCAGGACTGGCGGGTACTCCACCCGGCTCATCTTGGTGGCCGCCTCAATCACTCTGTCCTCAAAGTCTTGCCTAGCCTTGTCTTGGGCCCTCTGTCTCAGGTTGGCCGAGACCTGCTGTCGCAGGGCACTCAGTGTTTCAAATTCGGGGTTAACCCCTCTAGCAAATTCATCATCCAGCTCGGGTAGCTTCTCTTCCTTGACCTCAAAAACCTTAACCCTAAACGAGGCCTCTTTTCCGGCCAGCTCGCTTCTACCGTAGCCATCGGGAAACTTGAGGCTGAACTGCCTCTCCTCATCCCTCTTCATTCCCAGCAGCTTTTGGGCAAAGCCCGGTGCCGGGTAGTTGGCATCCTGGTGCACCGGATACTGGGCCCCCTGCTGATTTATAAAGGTTTTGCCATCGGCACTGCCTTCAACATCAATAACCACCAGGTCATTAAGCTGCACCGGACGCTCTACCGGCTCCCAGGTAGCCCGCTGATGGCGCATCTGGTCTATTATAGCATTAACATCAGTCTCCTTTAACCTCACCGGCTTGGGCTTATCCTTAATACCGTGATAGTTACCCAGCTCAACACTAGGCGGCAGCGGCACCGTCGCCTTGAATACTAGCGGCTCGGTTTTGGTTACCTCAACAGTGGGCCGGGCAAACGCCTGAATCTCCTGTTCCTTTAGGGCATCCTCACAGGCCTGGGGCAGCAGGTCGCTTAAGGCATCATCAAGGAGTTTATCCTTGCCGATATGGCGTTCCAGCACCGCCCGCGGTGCCCTGCCCTTGCGAAAGCCGGGAATGTCGGCCTCCTTGACCAGACGGTGGTAAGACCTCTCTAAAGACGCCTCTAGCTCGGCCGGTGCCATCTCAATGGTTAATAATGCCTGACTGTTCTCTACCTTCTTCTCGATTACCTTCATTGACCTCTTTAATCCGTCTCCTTTTCCAGACACAGATGCAGTTCCGCCAGCTGCTCTTCGGTGACCGGTGACGGGGCGTCAAACAGCACATCAACCGCATTCTGGTTCTTGGGGAAGGGGATTACCTCGCGGATGGTTTTCTCTCCCGATAGTATCATGACAATGCGGTCAATACCCGGGGCAACACCACCGTGGGGTGGGGCACCATAGTCAAAGGCCTCAAGCAGATGGCCAAAGCGCTCCTTAACCTCCTCATTGCTGTAGCCCAGCAGCCGGAAAACCTTCCTCTGAAGCTGGCTGGTATGGATCCTGATACTGCCCCCGGCAATCTCATAGCCATTACAAACCATATCATAGTGGCGGCTGCTCACCTTCCCTGGAGTGGTATCCAGCAGGGGCACATCCTCGTCCCGGGGTGCGGTGAAGGGATGGTGCATCGCCTCCCAGTGCCCCAGGTCCTCATTCCAGGCAAACAGGGGGAAATCGGTAATGAAAGCAAAGGCAAGCTGGTCGGCCGGTGCCAGCTTAAGCCGCCTCCCCATCTCCTGGCGCAGTTCAGCCAGCACCGGGCTAACTATTTCCTCTTTCCCGGCGACGATAAGCATTAGGTCACCAGCTTTGGCGCCCAATCGCTGGGCCATTTCCCTAACCTGGTCTACGGTCAGGAACTTGGCCGCCACCGATTTAACCATGTCCATGGTTAAATCATCTAAATTACCAGCTGATGTGCCCAGTGACATCGTTACCAGGCCAGCGGCACCAAGGCTCTTGGCTAGCTGGTTCAGCTCGTCAAGCTGGCTCTTGGTATAACCGCCACAACCCGGAGCGCAGATGCCCTTTACCCAGCCGCCCTGGGATATGGCCGAACTGAAGATGGTAAAACCGGACTGGGCAACAGTGTGGGACAGGTCGCCTATCTCCAGTCCGAAGCGTAAATCAGGCTTGTCCGTGCCGTAACGCTCCATGGCCTGGGCAAAGGTCAGCCTGGGAAAGGGCTTGTTGAGCCCCATCTCCGGTTTGACCGCCTCAACCAGACCGGTAAAGAGCTCCTCAAGCAGGTTTAGTATATCCTCTTCATCAACAAAACTCATCTCCAGGTCAAGCTGGGTGAACTCAGGCTGGCGGTCGGCACGGGTGTCCTCATCACGAAAGCACCTGGCTATCTGGTAATACTTCTCAATGCCGGCTACCATCAATAGCTGTTTCAGCTGCTGTGGTGACTGGGGCAGGGCATAGAATTTGCCGGGATAGAGGCGGCTGGGTACCAAGTAGTCTCGGGCCCCCTCGGGGGTACTCTTGATTAGTATCGGCGTCTCCACCTCAATAAATCCCCTGGCATCCAGGAAATCGCGGATAAACTTGACCACCCGGTGCCTTAATATCAGATTCTCCTTCATTCGAGGCCGCCGCAGGTCTAAATAGCGATACTTGAGACGCAGTCCCTCCTCAACCTCCACCTCATCATTAATATAAAAGGGTGGTGTCTTTGATGGGTTGAGAATCTGGGCATCATCGGCGATAACCTCAACATAACCGGTGGCCAGTTTGGGGTTCTCGGTTCCTGGAGGGCGCCGGGCAACCTCCCCACTGGCCCTGATCACATACTCGTTGCGCAGCTTGCTGGCCACCTCGTGGCATGGCCGTGACTTCCCTGGGTTGAAGACCACCTGGACGATGCCCTGCCTATCCCGAAGGTCAATAAATATCAGTCCGCCGTGGTCACGGCGGCGGTTGACCCAGCCGGCCAGGGTTACCCTAGTACCAACATGGCTCTCGTTTAACTCACCACAACTGTGACTCTTGAGCAAGAGTGTCTCCTAATCTAGAAATGCTCCGATTTTGGGCTGATTATAGCCTATAGCCAGGCATTCTTCAAACTGGCAGTACTTTGAGCAAAGCCCCTTTTTCGATGAGACCTAGCCCGGTTTTACCTCGTATGAGCCCAGTATGAAGTCCATGTCATCCTGTAGAGCGGCCACCTTGTCCTGAGGGAAGAGACTGCTATCAATATCAATCATTACCTTGGTCTCGCCTCTGGCCGAGCCGACAATATGCAGCCTGATGCCCTCTTTGGCCGGCTTACCCGGCCCAGTCCGAAGCTTAAAGGTCAGTGTCCCCCGAGAGATAAAAGATGAGGTGTCGCTGGGCAGGGTGTAGGTCTCCATCTTGGCCTCATCCTCAGAGGCCCCCTGCTTTACGATAAGGTCTTTAAGCTCGTCAAAAAGAAGCTCTGGCTTTACATTCCGGTATGTTTTTCTAATCTGCACTGGCACCTCCACTGCCGGCTAGAAGCCACTGCTTCTGGTAGTCGGCGATGATATTTTTATTCCTTACCATGGCGTACTCTATGCCATAGTCTTGCCTTAATCTAAAGGGCACACAGCAACAGGTACAGCAATTACAAATAGCATAGAATAGCCCCTGACAGTGTATAATAGTGTGCATCATCCCCTGATGATGGCACTGCCGCACAATCTCCTTGGCCTCATCTTTAGAAACCTGGCGAAAATTGTGGCCATTTAACCCGGAATACACCTCCTGGCCGGCACCGACGACTATCTCGCTCATAATCGGCCGGTGGCAATTGCCAAATACCTGGCGGCAGCTACAGGGGCCCAGGGCCACGTTGTCTGAGGCATCAATTACCCCCTCGGCCTCTTCCAGGGTGAGCAGGTAGCCACCATGCTGGTTGGTGGCGTATCGATTAGCCAGCCACCTTACCAGCCTGCCCAATAGCGGAATCCTAGTGAGCTTGGCCAGGGCCATGTATGCCTTGAGGAATCTGTGCTGGTAGCGCCCGTAAAAGGGTAAAACATGGTGCATATCTATTCCGCTCCGCAGATTTAAGGACTCAACTTCAGGTAGACCTTCCAAGCTTGACGGCTCAGCTAGCTATAGGTTATACTACTTATGTCCTATAACTTTAGATATAGTCTAATAACAATTTAGAAAGATACCGATAACTAACCCTAGACCTACTGAAGTACCAGCTGCATTATACCAGAAACAAGGATTTTTATGAAGATAGCTATCAGCGGCAAGGGTGGTGTCGGCAAGACGCTACTAGCCTCACTTCTGGCCAAGGCCTTTGCTGAGTCCGGGTATTCCGTCATCGCCATAGATGCCGACCCCGATGCCAATCTGGCGGCCACAATGGGTTTCCCCGATGCTGAAAAGGTAGTCCCGATATCGGAAATGAAGGAGCTTATTGCCCAGAGAACAGAAACACGGCCCGGTGAGGCCGGTCTCTTCTTCAAGCTGAACCCAAGGGTTGACGACCTGCCCGAAAGGTATTCCTTGAAACATGGCGGCATTAGGCTGCTGGTGATGGGGCTGATAAAGAGGGGTGGCAGTGGCTGTTACTGCCCGGAGAATGCCCTGCTGGCCGCCCTGCTGGCCCATCTGCTCATCGCCAGAGACGAGGTGGTTATTCTGGATATGGCGGCCGGTATCGAGCATCTTAGCCGGGGCACGGCCAGGTCAGTGGATAAACTAATTATCGTCGTCGAACCGGGCCGGGCCAGTATTGAGACCGCCTATAGAATAGGTGGACTGGCCAAGGATATCGGCCTGGAGAATATAGCCCTGGTGGCTAACAAGATACACAGTAAGCAAGAGAGGGAATATATAACCAGTAGATTAAAGGGCTATCAGTTTCTGGGTTTCATTCCCTATGACCCGGCACTGGTGGCCGCTGACATTGGCGACCTCTCCATCCTTGACGCCAGCCGGGGGATTACCTCGGCGGTCTGGGATATTTATCACAGGCTGGTAGCTACCAATAGAGGTAAGTTATAGAAAATTGGCGATTATCACCCGAATTATGGAATAATACCGAGCCAACCAGCGACAAAAACACACCACAGGAAAGGAGATAATCAGGAATGGCCAACTTTGACATTACCAAGCTAGACCCGACTAAGCTAGCCGACTGGCAGATAGCTGAAGAGGTAGAAAAGCACATGAAAACGGTCCATCAGGTAGCCGAGGAGTGGGGCATTCTACCCGAGGAACTGCTGCCCATGGGACACTACTTGGGAAAGGTAGATTTTGCCGCCGTTTTGCGGCGCCTAGAAGATAGGCCCAACGCCAAGTATATTGATGTCACCGCCATTACGCCGACACCCCTGGGCGAAGGCAAGAGTACCACCGCTATGGGTCTGGTGCCGGGGCTAGCCCGGCGGGGCAAGAAGGTATCCGGGGCCATTCGGCAGCCCTCAGGAGGCCCTACCTTTAATATAAAGGGCAGCGCCGCCGGTGGCGGCCTCTCCCAGTGCATCCCGCTGACGCCTTTCTCCCTGGGGCTGACCGGCGACATTGACAACGTCACCAATGCCCATAACCTGGCCATGGTGGCGGTGACCTCCCGCCTGCAGCACGAATTCAACAACAGCGATGAGTTTCTGGCCAAGAGGAAATTAAAGCGGCTCAATATTGACCCGCGAAATGTAGAGATGAAGTGGTGCATGGATTTTTGCGCTCAGGCCCTGCGCGACATTGTTATCGGTATCGGCGGCAAGATGGACGGTTTTATGATGCACTCGGGCTTTGCCATATCGGTAAGCTCCGAGATAATGGCCATCCTATCTGTTTTTACCAGCCTCAAGGACCTTCGTGAGCGGATGTCGCGGATTGTCGTTGCCTATGACAAGCAGGGCAACCCGATTACCACCAGGGACTTAGAGGTAGATGGCGCCATGACCGCCTGGATGGTAAAGGCGACCAACCCCAACCTGCTCCAGACCCTAGAGGGCCAGCCGGTGCTGGTTCACGCCGGCCCCTTCGCCAATATTGCCGTCGGTCAGTCCTCTATTGTTGCCGACCAGATAGCCCTCAAGCTCTCCGACTACCATGTCACCGAGAGCGGGTTCGGCGCTGATATCGGCTTCGAAAAGTTCTGGAATATAAAGTGCCGCCTTAGTGGCCTAACCCCTAACTGTGCCGTTATTGTGGCCACGGTCAGGGCACTCAAGATGCACGGTGGTGGCCCCGGGGTAGTCCCGGGCAAACCGCTGGATGCCGCTTATACTGCTGAGAATGTTGAACTGGTGGCTAAAGGCTGTGATAACCTTATTGTCCACATAGAGACGGTTAAGAAGTCAGGCACAAACCCGGTAGTCTGTATCAATAACTTTCACACGGATACCAAGGATGAGATAGCCATAGTAAAGAGGGCCGCTGAGGAGGCCGGGGCCAGGGTGGCCGTATCCCAACACTGGCTCAAGGGTGGCGCCGGTGCCCTGGAACTGGCCGACGCCGTAATCAGCGCCTGCCAGGACAATGTGGACTTTAAACTACTCTATGAGGACAGTCTTCCCCTGCGGCAGAGAATTGAAAAGATTGCCCGCCAGGTATACGGTGCCGACGGTGTTAGCTATACCCCTGAGGCACAGGCCAAGGCGGAGAGAATAGAGAACGACGCCAACATGAAGAACATGGCCACCTGCATGGTTAAGACCCACTTGAGCCTGTCCCACAACCCAAGCATCAAGGGCCGCCCCAAGGGGTGGATTCTACCCATCAGGGACATCATGACCTACGGTGGCGCTGGCTTTATCGTACCGGTGGCCGGCGCCATCAAGCTGATGCCGGGGACTTCTTCTGACCCGGCCTTTAGAAGGATAGATGTTGATGTAGAAACGGGTAGGGTCAAGGGCCTGTTCTAATAGTTTTTTGGGCAGCACAAAAAAAGGGTTGTAAAATGACCAAAAAATCATCCGGCAAAAGGATAAGTGTTACCTTTCAACCAGGTGATATTACCGCTACTGCCGAGTACAAGGCCAATCTGCTGGAAACGGCTATTGCCGCTGGGGTGCCCATCAATGCCTCCTGCGGCGGTGCCGGCACCTGCGGCACCTGCAAGGTATTGATTGAAAAGGGAAGGGTAGACAGCATCAGGACGGCCAAGGTCTCTGAGGAAGAGTATGCCCGGGGCACCAGGCAGGCCTGCCAGAGCCGAATCTTGAGCAATCTAACCGTTCAAATTCCAGCAGAATCAAGGCTGGAGGCCGCCATCCTTAAGCGGGAGATGACCACCGGTGCTGGGGTGCAAGCGGCTCTGGCCACCGGCTGGGGGTTTAATCCAGCGGTTAGTAAGGATTTTATTGAACTAGTACTGCCGACGCTGAAAGACAATACCAGTGACCTCTCCCGCCTGATGAGGGGCCTAAAAAAGAGGCACGGCCGGGATAAGATATCGGTAGACTTTCCCGTGGTCAAGAAACTGGCCCGGGTGCTTCGTGACGGCCGCTGGATGGTGACCGTGACCACTCTCAGGGACAGTGAGACCGGGTTAAGGCTGATAAATATTGAGCCGGGAGATACCAGAACCAAGCTCTACTGTCTGGCCTTTGACATCGGCACCACCGCCGTCAGAGGGCAGCTGCTTGACCTAAACCGGGGCAAGGTCTTGGCCCAGAGCCTGGATTATAACCGGCAGAGAAGCTATGGCGAGGATGTTATCAGCCGGATTGCCTACAGCCAGAAACCGGGTGGTCTGAAGAGGCTACAACAGGCGGTGGTGGCCACCATTAACAAGATTATTGGTGAACTAATTGAACAAGCTGAGGTTGAAACAAAGGACATCGCCCATATGGTGGTGGCTGGCAATACCACCATGGTTCAGCTCCTTCTGGGCCTGGACCCAAAGTATCTCAGGCTGGCTCCCTATGTGCCCACCATCAACACGGCACCGCCACTAACCGCCAGCATTCTAGGCATTGAGGTGGCCGAACATGTCTACCTGTACACGATACCTTCGGTGGCCAGCTATATCGGCGGCGATATCGTCGCCGGCGTCCTGGGGACAGGCGTCCACCAGAGTAAAAAACTGACCCTATACATAGATATCGGCACCAATGGCGAGATAGTCATCGGCAACTCAGACTGGATGGTGACCGCTTCCTGCTCGGCCGGGCCTGCCTTTGAGGGTGGTGGCATAAAGCATGGCATGATTGCCGCCTCGGGGGCTATTGAGGACTTTAACATCAGTCGGCAAAACCTTGAGCCGGAGGTTCACACTATCGGTAATAGTAAGGCCAATGGAATCTGCGGCGCCGGGCTAATCAATATCGTGGCCGCCCTGTTCTCCGCCGGGGTTATCAACCAGAAGGGCAAGTTCCACAGCCACCTGCCTACCAGGAGAATCAGGTCGGGCCGGGATGGTTATGAGTATGTTATAGCCTGGGCCACCGAAACCGAGACGGGCAAGGATATTGTGCTTACCGAGGTAGATATTGACAATCTTATTCGGGCCAAGGCGGCCATGTACGCCGGCTGCCAGACACTTATTAGAAGCGTCGGCACCAGCTGCCCCGATGTGGAGCGGGTAATTGTGGCCGGCACCTTCGGCAGCAACATTGATATTGACAAGGCGGTTACCATTGGGCTGCTGCCTGACCTTCCCCGGGAAAGGTTTATCTTCATCGGCAACGGCTCCCTGCTAGGAGCTAGGCTGACTGCCTTTTCCCACGACCTGGTCAGCGAGGGGCAGAGGGTTGCCGGAATGATGACCAACCTGGAGCTGAGTGAAAGTAGTGATTTCATGCATAACTATGTGGCCGCTCTATTCCTGCCCCACACCCATACTGAGGAATTCCCTTCTGTTAGAGCAAAATTTAATAAGGCTGAACAGGAGATAGGGATTTGACTTTGGCCATCGCTGTCGCCGGTAAAGGGGGTAGCGGCAAGACCTCAATAGCCAGTCTCGTCATTCGCTACCTGAAGAAGAACAGGTCTGGGGCTATCCTAGCCGTTGATGCCGATGCCAACACCAACCTGGGGGAGAGCCTGGGGCTTGAGGTAGCTAAGACGGTTGGTTCAACAATTGCCGCCTTTAATGAAGAGAAGATAAATATACCCCCGGGACTGACCAAGGGGACCTACCTGGAACTCAGACTGAATGAAACTATCGTTGAGAGTGAGCGATTGGACCTTATCTCAATGGGCAGGGGTGAGGGCAGCGGCTGTTACTGCTACCCGAATACAGTGCTCAAGAATTTTATCGACAATCTGAGACCAAATTATGCCTATATAGTCATGGATAATGAGGCTGGGATGGAGCATCTAAGCCGAAGAACCACCGAGGATATTGACGAGCTGTTTATCGTCTCAGACTACTCGGTGAAGGGAGTACGCACGGTCGCCCGGATAAAGGAACTAATCACTGAACTTAAGCTGGATGTCAAAAGACAGTCGGTGATAATTAACTTCGCCCCGGCCACGCTGGACCCCGGCATCACCCAGGAACTGGCCCGACTGGACATTGAGGTGGCGGCTACAGTACCCTTTGATGAGAAGATAAAGGAATACGACCTCAAACAAAAATCGCTGCTTGACCTGCCCGATAGCTCCCCGGCAGCCCGGGCAGTTAGTCAGCTGACGGCCAGGGTGCCTAGCAGTAGCTAGGCCAATCTAATGGGCAATACTTCATTAAAGAGGCAATAAGATGACGGCACAGATTATCAGCGGCACTGAGATAGCCAAGCAGATTCGCCAGGAGCTAAAACAGGAAATAGCCGGGCTTAGGGACAAGTATAACCTGATACCCGGCCTGGCCACTGTCCTGGTAGGTGACGACCCGGCCTCCCAGGTCTATGTCGGCTCAAAGGCAAGGACCTGTGAAGCCCTGGGCATCTATTCCGAGAGGCACGACCTGCCCGCCGAGACCAGTGAGCCCAAGCTATTAGCCTTAATTGACCGGCTAAATAAGGATACCAGGATTCACGGCATCCTGGTGCAGCTACCCCTGCCCAAGCATATTAGTGAGGTCAATGTTCTCTACGCCATTGACCCGGATAAGGATGTTGACGGCTTCCATCCGGTGAATGTGGGCAGGATGATGATCGGCCAGCCCAACTACCTGCCCTGCACCCCCCACGGCATCCAGGAGCTTCTGCTCAGGTCAGGGGTTAAAACGGAAGGTGCTGAGGTCGTTGTTGTCGGCCGAAGCAACATTGTGGGCAAACCGATAGCCAATATCCTTCTCCAGAAGAAGGCCGGGGCCAATGCTACCGTTACCGTGTGCCATACGGCAACCCGTGATATTACCTTTCATACCAGGAGGGCTGATATACTGATTGTGGCCGCCGGAAAACCCAAGGCCATCACCGCTGACATGGTCAAGGAAGGAGCCGTGGTGATAGATGTCGGCGTTAACCGAATAGGAAAAACGGCTGAGGGTAAGGCCATTTTGTGCGGTGATGTTGACTTTGACGCCGTTAAGGAGAAGGCCAGCGCCATTACCCCGGTACCCGGTGGTGTCGGCCCCATGACCATAGTTATGCTTATGCAAAATACGGTGAAGGCGGCCAAGCTGGCCGTGGGACTAGCCTAGGACGGGAGGAAAGCGATGGAGTATAAGATCGAAGAAAAAAGGGCCCCCGGCCGTGACAGGGTAAAGGTACTGGGAGCCACCTTTGATAAGGGTAGACCCGAAGGCGAGGATGCCGGGAAATGGAGACGGAAACTGAGAAGCCGGTCGGAGAAACTGAAATATCTTCGAGAGGGTGAGCGATATTGGTACGGCAAAGAGTGGCATGGCAGTGAAAAGAGAAAGAACCCGGCCTAAGGTAAGGAGGTAGAGATGGCCTTTGACATCCCCAAGATAGACTATACGGGCAAAATCAGAGAGATAAAACTGGGCAGCGGTGATGAGACCCTAACCGTTGGCGGCCAGTCGTCTTATCCCTTCTACCTTTTTGAGGGTGAGATGCCCCACCCGCCCCGGATTGCCATGGAGGTCTATGATTCACCGCCCCAGGAGTGGCCTGAAGCGGCCCTGGAGCCCTTCGCTGGGGTGACCGATGACCCGGTCGCCTGGGCCAAGAAATGTGTCAACGATTACAGGGCTGAGATGGTCTGCCTGCAGCTGGTAAGCACCGACCCCAACGGCCTTGACCGTGGTGCCGATGAAGCCGCTGAGGTCGTCAAGAAGGTAGCCGAGGCCATTACTGTCCCCCTGATTGTCTGGGGAACGGCCAACCATGATAAAGATACTGAAGTGCTAAGAAGGGTGAGTGAGCTCTGCCAGGGCAGAAAGCTGATTATGGGGCCGGTTGAGGAAGGTGACTATAAAAAGATTGGCGCCTCAGCCATCGGTTACCATCACACGGTAATCGCCTCAACGCCCATAGATATAAACCTGGCCAAGCAGCTGAACATCCTGCTGGGCAATCTTGGCGTCCCTGATGAGCAGATTATTATCGACCCTACGGTCAGTGGCATCGGCTACGGTATTGAATATGCCTACTCGGTGATGGAGAGAATCAGGATGGCGGCTCTGGCCCAGCAGGATAAAAAGCTCCAGTTCCCCATTATCTGTAATATCGCCCGGGAAACCTGGAAGACCAAGGAGGTCAAGATTGCCACCGAGGAAGACCCCAAGCTGGGTGATGCCAGGAAGCGAGGCATTCTGATGGAGGCTATGTCGGCCATGGTTCTGCTACTGGCCGGGGCCGATGTCCTAATCATGAGACACCCGGAGGCCATAGGGTTGGTCAGACAGATGATTAGCGAGCTTACCGCTTCATAAGGTAGAGGAGGCCAGAGATGGCAGGAGTTGAAAAGAAGAGCATTGACCCCGCCAGTCTTAAGATGATAGAGAAGGCGGCTAGTGATGAGGTCAGCCTGGTCTTTGACCGGGCGGCGGCACTCAAGCCCTGCCCCATAGGTGCCGAGGGTAGTTGCTGCAGCAACTGTAGCATGGGGCCCTGCCGCATCCCCCTGCCCAGGGGTAGAGAGAAACCCCGGAGGAAAAGAGAAAGAGAAGGGGTGTCTGTAGGGCCACTGCCGAGACCATTGCCGCCCGCAATTTTGTCCGCATGATAGCCGCCGGCACCGCCGCCCACAGTGACCATGGCCGCAAGGTAACCGAGGTCTTTCTGGCCACGGCCAGGGGTAAGACGCCCGGCTATGAGATTAAAGACGAGCAGAAACTGCTGCAACTGGCCATGGATTTTGGTGTTGAAATTGGCAACCGCAGTAATGAGGCCATAGCCACCGATATTGGCCAGATAGCACTGAACGAGTTTGGCAAGCAGGAAGGGGAACTCCTCTTTCTAAGGCGGGCACCCCTGAAGCGCCAGGAACTGTGGCGTAAGTTAGGGGTTGCCCCGCGAGGTATAGATAGAGAGGTAGTCGAGGCGATGCACCGCACCCACATGGGGGTTGACCAGGACTACCAGAACCTGCTCCTTCAGGGGACAAGAACCGCCCTGGCCGATGGCTGGGGAGGCAGCATGATGGCCACCGAGCTCCAGGATGTTATGTTCGGCACTCCGGTACCAGTATTCAGTCAGATAAACCTGGGTGTGCTCAAAGAGGATGAGGTGAATATTGTCATTCACGGTCACGAGCCCCAGCTGGCCGAGATGATGGCCGTCGTCACTCAAGACCCGGAGATGGTCCAGTATGCCAAATCCAAGGGGGCCGAGGGGATAAACCTGGCCGGTATGTGCTGCACAGCCAACGAGATACTGATGCGCCACGGCGTGCCCATCGCCGGCAATTTCCTGCAGCAGGAGCTGGCCATAGTTACCGGGGCCGTCGAGGCTATGGTGGTTGATGTCCAGTGCATTATGCAGGGGCTGGCCGATGTTGCCCAGTGCTACCACACCAAGATTATAACCACTGACCCCAGGGCCAAGATGCAGGGGGCCAGCCACATTGAGTTTGACGAACACAACGCTGTTGAGTCGGCCAAGGCCATAATCAAGGCGGCCATTGATAACTTCCCCAACCGGGGCAAGAATGTTCAAATTCCCAAGGAAAAGAGTGACCTCATCGCTGGATTTAGCCATGAGACGATTAATTACCTGCTGGGTGGTATCTTCCGGGCTTCCTACCGACCACTGAACGATAACATTATTAACGGCCGCATAAGGGGGGTAGCCGGTGTTGTCGGCTGCAACAATCCCCGGGTTACCCACGATATGCAACTTGAGATGGTCAAGGAACTCATCAGGAATGATGTCCTGGTGCTGCAGACCGGTTGTACCGCTATGGCCAGCGCTAAAGCGGGACTGATGGTCCCTGAGGCCGCCACTGAATACGCCGGTCACGGGCTGGCCTCGGTATGTGAGGCCGTAGGCATTCCCCCGGTACTGCACATGGGTGCCTGTATTGATAACAGCCGCATCTTGATGGCGGCCACGGCCATGGTCAAGGACGGCGGCCTTGGTGACGACATCAGCGACCTGCCTGTCGCCGGCGCCGCCCCCGAATGGATGAGCGAGAAGGCGATTGCCATCGGCCATTACTTTGTCGCCTCAGGGGTATTCACCGTCTTCGGGGTCACCTGGCCGACCACCGGCAGTAAGGAACTGACCGACTTCCTTTTTAAGGACTTTGAGAAGCTGTACGGCGGCATGTGGGCCTTTGAGCCAGACCCGATTAAAGCGGCCCAACTCATGATTAGCCACATTGACAAAAAGCGTAAAGCCCTAGGCATTGACAAGGCTAGAGAAAGGGTCCTCTACGATATGGCTATGAGGCGGGAGCTGGAAGCAGTCTAAAGGGCTTGGATACTAAATAGAGGACGGTTAATATGTCTAAGATTATCGCATCAGCGGCCATTAGAGGTGCCCACAAAATTGTAAGCCAGGCTGACCAGAAGTGGCGTCAGGCAATGGAGAAATGGGGAGGTAGTGAGCCGGTAGGCTTCCCCAATACTGCCTACTACCTGCCGGTAATCTACGGAATTCTGGGCATCAAGGTGACCAAACTGGCCGATATGGAGCCGGTGCTCAAACAGTGTCAATCACTGCTGCCGCCACCGGTGAAAGAGACCCACCCCCTACCCTATCTGGCCCCGGCCCTTGATGCCGGTATGGCCACCTTCTTCGCCGAGGAATTAATCGAGGCCATAAGATACCTAGCGGAACCCGATTTCTACACCAAGCAGGAAGACCCCACAGCCGATAACATCTGGCTGGGTGCCGCTGATGATGTTATCCTGAGAAAGAGGGGCATTGAATTTGTTGACGGTACTGCCCCCGGCTTTGCCGCCATTCTGGGTGCCGCCCCCTCTAAGGAGATAGCCGCCAAGATTGCCATCGAGCTACAGCAGAAGAATCTCTATGTCTTCATGAGTGCTGAGAACGACGGGGAGAGGTTCTCTGAGCAGTTGGTTCAGGCCGGGGTTCAGATTGGCTGGCCCACCCGCCTGGTCTCCTTCGGCCCGGACATTACCGCCACCGTCTTTGCCATAGGCTTTGCCACCAGGGTAGCCCTTTCCTTCGGAGGTATTAAGCCGGGTGACTACAGGAAGGTCCTCATCTATAACAAAGATAGGACTTTCGCCTTCGCCATGCCGCTGGGCTATGTCACCGATGAGTGGTATGCCAACGCCGCCGGGGCCATCAACTTCGGCTTCCCCACCATTGCCGATACCCCGATACCCGAGGTGCTGCCCACCGGCATCTGCACCTATGAGCATGTCGTCGCCAATATCCCCCATGACAAAATAGTGGCCAAAGCGATAGAGGTTAGAGGGCTCAAGGTGACGCTTAGCGAAGTACCGGTGCCGGTAGCCTATGGCCCCGCCTTCGAGGGTGAAAGGGTTCGCGGCGAGGATATCTACCTTGAGTGTGGCGGTGGCCGAAGCCAGATGGTTGAGTGGGTTACCAGCAAGCGGATGGATGAGGTAGAGGATGGCAAGGTTGAGGTGGTTGGGCCCGAGATAGATGATGTCCCCGCCGACAGCAAACTGCCCATGGCCATAGTCGTTGAGGTGGCCGGCCGGCAGATGCAGGAGGACTATGAGCCCATTCTGGAGCGGCAGATTCATCACCTGATAAACTATGCCCAGGGGGTAATGCATATCGGCCAGAGAGACATTGCCTGGCTTAGGGTCAGTAAAACGGCCGTGGAAAAGGGCTTCAAGATAGCCCATATCGGCGCCATCATCCATGCCAAGCTGCACCAGGACTTTGGCCGTATATTTGATAAATTGCAGGTGAAGATCTACACCGTTGAAGAGAATATTCCCGAGATAATAAGCCGGGCCAAAGAGGTCTATGCCGTCCGTGATGCCCGCATTGAGGGCATGACCGATGAAACCACCGACATATTCTACTCCTGTACCTTGTGCCAGTCCTTTGCCCCCAGCCATGTCTGTGTGGTCAGCCCGGAGAGAACCGGCCTGTGCGGCTCCTACAACTGGATGGACTGCCGGGCCTCTCATGAGATTAACCCCACCGGGCCCAATCAGCCGGTGCCCAAGGGGGAGATTATTGATAGCCATCTGGGGCAGTGGAAGGGGGTAAATGAGTTTGTCTTTAAGGCCTCCCGGGGCAAGTTTGGCCATTACAACTTCTACAGTATCATCCACGACCCAATGACCTCCTGCGGTTGCATGGAGTGCATCGCCGCCATTCTGCCTATGTGCAACGGCATTATGACGGTAAATAGAGAGCATATGGGTATGACCCCCTGCGGCATGAAGTTTACTACCCTGGCCGGCACCATTGGCGGCGGCATCAGTACCCCTGGCTTTGTCGGCCACAGCAAATATAACATCAGCCAGAGAAAGTTCATCAGTGCTGAAGGTGGCATCAAGAGACTGGTCTGGATGCCCAAGTCGCTTAAGGAGGAGATTGCCCAAAGGTTTAACGCCAGAGCCAAGGAGATTGGCATCCCCAACCTCCTGGAGATGGTTGCCGATGAGACGGTGGGCATCACCGAAGAGGAAATCTTGCCCTTCCTCAAGGAGAAGGGACACCCGGCCCTCACCATGGAACCGATAATGTAACACAGAAAGGAAGTTATCTATGGCGATTACCGGGATTGAGATATTCAAGTGGCTACCCAAGACCAACTGCGGTGAATGTGGCGTGCCTACCTGCCTGGCCTTTGCCATGAACCTGGCCGCCGGTAAGATGGAACTGGCTGCCTGCCCCTATGTTTCCGAGGAAGCCAAGGCCAAACTGGAGGAGGCATCGGCACCGCCCATCAGGCCAGTGAGCATCGGCGTTGGCGACCGGGCACTGAAGGTTGGCGGCGAGACAGTCATGTTCCGCCACGAAAAGAGGTTTGAGAACCCGCCCGGCCTAGCCATGCTCATCAGTGACACCATGGTGGCAGCGGAGGTTGACCGCCGGCTGGAGAGATTCAAAGAGCTTGAATATGAGCGGGTAGGCATGACCCTGCGCCCTGAACTGCTGGCCCTTAAGGCCGATTCTGGGGACGGCGCCAAATTTGCCGCTCTGGTCACTAAGGTAGAGCAGGCTAGCGATGCCAGCATCATCCTGATGAGTGAGAAGGCCGATATCCTGGCCGCTGGGCTTAGCGCCTGCGCTCAGCGAAAGCCATTACTCTATGCCGCCACCAAGGAAACCCTTGACCAAGTTGGCCATTTAGCCAGACAGAACTCCTGCCCGCTGGTGGCCAAGGCGGCCAGTCTTGAGGAGCTGGCCCAGTTAACCGATAGGTTAACCCAGTCTGGGATTAAAGATATCGTTATTGATTCCGGGGCCAGAAGTTTGCGCCAGGCCTTTACCGACCAGCTGGTCATCAGACGGGCCGCCCTGCTTAAGAAGTTTCGCCCCCTGGGCTTCCCCAGCATCGTTTTCCCGGCCGAGATGACCGACGACCCGATGAAGGAGGCCCTAATAGCGGCTACCTTTGTGGCCAAGTACGGCGGCATCATCGTCATGTCTGATTTTCAGGGAGAGAGCCTCTTCCCACTACTTGTTGAGAGGATGAACATCTTCACCGACCCGCAGAGACCACTGGCCACCACCGAGGGCATCTATGAAATAGGCGGTCTTAGCGAAGAATCGCCGGTGCTGCTAACCTGCAACTTCTCCCTGACCTACTTCATTGTCTCCGGTGAGGTAGAGAACAGCAAGGTTCCCGGTTACCTTCTAGTCAAGGATACTGAGGGTCTCTCAGTGATGACCGCCTGGGCGGCCGGCAAATTCGGTGCTGATGTCATTGCTCCCTTTATCAAGAAGTGTGGTATTGCTGATAGGGTTAAACACCGCAAGCTGATAATCCCGGGCTATATAGCCGCTGAAAGCGGCAGCCTGGAAGAGGAACTACCTGGCTGGGAGATTATGGTTGGGCCCAGGGAAGGGGCCCACATTCCGGCCTACCTTAAATCGTGGCGGCCATAAGGAGGGGACTGATGCTCCTTGTAGGGGAAAATCTAAATATTATGTCAAAAACTATCGGCCCGGCCCTAAGGGAGAGAAATCCCCGGCCCATTCAGCAGCTGGCTCAGGCTGAGGCTGAGGCCGGCATTGATTATCTTGACCTGAACATCGGCCCGGCCCGTAAAGCGGGAGACGAGCTAATGACCTGGCTGGTTAACACCATACAGGAGGTTAGCGACCAGCCACTATCCCTGGACACCGCCAACCCGGTAGCTATAGAGGCCGGCCTAAAAGTCTGCCGGCGCCGGGCCCTGGTCAACTCTGTCTCACTGCAGCCGGAAAGACTGGAGCAGACACTGCCCCTGGTCAAAAAATCAAAGCCGACATGATAGGCCTCTTATGGGGGGTTGAGGGCATGCCCCGCGATGCCAATGAGAGGTGCCTTCTGGCCGTAGACCTTGTCTATAAGGCCAACCAACTGGGAATCCCCAATGAAGCTATCTGGATTGACCCTATTGTTACCCCGGTGAGTGTTGAAATAAACCAGGTAAGGGCCTGCCTGGAGTTTATGAGCATGCTCAAGGACATTGCCCCCGGCTGTAATTCCATTGTGGGGCTATCCAATATCTCCAACGGGACACCGGCCCATCTTCGGCCCTACCTTAACCGGACCTACCTGATAATGCTGATGAAGTACGGGCTTTACTCGGCCATAGTTGATGCCTTTGATGCCGAGCTTATAAGGATAGCCAGGGGAGACATGCCCAAGATTGTTAAGCTGGTACACCGGGTGATGGACGGAGACAGGCCCGACCTCTCTTCGCTGAGTAAAAAGGAGGTCGACTATGTCAAAACAGCCCGGGTGCTCAGCGGTGAATCACTCTACTCCCATTCCTGGCTTGAGGTATAACCGGGAGCCTCTTAAATGGAAAGGGACTTTTCATTACTACCAAGTCAAAGGGGCTACCAGTATGCCTATGAGCTGGCCTACCGCCTGGCCTGTGATGAGCTGACCAGGCTTAGCGACATAGAAGGGCAGTGCCGGAGAAGCGGCGCCGGGTGCCATCTTGAAGGCTTTAAGAGGGTTATCACCCTTGAATACCTAAATGAGCCTTACCAGATTAACCTACCCGATGTTGAAGTTTCACGACCCGGCGATAGCAAGCCGGTTCCGCCAAGAGATAAGCTGCTGATACTCCACTACTTCATCCGGGCCAAGGGGAGCCCTTTAAGCCATAGAATAATCACCTTTAAGGAACTGGCCGAGGGCAGCAACTACTTTCCGGCATTCTATAAGAGAGCCATAAAGCCCATTATAGATAGCTTCGGTAGGCAACCCCGGCGCCTACTTGGGATTGCCAGAAAGCTGGGTGGGCTAAAATCGGACTACGGTGACCTGGCCGTCACCATCAATGCCTTTAGCCGGGTACCAATAACCCTGGTCTTGTGGCCGGGTGACAATGAATTCCCCCCTGAAGGCAGTATCCTCTTTGACAGCTCCATCTCTGACTATCTGGCCACCGAAGATATAACCGTGCTCTGCCAGACAATAGCCCTGAGACTAGTTACTTCGTTAA
>Ga0114920_10000363_pt1 | contig 19788 bp, 24 predicted proteins | sample ChitaG_FD_88683 | JGI IMG/M metagenome (GOLD analysis project Ga0114920, IMG submission 88683) | Deep subsurface microbial communities from South Pacific Ocean to uncover new lineages of life (NeLLi) - Chile_00310 metaG | ecosystem: Environmental > Aquatic > Marine > Oceanic > Sediment ...
CGGGGGGGATTGTGGCAGGGAAATGAAAAAGGAAGAGAAGAAAAAGATTGTTGAAGAGGCTATAAAATATTGGCAACCGAGATTACGATTGCGGGATTGGGAGTTCGGGTATGACTTTGTTGATGAGACGGAAACGGGAAGTAAGTATGGTGACCTTCTTGTTGTATGGGATAAGGAATCAGCAATAATAGAAATTTGCAATAAATGTCCGGATTCTAGACTAGAATCACTAATAGTCCATGAACTACTCCATATTCATACACATAGATCCAATATTACAATGCTCAAGATATTAAATACTTTATGCAGGAAAAAGATAACAGAAATTATTTATGATGATCTGCAAATAAAGGAAAATATTATGGTCGATAAACTTGCTAGAATATTTATAGATATGCGGAAAGAAAAAGAAGAAAGGGGAGTTAAGGAATGACTAAGAAGATAGTAATAATCGGCTCAACCCAGTATTACGACAGGATTATCAAGCACAAGGAAAAGTTGGAGTCGGAGGGCTATGACGTCCTGATCCCCGCCTTCGACGACCACCCGGAATTCGACGAGCTGGAGGTCTGCGAGTACAACCGGGGGCTGATTGAGGGGGCGGATGAGGTGCATATGATTTGGGACCAGAGGAGCACGGGTACAATTTTTGACTTTGGGATTTTATTTGCACTTAGAAAAAAACTCAAGATTATCTATATGGAGCCGAAGACGTTTAGTGGAGTGATGAAACGATATGAAAAAAAGTGCGAGGCTAAGAATCGTTTAAATGAAATCGAAAACAGGTTGTAAGTTAGTAGAAATAATCTTTCAATACTTGGAGAGCATCCAATTATTGTATGAAAACGTGAACACTTGTCTGGAAGTGTAAACAGTTGGGAGCACAAAAATGCTGAACTTTCTAGAAACAGCAACTGAGCTCGGTAAATTATTAGAGAAGAAAAATAAACAGTACGGCAACTCCTACATCACCGTCCCCGCCATCCTAAGAATTTTGTCCCAAAATTCCTCCGCATCCTCTATCCCACCGGCATCAAGCCCGATGAGTACGGCGATGCCTCCACCATCATCCGCATCCTTGATAAGATTAGCCGCCGGGTGGCCGGGAATCCCGACGCCGCCGAGGACTGGCGGGACATTGCCGGGTATGGGGTGGTGAAGCTGGCGGAAATGTTAGAGAAGGAGAAAAATAAATGAAATTTACAAGGGAACATAGCAAACTAAAAAATACTTACTTCACTACCATCAGAAAGAATACAGGTTATTATCGGCTAGGAAATACATATACGATTGTGACCCCTAGTGAGAGATTTAAAGCAAAAGTACAATCTGCTGAACCAATTACGAAAGCTGATATAAATGATTCTATCGCTTTAGCTGATGCCGATATGTCTGCTGAAAACCTAAGGAAGATGTTAGAAAAGTGGTATGGTAAAAAGTATGATAATTTTGTGTTAATGAGATTAGTCAGAGAAAATGGAGATAAATAAATGAATGGAACCACGAAACGAAAAGATACTTTCAATTGGCAGAAAGATGCCGAAGAAAAGAAACAATTCCTAAAAGATAATCTTTTAAAACTTACCGATGAGGAAATGGCTGCGGAGATTAATAGGAGGTGGCCGGAGGATGGGAGGGCTACTAGGGGAAGTGTTGTAAAACAGCGCCCTAGATGGGGACTCCTTAAGCCTCTCGGGGGTATTCAAAACTCAGTTTCTAGCATTGCCGAAACAGATGACGATATCAGGAAGTTTGACGAGCAGCTCAAAAAGGAGAATCGGCGTCTGGCATTGGAATTGGAAAAAAGGGACTTTATAACCGAGAGGATTCTGGAGGTAGTAAGGAGTTCTATAATAAAACTGCCTGCCTACAAGCCGAGATTCTTCCAGCGACGGAAGAAACTTTTTGATCCAGAAGATATGGCTTGGGCTTATTCGGATAGTCAGATAGGCCAGAAGGTTACTCTCAATGATTCCTCTGGATTCGCAGAATACAATTTTGATATATTTAAGGAAGAGATAAACAAGCTGGAAGAGGCGATTATCAAAATCAAGAACATACACAGCCAAGCCTATAATATTGAAAAGTTCTGGGTATTGGGATTGGGTGACTATATAGAAGGTGAGTTAGTCTATGCGGGTCAGACTAATTATATTGACCAGATTGTGGTCGATCAAGTTTTTAAGGGAGCTAAGTTGATAGCCGGTTTAATCCGCAACCTTTCTATGATATTCCCTAAAGTGGAAGTCGTACTTGTGTCCGGCCAGCATGGCAGGGGTCCCAAGGAGATGCACTGGCGGAGTAATTGGGATTATGTTTTCTCCAGACTTCTCCAAGATTATCTTGAGAACGTGGAAAACTGCAAGGTGGTAGTAGCCGAGAGTGCCCTATGTGGACTTGACATTCGAGGTCACGTATTCCTATTGAACCACGGAAACGAAATTAGAAGTTGGAATACGATACCCTTCTATGGTTTAGAGAGGGCAGCCCTGCGCTGGGTCAACCTGACCCGCCTGCCGGTGGAGTACGTGCTAATCGGTGATAAACATAGGCGTTGCACGTTTGACATAGCCTACATAGAGGCGATGGTGAATGGGAGCTGGAGTCCGGGTTCAAAATTTTCAGTTGACAAGATGCAAGCAGCCGGTGTTCCTAAACAGATTCTTTTCGGAATCCACGATATTATCGGTAAGAGTTTTTCGTATGATATTAGATTGGCAGAGCCTGCAAAACTGGAGAAGGATGAGGACGGGTTTTATACGCCGGTAAGATGATTATAAAAGGTTGGAATTGGAAAGAGATAAACCAATGTTGCCCTGCCACCCCCGAGGAGGAGTTCTCCGACCTCTTCGGAAATTCTAACATTAGAGTGAAAGGGAAGCTAGTAATAAAGGGTGGCAAGGTAGTCGATGAGGAATGGTATCGGGGGAAGCTGGAGAGGTTGCGGAAGGGGAGGAGTGCTGGGTAGGTGGGTAAATGCGTGAAAGGAGAAATAGATGAAAAATAAAGAAGGACTAAAACGCCTATCGATAAGAACAAACTCAAGCACCTAGTAACGAAATGGCGAGACATATTCAGAGCGAAAATATTAATAGAAATGGAGGGAAATAAATAGAAAATGAGAAGTCAACCAAATAGGAACTATCAAAGCAATGATGATATAATGACTCCTGATTATTTAGCAAGGGCATTAGTAGAATACTTCAATCCGCAGGGAAGAATCTTAGAGCCTTGCAAGGGGACTGGCAACTTTCTGAAGTATTTGCCTTCTGGAACTTTATGGTGTGAGATAAAAGAAGGCAAAGACTTTTTTGATTTTTCAGAAAAAGTTGATTGGATTATTACTAATCCACCTTGGCGACAGATTAGACAATTTCTTCGTCATAGTCTTGAGTTGGCTGATAATATTTGCTTTTTATTAACCATCAATCATTTATGGACTAAAGCTAGATTAAGAGATATTAAAGAAGCTAATTTTGGGATTAAACAAATTGTTATATTTGATACACCTGAGATATTTCCTCAATTAGGATTTCAGATAGGAATGATACACTTACAGCGTGATTATAGTGGAGATATAAAATTTGCTGAATTGAAAGGAAAGCCAAATGAGCTAAACTAAAAAGATAGTAATAATCGGCTCAATAGAAAATATATAGGATATAAAATTAATAAAGAGTATTGTAAGATAATTAGAGATAGACTAAAAGCAGAAAAAACAACTATTATAAAAATGACAAAACTATTATTATCCTAAACAACAAGGAGGGGAAAATGAATAAAAAGATTAAGCGTGAAGAAAGAACAAGTCCAGCTTGGACTAGAGATAAAAGTATAAGTCCAGGAGAAAAGGAGAAACTAAGAAAAGATTTCAATGAGTATGTTAAAAAAGAGGAATTAAGTCAGTTGATAAAACGTATGCTTGGCTCCGCCCCTACCATCTTTGGTGGGAACGCTACGTCTAGAAAGACTGTCACTAATACTGACGTTTTTGGAGTTGATATATTGAAAAAAATGAGTAATCTATTTAACTCTAAGAGGACAAGGGAAAAGAAGATTAGGGATAGTTATGTTTGCTTGATTCATCCTCGCCAAAGATACGATCTTTATGATGATTTTAATAAATGGGTTCCCAATGTTACATTTAAAAAAAACAAAAATAGCTATAAAGGTTATGTTGGAACATATATGAAATTTGATGTATTCACAACCAATGAAGTTCCTATCATAACCAAAGAAGTTTGCTCTGGGGTTAAAGTTTATCGGGCAGTTGCATTTGAGATGCCTTTAATTTGGAATAAAAAAAGAGGAAATTATTGGCATTTGGGAATCGATTTCGATAACTACATCCATGCACAGATGTTATATGCAAATTATCTGCTATTTGCGGAGACTGGTGCCACATTTCCTCTTAAAAAAAAGAAGAAAAATGAACAAAACTTTATTAGAGGGAGATAAAATGAAAACAAAAAAACAACATAAAAGACGATAACTTCCACTACCATAAATGCGGTAATGTTTGTCCGCAAAAAGAACTTTGTACACAAATAGAAAAATTACTTTATGAAAAATTATATTGTTCTGAGACAAATAAAGAGTATTACCAAATAGCAAGGAGACAATTAGATGAATAAAATACGTAGAATTACTCAAGAAGATGTTAGGGTAGGTAATGTTGAATATGAAGAGATAGTAGAATGGGTAAATGAAATTATTGATCACATAGAGAAGTTAGAAAAAAAGCTTAAAGATTTTTAAAGGAGATAAAATGAAAACAAAAAAATTATGGGATTAACCTATTGACAAATAAAGCTGCTTTATTATAATGAATTTAACTGGAGAAACTAGATGAACCTAAAATGGTTTTTCTGTGCCGGCTGCCGCCCAAGAGTCCGGCTCAACCGGGGTGGTCGGGTGTTCATGGCGGCTAAGGTAGAATGCGAATACCAGCCTTGCCCGAATTGCCGGTATTTCGGGGGGGATAAAAAAGAAGCCGACGGCTATTACCATATCTACTGTAGGAGAAAATAAAAAATTAATATAACTTACTTTGCATTATTAAACTAAAATAACTAAAAATAGGAAAATAATTGTATCTTTTTCTCACTTTGAAATAATTTTGCGGTGGATGCTATTACAATTTTGTTTCAGAATATTACCCTGCCCGTGCTCCACCGCTAGCAATACTAAGGCTGGCCGGATGCTATAGGAGGCGTGCTTTAAGTTATCAAGTACCTGCTCCGGCCACCCGACATCAAGGAGTCAAAAATGTTCGCGATAGACTGGGCAGTAAGAAAAGAACTGAGAGTTTTCCATATGGAAAAGGGAAAGCTCAAAACGATCCCACCTACCATAGAAGAATTTAAGAAATTTCTAGCCAAAATCAAAAAACCTACCAACTTTTATTTTGAGGAAGGCGGGGGTGATTCGTTCAAATTATTAGCTAGGAGAAATGATCATCAGGTATTTACCATACCCGGGAAGAGGACAAAGGAGTATCGGGAAGAAAAGGGGTTAGAGAAAAGTGATGAGGCGGATGCGGTTGTAATCGGGATGCTAGCCAAGAGCCGGCCTGATGAGTTTTATCAGTTTCAAGAATTGGATGAGGTGACGGCTAGGATCTCTATTATCTATAAGCAAAGATTAGACGTTGAAATGATGATGGTTAGAGCAAAAAATCAACTCTTTGCCTTGAAAAACAGGCTAGAGATAATCAACCTTGATGGCTACGAAAAGAAAGTTATCAAGGGAAAAGAACTTATTATTAAGGACATTGAAAAGGACTTTGATAGACAAACCCGGATTCTAGAGAAGCAGGTCAAGAAACACCCCCTTTGGATGTATTTTGAGGGGGTCAAAGGGGTCGGGGCTGCGGTGGCCGGGGGGTTGATTGCCAGGATCAAAAGAGCATCCAGATTTCCCAGTAAGTATAGTTTGCGACATTATGCAGGAATGATAACAAAAAAGGGAGATCAAGAGTTTGATCACAAGCTAAAACGTGCCTTGTATTTCTTCACTGAGGGGATTGTGAAGGCCAGAACCCCGGAGTGGAGAGACTTATACGATAATATGAAAGTTTATTATGCAAACAAACATCAGGATTGGAGCAAAGGCAAAGTTGATGCTTATGCCAAAAAATTTGTTCAAACACAGTTTCTTGACAAAGTTTATGAGGAAATGTTAAAGGTAGAGGGGGATGCTGTAGTCTATTTGCAATAGCTATGAGTCAGATGCTCCCCTTCTCAGACTACCAGAGAAAGATGCTCTTTCTTAAAATATGGTGGCAGGATGCTAATTGCTTAGTGCTCTAAGCTACTATCGGCCTGCTCCTGTCACCTGTTATAATACAAGTATAGCGGTGGATGCTAAAGAGAGCCTGCTTTAAGCTATGGCGCAAGTGCTCTACCGCTACCTAAAATAAGTTGAGAAAGGAGAGAACATGAAAAAAGTTTGTCCTTTTTGCAATTTTATTAAACAAACAGAATTTTATTATCACGACCGCTGGAAAAATATTATTATCTGCCGCGACCTCCGCCCCCTCGGTTTTAAATACCGTCTTCTAGCCGTCCGGATAGGCGTCGGAAATCATAAATCTTTACCTACCGGTGAGGAGCGGGAGCAGCTCTTGACGCCTCTGCTTTCGGTGGCGGAAGCACAGGTAAGGGAAGGAATGGCGGGGGGGTATGAGGTGGATGAGGTGGCACGGTCTGTGACTTCACATTATCATTACCAGTGCAATATGAGTTAAAGGAGAATCAAATGCGTATGATTATAGACCCATTAACAGGTAGAAAAGTTAATTCTAAATGTAGGCTTGAATTCAATCCGGTAACAATGCGTTTTGTTGAATTAGGCAGGGGAGAGAAGTTCATTCGAGTTCCGCTCCAGCCCGAGAAAGTTGTTGTCGGGTGTAAGCTTCTTTTTGATCCCCTCCAACTAAAATATTGTACTCATAGCAATAAGTTAGCCTACGATTCGCTAGAAGCAAAATATGTATCGTTAAAAAGAGGAGAAAAATTACGGTTCAATTACAAAAGGGCAAAATATATTGTGGTTAAAAATAAAAGGGGGTGAATATGGCACTTGTATTAATTTCTAGAAGTAAGGCTTGGATGAAAAGAACAGGGAGTTGGTTCTCGGATGTCTGGAATTATCTGGCAAACATTCAAGAGTTAATTACCAATATTTTTAATGGTCAAGTGGGTAAGGCGACCCGTCTTCCTATCTATAATATTAGAATGATTGAAGCCGATAAAGAATATAGCCAAAGGCTTCCCGACCACACGAAGGGCTACACAATCCAAACCACCGACGGTGCCACCTTCCGCTTGTCCACCGAGCCGGGAAGGGTGGCGAAGGCGAAGCGTCCCTACTGGACGGTGCCGGGGAATACGGCGGATGATGAAGATGGGCTTGATTTGGAGGGTGTGACATTTTATTTCGCATCTTCCATAGCCAATCGGATGATAGAGATTAAGGTAAAGGTATAAAAGGGGGGTGAAATAAACTATGCCATTGCGAGCTAGGGGAATTGATTTTTCCGAACTTGATTTAAAGATAGATCATCTTGTTGAACATTCACATCATGTAGCTACAGAGAATGTCCATGAGACCCACATCTGGCCGTCCCAGCCTAACGTAAATGCCGTATTGACGGCGGGGGCGGTAGCCAACAACTGGAGTGTGTGGCAGAGGCTACGTGATTCAGGCGGATCAGCCTTTCATCACAGTGATCATAATGTTCATATTTCTGCACTTGAATTGGAATCGGCTTCGGCAGGTACGGATATATATTTTATTGAACTTGCGTATGGTGCTGATATGACAACGATTACCCGACTTCGCTTTTCCTCCGCTAGCATTGGACAATTGCCTCCACTCCATTTGCTTAGAATTCGCTCAGTAGATGTACCCACGGGTGAAAGATTATACTACCGTTGTAAATGTTCCACTGGTGGAAGTACAGTAAATATTGCACTTCGATGGCATGAAGATTATGTCATTGCAACACCCTGTTGAGAAAATTGCAGATGCGAGGATGTCCTAGTGGCACGTTCGAGGAAATAAGCGAAAGCGAATATAGGAAAAAGGAAGAAAAATAGGAGAGACGGAAAATCAATACAGAAAAAGTTAACTTATGTAACAACTGCTCCCACCTTACCAAGCAAAAGGGAAAGCATTTTTTCCTCTGTTCCAACCCCAAAGGTAAGTATTCTAAAGCTCCCCTGCCCCACAAAAAGACCAGAGAGGCTTGCCATTTATTTGTTCCAATTGCTGGATTGGATACTCCAAAAATTGAAATAAAAGAAGTTCCTTTAGAATGGTATGTCAAAAAATTGAAAGATAGAGAATATTTTTCATTTGTAAGGTATGGTGATGGTGAATGGCTCGCTATTTTTAGGGGTGGGGGTACTGCAAGCGTAGGTATGCAGAAAATTAATCCTGAGATCCAGAAAGACATGACTGAGGCCCTACTTTCATCTGTTTCATTTTCGAACTTTATCTTTGGAATGCAGAGACTGGCAATGCGTCTTCCTCGATGGTCAAGACGGATTAAGAGATTTATTGCCAAATATGAATTGAATATTTCTTGGGTTGATGCGGATGTCCTTTATCGTGCATCCCGAGATGGACTATTATTTCCTCTAATCAAACAAATGCGAGATATGAAAATAGTTATTATCGGGCCAAACTTTTTACGAAAACTTTCAGAAAAAGTTTTTAATTATGTTGACTTTATTGAAGTTTCCAGTAAGGATTGCTATATAGAGCAGCCATATATCATTTCAGAGATTCTGCAAATTCACGAGAGATTGAAAGAAAATATTATATATTCTTTTTGTTGTGGTCCTTTGGCGGAACCACTTATTTCCAAATTACATGAACAGATGTCGAAGAATTTCCTGATTGATTTTGGTTCTCTCTGGGATGTTTTTTGTGGTGTAAGGTCTAGAGGCTATACTAAGGCTGGGGATTATACAGAAGAAATTGTTAATCAGAATTTGAGTCTTATAAAAAAGGAGATATTATGAAAATTTGCAGACAATGTCGCTATTTTTATCATGGTCACAAACGCGAACCGACCCTTTGCACTAATCGTCATTCTAAAAAATTTCCTAGTAAAATTTCAAGAAATGGACATGATCATGTATGTGCATTATTTCGTCCGATCAAGAATCATCATCATTTTATTACAGACTTCAAGAAAAAATCTCATGATCATCCCATTGCGGGAACGCTCAGGGAATACCATGGACGGCTTCGATATATTGAGAGTTTACGTGGGTGTTACTCAGGTCGGGAGATTTGGGTACTTGCGACTGGTTCTAGTCTTGATGATATTCCTGACAATTTTCTTCAAATTGATGAGACAATCTTACCTGACGAAGAGGGCAATACAGTGCCAAAAATTGCTATTACAGTGAAAGAGGCTGGTATTGCCTTTCCAGATTCTACTTATAATTTATGGACATTTCGGGATCGTGCGCTTCGACATATCTATTTACCACGTGGAATGATACCAAATAACTTTGGAAGATTCATTTTTTCCATCTTTAAAATGACTAGAGAAAATTATTTCGGAAGGCAATCTCCAAAAGCAATATATATGAGATTTTATAAAGGTGGCACGCTTGAAATAATGAAAAATGTCTGTGACAGTATCATAGCCGGAAGTTCCTCTATTTATTGTGGGGTAACTACCATTACACACCTAGCAATCGAGGCGGCGATAGTTCTGGGTGCATCTAGAGTTTCTCTTGTCGGTTGTGATCATGGTTTTCCTGATGGCAAACTCCGTGCACAGATGAGAGGAATATCTAGGGGATATGGTTGGAATGCTAATTTGGTTGGTGCCTATGAAATGCAGATACCTGGTACTAATTTTCTAGCAGATTACTTTAGAGATTATGGAATCGAGATTGTTCGATATTATTATGGTAAGGGTTATGAGCCAATCGGAAAAGCAATGGAAGAGAAAGTGAATCAAGATGTTATGTAATAAGTGTATTTGGTTGGTAAAGCAAAGGACAGCACACTCTTATATTTGTGTTAATTCAGATAGTAAGTTTCACAAGATTCCATTTCCACATGGTAAAAACAGGAAGGCATGTAATCTATATGAACCTCGTGATCCCCTTGGAACTCCGCAAATTATTCCCGAAGGCATGAGACTGATTGAAGATCTTCGAGGCAAAGAAGAATTCAGAAATTCTGATTTTTGGATAATTGGTAGTGATCCTAATCTGGATTACTATCTGGATAATTTCTTTGATGACAAATTTTCCATTGCAATTAACGCCTCTTGTTTTGCTTTTCCCAAAAGTACGTTTCTTTATATGTCTGGGAAGAGGGAATTAGAATGGATGATTGATAAATACCCCGATTGTCTGAAGAAGGTGATTATTTTTTTGGGATCTATAAAACCCAAATTTTCTTCGAAGGCTAAAAAAGAAATGCCGAGCCGTCTTCCTCCCGAGGGAGGGATTGGTCGGTGGGAGAACTGGGGTTTGGAACCTATTTACATGAAGCCAGAAAATAAACCCATGACGGCATCTGTTCCTGACTATGAATCAACAATAGAACGTATTCTTAGTGACGGTTCTTGTGATTTTGTATTAACTCGTACAAGTATTCATTTTGCTGTATTTATCGCAGCAGTATTAGGTGCAAAGAAAATTATCTTAGTTGGATGTTCTCATAAATCTCTAAAAGGTCAAGCCTATGCTCATAAAAGAGGTGTGGATGATTTTATTAGTGGGGCTAGAGGGAGGAGAAAAATAAATACATATTACGGTTCACAGGGTAGTGGAATTACGAGATTGAGACGAGATACCATACAACTTGCAAGAGTTTTTGGGAGACGTGGTATTGAGATTGTGAGACATTATTTCGATGAGGACAGAAATGAATTTGTCTTTGAGAAAATAGTAGAAGAGCCAGTATTGGGGGAAGGATGAATTGAACAAGATCAAGAATCTCGAACAGCATTTTTCACCCCTTCCAAGGAAAACGCAGGATTATTTATCCGATTTCTCTAGTAGATATAAGGCAGAGAATATTATAACATATCTGAAAAATGCACAATATTGAAATAAATGGAGGTTATTATGAAAACAAAGGACATAACGAGAGATCCTTCTCCTCAGTACAAGACAAAGACTCTTTGGGATGTGTTTATAAATGGTGATGATGTCGTAATCAATCACAGAGAACACTGTGCAATTTGCGATAGTAGCAATCTTAATATAGCTATAGATCTTCCTGGTTTACCATTAACAGGCATATATTGTCAGGAGGCAATGAAAGGTCCGATTAAAGGTATTGATCAACGACTTTTGATTTGTGTCAAGTGTGGACATATTCAGCTCCTTGAATATATATCTCCTGCTGTACTCTATAGCGATAATTATAGTTTTCGTACTTCATTTAGCGTCACAGCTCGGCAGGGAACGAGTTTTTTCCTATCTGCTTTGAACGAGATCGTGCCTAATAAGCACTTCAATTGTGTCCTTGATCTTGGTTGTAATGATCTATATCTGCTTGAACAACTACAAGGTCGGGCTAATGTGCGTATAGGAATTGATCCTGTATGGGCTTCAAGGGAGGATCAAGGAAATGACAAAAGTATTACTATTATCGGCGATGCTATTGAAAACGTTGATCTCCATTTAGCATTGAAAACTTTGCCAGATCTCATCGTTTGCCGACATACTCTTGAGCACATCTATGAACCACGGTTAGTTTTACAACAACTATTTGACGTGGCGGACGAGAATACATTATTCTTATTTGAAGTGCCTGGCTTTGAAGCACTAGTATATAGATTGAGATTTGACCAGATATTCCATCAACATCTACAGTATTTTACGATTGCCTCTTTTCGACAATTACTTCAAGAGGTTGGTGGAGTGTATGTTTCTCATTGGGAAAATTATCATGATTGGGGATCCTTGCTCGTAGCTTTTACCAAAAAAGGTAAACGTCAAAAACAGTATGACAAGATCATTGAACCTATGTTTGATATATCTGCGATTCGTAAACGATATGCTATCTTTCGCCGAGAACTGTCCACGGTAAACGATATATTAAAATCACTTAAGGGGACAATCGTCTATGGCTATGGTGCTGCTCGAATGTTACCTATTTTGGCATATCATCTTAATAATGATCTTTCTTCGCTTACAGCACTTCTGGACGATCATGGAGTGAAGGATGGTCTATATTACTGGAATTTGCCACTTATCATTCGCCATACGGCTACTATCACAGATATAGGAGCTGCCTCTATATTCATTACTGCCGTCGATAGTGTGAAACCGATTTTAGGTAAATTATTGACGCAACGTCCTCGGCATATTATTTATCCTTTTCATATTATATAACGTTATGAGAAACACAAGGGGCAAATAAATGCATAATAAATATCGTAAACGAATTGTCAAAATGGTCTATGAAGGAAAAGATGGACATATTCCGAGTGCCTTTTCTATTATTGATATCATATCCATACTATATAAAAACTACCTTAAGTTCAATCCAGAAAATCCTCAATGGAAAGAACGAGATTATTTTATTCTAAGTAAAGGCCACGGTTGTTTGGCTTTGTATGTAGTTCTTAGGGAATATGGATTTCTTACAGAACATGAGCTTAATATGTTTTGTCAACCAGAAGGTATTTTAGGAGAACATCCTGATTGTACTAAAGTTGCAGGTATTGAAGCATCTACCGGCTCTCTAGGCCATGGTTTTCCGTTTGCTATTGGCATTGCTTTGGGATTGCGTGTTCGTAATATATCGAATAAAGTATATGTTCTTATTGGAGACGGAGAATGTCATGAAGGTACTATTTGGGAATCCGCTAATATTGCCAATAATCTTCAATTAGGCAACCTCTGTGCTATAGTAGATTGGAATAAATCCGCAGCTCAACTAATGCCTCGTGATGATTTGCCAGCCAAATGGCAGGCGTTCGGTTGGGAAACCATAGTGATCGATGGTCATTCTGAAATAGAGTTATGTGCGGCATTTGATAGCGTCAGATTTCATCATCAAGGTATGCCAACCGTTATTATTGCTAAAACTATTAAAGGCAAAGGAGTATCAATGCTCGAAGGACATGGAAAATGGCACCACAGGATTCCCAATAAAGAGGAATATAAAAAAATTATGGAAGTGCTTTCTTGAATAGAAAAGGGATAAGAGAACAGTTTGCAGATACGATGCTTGAAGTAGGCCAAAACGATCCGAATCTCATAGTGTTAATTAGTGATATAAGTCATTTTATTCTTCAACCATTTGCTAAGGCTTGCCCCGGTAGATATTATAATATCGGTATTTGCGAAGCAAGTATTATTAGTATGGCGGCTGGTTTAGCAAAAATGGGCTTTTATCCTGTAGTTCATACAATTGCACCATTTATTATTGAACGGTCCTTTGAGCAAATTAAGCTTGATTTTTGTTATCAGCAATTAGGTGGTAATTTGGTGACAGTAGGAAGTGCCTTTGATTATTCCAATCTAGGTTGCACACATCATTGTTATGGTGATTTCGCGCTACTCAAGACGCTACCAGATACACAAATTATCTACCCAGCTAGCCCAATTGAATTTGACATACTCTTCCGACAGACATATCAGAATAATTTCCTGACACTATTTCGCATTCCTGTATGCCAGCATAATCAAGATTTTAGTCCAGATAAGATTCGGCTTGGCAAGGGCATTAAGATCATTGACGGCAGTAACTTAACTATCATTGTTACTGGACCGCAATTACAGAATGTCGTAGCCGTACGAGATTCGCTTGGTGATGTAGGTTGGGATATTGAGATTTTGTATATCCACACTATTCGTCCTTTGGATATAGATCTGATTCGTACTAGTGTACATAAAACACGATATGTCTTGGTAGTTGAGGAACATATGCGGAATGGCGGATTAGGTGATGATGTATTGCGAGCTACGAAAGATATCCCTAATATCAAATACTCTTCGCTTTCAATTCCTAATATGTTTATAACTAAGTATGGATCATATGAAGATCATTGTAAAAGGTTGGGATTAAGTCGAGATGGTATTGTGAATAAAGTGAGAAGAGACTTTGGAAAATAAAGTGCAATCACATTCGGAAGAAGGTCGATTTACAGGCAGGGTGGTAGTTGTCACAGGTAGTGCGCGTGGTATTGGTAAGAATATTGTGCGTGCATTTGGACGAGAGGGGGGTATCATAGCTATTTGTGATATTGATAAGCAGAAGGGTAAAGCAACTGAGTCCGAACTGCATAAGCAAGGAATATCTGCTAAGTTCTTATATGTAGATTTAAGACAAAAAGGTGCTCCCCAGGCTATGATTCAGCAGGTTGTTCAACGATGGGGAAGATTGGATATTTTGGTTAATAATGCTCGTTCCGGACAACGCGTAGATTTATTTGAAGAGAATGAGGATACTTGGGAAGAAGGGATATCAATCACATTAAGAGCGGCATTTTTTGCTTCCCAAGAAGCAATTCGTGTAATGTCGCAGATAAGTGGAGGAAGCATTGTTAATATTAGCTCTATCGCAGCTTTATTGACGTGCCATGAATCACCAATCTATCACATTGCGAAGGCAGGATTATTACAAATGACTCGTTATCTTGCAGTATATGTAGGGCATCATAGGATTCGTATCAATGCTGTCTTACCTGGCTTTATCGTTCACAATGAACATAGGGCTCGTTATAAAAGACATAATAATCAGCACTATCGAGAAATCGCTAAATTTTGTCATCCAATGGGATATATAGGTCAGTCTAATGACGTAGCAAATGCTGTATTATTTCTTTGTTCACCAGAGGCATCTTTCATTTCAGGTCAGTGTCTTGTTGTGGATGGAGGGTTGACGCTACAAGAACAGAGTGGTTTGGTTTTTCGGTTTGATACGAAGACCGATATAAATTAGGAGTTAATGTTGCCTCATAAGGTTCTATGTGCTTTTTATGACTTTGCAATTTCACCGGTTACTTTTGATTTCATTCAGTTTTTGGTACTTGCAGAATCGGAACGGAGGAGAATTAGTTGTGACTCGCTACATATTGTTTTCGTTCCTGGACCAAATGATGGCTTCTCGCCAGTTGAGATTAGCGTTTATCGAAAGCTTGGGCAAGATGATTGCGATATTGATTCAATACGCTGGAGACTTAGGAATATTATGCTACCGCTTTGTTGGTTGATTCCATCATGCCAACAGATCACGGTCTGTGTATCACTGAAGGAAGCACAAATTGTGCAACAGAAATTTGCACAATATATTTATCCTAGGGAATATAGTGTACGATTTCCAAAAGAAGGTTATAGTCTGTTTGAAGTTTCTAGAATAGAATCCCGAGAAGATGTTTCAGGCTATATCCAAGCAACGCCTCAAGCAAGACGATTCGTAAATGAATGGATAGATCAGAAGGATATAGGGAATCGCAAGATAATTACTGTTACATTAAGGTGGTCTCCATATCAGAAAGAGCGGAATAGTAATATAAAAACTTGGAATAAGTTTGTTCAAAATCTTGATTCGATTGTCTATTATCCAGTCATAGTGAAAGATACATGGACAGCATTTAAATCTTTACCGTTGAGATTTGACAATTTTTGTGTATTTGAGGAAGCTTGTTGGAGTACAGAACTTAGAGTTGCTTTATATGAGCTAAGTTATTTGAATTTATCTGTTAGTTGTGGTCCGATGGTTCTCTGTGGTTTTAACTCCCGGACACGATATCTTATTTTCGTGAAAATGATAAAATTATCACAAAATAATCTGGCAAGATTTTTTCGCTCTGAAGGTCTTGCACCAGGCTTGCAATATAATCATGCAACATCTTTTCAACGATTGGTCTGGAAGGATGATACTTTTCCAGTTGTACAGGAAGAGTTTGAGAAGATGTGTACAAAGATCGAAAAAAGAAAGGAAGTGTAAATGTCAGTTTATATAATTGCTGAAGTTGGGATAAATCACAATGGCAACTTAATCATCGCCAAGAAACTCATTGATGGGGCAATCTTTGCTGGTTGCAATGCAGTGAAGTTTCAGAAACGAACCCTAAATGTTGTATATTCAAAAGCAGAATTGGATAAGCCAAGGGAAAGTCCTTGGGGTATGACGAACAGGGATTTAAAGTCAAGGCTTGAATTTGGCAAAAAGGAATATGACGAGATATATAGATATTGTAATGAGAAAGAAATCGATTGGTTAGCATCAGCATGGGACATTGAGAGTCAGAAATTTATAGCAAGGTATGATTTAAAGAATAATAAAATAGCTTCAGCAATGCTTACACATAGAGAGTTGTTGGAAATGGTTGCAGAGGAAAAGAAGTATACATTTATTTCTACGGGTATGAGTACGTTAGAGCAGATAGCAAGGGCTGTTGAAATTTTTCGGAAAGCTGATTGCCCATTTGAGTTGATGCATTGCAATTCTACATATCCCATGGAAGATAGGGATGCTAATCTTAGGGTAATCCCTTTTCTACGCAAGAGGTTTAAGTGTGATGTCGGATATAGCGGACATGAAGTGGGATTGATAACTGCTTGTGCGGCCGTGGCACTTGGTGCTACATCAATTGAGAGGCACATTACATTGGATAGGGCTATGTACGGTTCCGATCAGGCAGCTTCAGTAGAAGTAATAGGCTTTTATAGTCTTGTTCAATATATTAGAACGATAGAGTTTGCCTGTGGAGATGGACAGAAAAGAATTACTAAGGAAGAAATGGCAATTATGAAAAAGCTCAGAAGGGTAGATACGCTGTGAATGTTGTTAGTTTAATTCCTGCAAGATCAGGATCGAAGAGGATTCCCAGAAAAAATGTAAAATTACTGGGTGATTATCCACTGCTAGCTTATTCTATTATAACATCGAGATTATCTGGAATATTATCTAAAGAAATATGGGCATTGGACTTCTGCCTTCTTAAAACAAAATTATCCGGAGGTTATAGATGATATCTAAATATCGAACAATCAAAACGAGCATACCCGCTCCTGAATCCCTATCCATCTTAAAGGATTTAGAGAAATATGAGTCGAGATCAATGCACGAACAGCTTCCTATAGTATGGGATAGGGCGGAAGATTTTCAGGTATTCGATAGGTGGGGAAATTGTTGGATTGACTTTACATCTACTATCTTTGTGGCAAATACTGGACACTCCAACCCAGCAATCATTAAGGCACTTAAGAAACAATTGGATCAGAAACTTATTCATACTTATACATTTCCCCATGAAATTCGAGCCAGATTTTTAAAGAAATTGATTGGAGTAACACCTGCTTATCTTACGAGAGCTTTCTTGCTTTCTTCTGGTACAGAGGCTACAGAATGTGCCATTAAGTTAATGAGGATGTATGGTCAAACTATTAATCCCCAGAAGCTTGGTATTATCTCTTTTAAGGGCAATATGCACGGGCGAACTATGGCCGCCGAAATGCTCAAAGGCGATCCTGCCTCATCTTCTTGGGTTGGCTATAGAGATCCAAACATTCGCCATCTTCCCTTTCCATGTTGCCAGAAATCGAGTTTTTCAAGAGATATCCAGAAGCTTGAAAAGGAAAGCCTAGATATTGATAAGGTCTGTGGATTTATGATTGAATCATATCAGGGTTGGAGTGCCAAGTTCTATCCCCAGCCTTACATCAAAGATCTCTGTGACTTTGCGGAAAGGCATAATATACTGATCACATTTGACGATATTCAGGGTGGTTTTGGAAGAACTGGAAAATTGTTTGCCTATCAACATTATAATGTAGAGCCAGATTTGGTTTGTCTTGGGAAAGGTTTGGGTGGTGGTCTACCCCTATCTGCGGTATTGGGTAGGGGGGAGATAATGAATTTGCCTAAAACAGGCTCAATGAGTAGCACCCATTCTGCCAATCCCCTCTGTTGTGCCGCCGCATTGGCAAATTTGGAAGAGCTATATAGGAAAGATCTCATTGAGGAATCAGCTCGCAAGGGGAAACTTCTTTATACCTATCTAGCTAAACTGGAAAAGAGATATCCCAGATATATATTTTATGTATATGGTAGGGGGTTATTAGCGGCCATTATTGTTGTCAATACGAAATTTGCTAGCCAAGTATGTGAGAATGCAATGCGAAAGGGTTTACTCCTCGTCCATACCGGCAGGGAATCAATAAAAATCGGACCCCCCCTAACCATTCCCGACGATGCCCTCCTTGAGGGTCTCGCTGTGCTAGACGAATCTATTGTGGAAGTAATGAAACGAAAACTAGATGTAAGGATGATAAAATGAAAACATGTAAAGATTGCAGATTTTTTGAGCGAGGTGAGTTGAAAGTTGATCACTCGCATTGCGAAAACATTGAGTATGTCGCCGTAGAGAGGCGGAGAGTGAGCAAGGGAGGTACAGAACCAGCCTGTAATCTATTTGACCGATTTGAAGTGAAAACGAAACGATAAGATGAGAGTATTATTGATTATCTATGACAATGGTTCTTATGTTCCTTACTTTCCTCAGGGTTCGGCTTATATTGCGGCCACATTAAGAAAAAATGGGATAGATGTTAAGATATACAATCAGGATTATCATCACTATCCAGAGGAGCATCTCACTCAATACCTAAATAAGAATAGATTTGATGTTATTGGATTGGGTATTATCGCCGGATATTATCAATACAGAAAGCTATTGCAAATATCAAAAGCTATCAATAAGGCCAAGAACAGACCCTATTACATCCTCGGTGGCCACGGCCCCTCCCCGGAGCCTGGTTTCTTTCTAAAAAAGACAGGAGCGGATGCGGTTGTCATCGGAGAGGGGGAGGAAACGATTGTAGAATTACTTAACGCTATTGCACATCACAGAGATTTAAGACAGATAAAGGGAATAGCTTTTCGAGATGGTAATAATGTTGTCATTACACCAAGACGATCCTTAATTAAGGATATTAATAGCCTTCCCCTGCCTGCATATAATCTGTTTCCCATGGAATTCTATAGGCTTGTGCGCGAACCAAATTGTACTAGGTTTGACTTCTTGATGCCTATTCTATCGGGAAAAGGCTGCCCATTCAAATGCAATTTTTGTTTTAGGCTTGACAAGGGATTTCGACCAAGAGCTATCGAGGCTATTATTGAGGAGATCCGATTTCTTAAGAGCAATTACGGAATTACATATATTATCTTTTCCGATGAACTTTTGATGTCATCTGAGGAAAGAGCTATTGATTTATGTCGTGGTATTATCAAGGCGGATATTGGTATCAAGTGGTGGTGTAATGGCAGGCTAAATTATGCAAAGCCGGATGTATTGAAGCTTATGAAAAAGGCCGGATGCGTATTTATCAATTATGGGATTGAGGCAATGGATGATCGTATTTTGAAAAATATGAATAAAGCCCTCACTACGAAACAAATTATTCGAGGCGTAGAAGCGACATTAAAGGAGGGCATATCGCCTGGATTGAATATAATATTTGGCAATATTGGCGAGAATAAAGACACTCTGAAAAAAGGCGTTGAGTTCCTTTTGAAGTACGATGATGGATCGCAACTCCGCACCATCCGCCCCGTTACCCCTTACCCCGGAAGTCCGTTATATTATTATGCTATCAAGAAAGGATTACTAAAAGATTGCGAAGACTTTTATGAAAATAAACATATCAATTCAGATTTGCTACCTGTAAATTTTACTGAGCTAAGGGATAATGAATTTCATCGTAGGTTAATGGAAGCAAATATGATTATGCTTGACAAATATTATAAAAGGATGTATAATTTGGCAATGAGTACGACAAA
>Ga0114920_10000364_pt1 | contig 19747 bp, 17 predicted proteins | sample ChitaG_FD_88683 | JGI IMG/M metagenome (GOLD analysis project Ga0114920, IMG submission 88683) | Deep subsurface microbial communities from South Pacific Ocean to uncover new lineages of life (NeLLi) - Chile_00310 metaG | ecosystem: Environmental > Aquatic > Marine > Oceanic > Sediment ...
GATTGGTTTTATTTTCGGGATCCGGAAGTGTGTGGAAAAAACATCGGAGTCAGTGGAAAAAATGACTGACCCTTCTGAATATTTAGGGGGGTGGAAAAGTAAAAAGAATCGCATCACTATTTTTGAGTGGCCAGAAGGTGAACCAGGTGAACCAGATAAGGTTATACCCGTCGGTAAGGAAAAAAAAGCGCATTTGTTATTACCTGTTAAAATGGATGGTCATTATACGTGTGATATTTTTGGCTGTGAAAAACGTACGGGGAAAGGAGGTATTTATAAGTTTGAGAATCAGCATGTCATGATTCTTTGGTATGGAGGCAGATTTAATCCTAAGGACGGGACCAATGTAGTGATATCCATACGGAGAAACGCAGAGAAGCTTGAGACGAAACTCCACGATCTTGCGAACGCGTCAAAAGGGCGACGCTGGAAGCTGGACTATACTAGCGATTGGGAGTCTCATGAGCCTGTGAATCTATAATCCGTTCCACGCCTTTAATGTTTTCAAGATATTTTATGGTAGAGCCGGACAGGTATTTTTTCCAGTCCTCATTTTTTAACATGGCTTCCCGGATCTCCGTGGAGGAAATGCTTATTTCTTTTTTGACGATTTTTACGGGAAGATCGGTATGGGTTTCAAATAATTCCTTCACGACCCCGGCGTCGCCCACAAAAACCACCTCAAAAGGCGGTACAAGCTTCCGCACGTGGGCGGGCCAATCGGGATTGCTGTGAATGTCGGGAATGGGGATGATCTCGAACTGATTTTCCCGAATTCCGTTTTCAAGTAGGGCTTGTTTAATGTATTCCGTCCGTTCTTCAGTTGTGAAGGGATTATCCGGCGTATGGCTGTACTGGGCGCTGCCAATGCCGATAATCAAAAAATCCACGTCACTTAACGCTTGTTTAATAGCGGAGAGATGGCCCAAATGAAAGGGCTGGAACCTGCCTGTATAAAAACCTATTGACAAGTAATTTTATTATGTTATAATAGACTTCATTTATAATTTCATTATTATTTTATTATGATTAATTTAAATAAACAAGATAACCCTAATGGTCGTCAGAAAATTTATCTTTCTGAGATAACGGAGGCAAATCCTCAAGTGGACGAAGTGGACGCATGGGCAAGATCTGAAACAGATATCTCAAAGCTAGATAGGGAAAGAAATAAGGTTTTGCGTGGGATGATTGAGTTGGAAAGGCCGGAGATTGGAAAATTTTTAGGATCTTTTTTAAGCATTGCCGCCAGGAGAATTTCTCGGCAACTGATGGAAGAAACATCTAATTCGGATGTTCAGAGTTTCACTTTTGTTACCGAAAGAAGGGTGGCTGCGCCGGTAATCGAAAAAAAGAATACTGCTCAGCCTGAGGAGGAGGCTTTTGAAACTTTGGAATTAGAGGAATTGACAACAACAGAAGCATTATCTGCAGAACTAAAATCTATTGATCCATCTAGTTCTGATTCACCTGAGCGAGTGAATGATTTTAAAGAATTTATGAATAAAGAAGGTCATTGGTCTGTAACGGCTAATGGCGCTATCCGCATACCTAAGAAAGGAAATTCTGAGGAAGTTTCTGCTGAGCAAAGCAAAGTATTTAGAGAGGCTTGGAAACCATTAAAAAAAGAAGTTAATGTAGCAGAAGGGCAGCGTGCTGAAGAATTGGCAAAACAAGAAGCACAAAGAGCCGAAAGATTGGCAAGAGAAAAAGCACAAAGAGCCGAAAGATTGGCAAAACAAGAAGCACAAAGGGCTGAAGAATTGGCAAAACAAGAAGCTCAAAGAAATCAGGAGATTGAAAATGGGATACGAAAAGTTTTGCAGGTCTTAGCCGTTGTTGGCGTTTATCCTAGAAAGGAGGTAAGAGCTGAGGCTGAAGTTCGATTTGAAACATCCGCAAAAGGAAAAGAAGTGGTTCGTATTGTTACTGCTTCCGGAGATGAAATCAAAGGAATTGTAGAAGGTCGTGTGTATCCAGACCGATTTGATGGCATGCCTGTCGCTTTAAGAGAAGTTCTTTATCCTGAAGAAGCTCAGAAACGTGATGAAGAAAGGAAGAGGGCCGCCTAGCTTTATATTCATATAATTACCTAATAAAACCCGTGGAACAATTTCTGCGGGTTTTATCGCTGACGAATGATGAGCGGCAAGGTCATGTTCTGAATTTCTACCACTTTCACGCCTGCAATTAAAGGAGACCTGTTGGCCTGAATGGCGGTGATCAGGTTTTCCAGGCGAGGCTTAAAGAAAGCGTAGTAATCCCGGAGCGTGGTGTAGGCGCCGAGTTTGGCCCGAATTTCTATCTGAGTTTCTCTAAGGCCAACAAAACGGCCTAATTCTTCTTCGGCATTGGGGCCTTCAAAAATTTGGAGATTTTGAAAGAAGGTATCTTCGCTGATTTTGATTTCCTGTTCTTTAGCCTGGAAATTGGCGGAAAGGAAGTCGATTTTATATTGCAGATCGTTGATTCTTTGGTGGGCTTTATCCAAAAGAACATTGAGAAGGCTCAGATATTCATCCAAACTGTCCGCTCGGTTTACAGATTGATTGAGATACTGAAAAAGATCAACCGACAGGGCGTTTTTGATCTGGCTTAAGATTTTGGAATCGGTCTGGAGGGTTGAATTGATATCAATGGTTTTTTCTCCCAGGTAATAGGTGGAGAGTATGCTTTTTTGCAGGGCTTTGGCATGCTTTTGCTGCATTTTAGTCAGATGCTGGCCCGTGCTTAGGTAGTTTGTGAGCCAGACGCTGTCTTTTAGTGTTTCTTCCAGGGAGGGCTGTTTTTCACCCCGCTCCTGTCCGAAAGCCATATTAACCTCAGCCGCCTGAACACTTCCGATGGTCAGGATGGATGAGAGGAGATTGCGGTACGTTCGACTTGCCTGATAATCTACTTTGTATACACTCAGTACTCCTGTTTTTGCTCCATGGGTCTCAAGGGCTTGAGCCGGCTCCTTGGGTTCCGGAGTTAGCGCGTTTATAATACTTCCCCAATTCCGGAAAATAAGCAGGCTAAAAAGTACAATGAAAAAGGTTGTCAGAAACACAGAAACCACTTTTTCTTTTTTTGGACGGTAAGAGGAAAGCAGGTCTTTGAGCTTTGTATGAGCTTCATGTTGCTTTTCTGCGTGATGCTGTAAGTGTTGGTAATGCTTACGCATTTATTACAAGGATTACAAAATTACAAGATTCAAAATTATCTATCAATTATAGCATAAAAGTTGGCAAATCTCAATGTTGATCGCTATAATAATTGCGTTATCATTTACTTAAAAAGACATGAGGATAGGAATCGACGCCCGCATGTACGGCTCCGGGTTTACGGGAATTGGCCGCTATACATATGAACTCATCCGCCAGTTGGCTGAAATGGACCTAAAAAATGAATATGTGGTGTTTTTGCGCAAAGAAGCTTTTGATGAATTTGAACCACCCAATAAACGATTTCAGAAAGTATTGGCGGATTTTCCGCATTACTCCTTTACGGAACAGACGGGATTTTTAAAATTACTCAATAAAACCAAGCTGGATTTAATGCATTTTTGCCATTTTAATGCCCCGATTTTTTACAAAAAACCTTATATTGTTACGATTCATGATTTAACGCTTTCTTTTTTTCCCGGGAAGAAATTCAACAGTTTCTGGAGGCGTTTGGCTTATCGGCTGGTCCTTAAAACGGTTACCAAAAAAGCCAAAAAAATTATTGCGGTTTCTGAGCACACTAAAAAGGATTTGCAAAAGATGTTCAATGTTCCGGAGGAACGTATTCAAGTGATTTATAATGGCGTGAATCCTGAATTCAGTGAACCCTCCGAAACCTCCAAACCTGATTTGATGAAAAGGCTCGGCCTGCAAAAGCCTTATTTTCTTTACACCGGCGTGTGGCGCGATCATAAAAATATTGTGGGGCTCATCAAGGCATTTGCGGAGGTAAATGAAGATCTTGGACAGCAGTATAACCTGGTCATTACCGGCCGTCATAATCCGAGTTACCATGAAATTCCGGACACCGTCAAAGCATTGAAGCTGGAAGAGGATGTGCATTTGGTTGGGCTGGTTTCCGATGAGGATCTTAAGGCGCTTTATCAGCATGCCCTGGCGTATGTTTTTCCTTCTTTTTACGAAGGATTCGGCTTGCCTCCCTTGGAGGCTATGCAGTGCGGTACTCCGGTGGTCGCTTCGAATAAATCGGCGATTCCGGAAATCGTTGGTAAGGGGAATGCGCTTTTCTTTGATCCTTACAGCCTGGATGATATGCGAGAGAAAATGCGCATTATTGCCACCGATGCGTCGGTTCGCCAACGGTTGGTGGATCACGGTTTTGACCGCGTCAAGGAATTTGATTGGGGGAAGATGACTACTCAAGTTTTGGATATTTATAATGAAACCGTATAGCCCTCGAATAGCCGACGAATAGCCATCGAATAGCCTGCGAATAGCTAACGAATGGTGACAATCCGAAAGCAATCCGAAAGCAATCCGAATTATGGATAAACTAAGTGATTTAATCAAAGGCAGTCTTAATCGGCATCATCTCAGCACTTCCGCAAAATCCGCTGAGGTTTTGTTTTTCGTCAATCAGCTTCTGGATGACGCATTCAATGCAGAGGATCAGAATGTAAAAGCCTATAAATTTGACAGAGAGACACTGTTCATCGGCGTACGGAATGCTACCTTAAGCCAGGAGGTGTGGGGAAAGCAGGAATTTCTTTTAGAAAAGCTGAAAAATCGGTTTGGCCAAAACACTATTAAAAAGATTAAAATAAAAAGTTTGACAATTAACTGAAGCTCAATTACAATTTGGCTCGCTAATTTCTATAATACTTAATTTCTGTAACGCCTGTGTTAAAAATTCGTCTCCAGCGTACCGGAAGAAAAAACCAACCCTTTTTTAGTGTCGTTGTTGCTGAACATACCAAGTCTGCCAAAGGAAAATTTATTGAAAAGTTAGGTTTCTATAGCCCTTTGATTAAGCCCTGGTCTTTAGAGGTGGATACGGATAAGGTTCTTGAGTGGATCAAAAAAGGCGCCAAACCCAGTAATACCCTTGCCCGCCTGCTTAAATCAGCGGGAGTTAAAGGGATGGAGCCTTATATTGTGGAAATGAAAGACCGCGCAAAGAAGAAAAAAAAGGAAGAAAAGCCTGCTGAGCCTGTCCCGACCAAGGCGGAGGGAAGCGAAGCCGAGGGGAAGGAAGAAGCACCTGCCAAAGAGCCAAAAGCGGATGATGTGAAAGAGGAAAAGGCTGAGGAAAAAAAGCCGGAAGAATCCTTCGACTCCGCTCAGGATGACAAAGCTGCCGAGGAAGAAAAAAAAGAGAAAGAAGAAACACCAGATGAAGAGGTAAAAAAAGAGAAGGCTGAGGAATCAAAGGAAGAAGAGGCCGAAGAACCCAAACCATCAGAACCGGAAAAATGCCCTAAATGCGGAGAGGAAATGACCGAAGGGCATGTCTGCCCAACGGAGGAGGAGTCTGCGGAAGAACCCGCTGAAGAAAAGGAGGAAGAAAAATAATAAACAATTTTAGCTGTTTAGCTTATTAGCTGTTTAGGTTGTAGCTTCTCAAATGATGAGCTCCTAAACAGCTAAACAGCTAATAAGCTACCCCCTTATAAATCTTTAATCTTTAATCTTAATTACTATGGCCGAAGAAGCTACCACTTCAGAAGATCAGACTACTGGTCCTGATAAAGATTTTGTCGAATATGTCGTTAAGTCGATTGTCGGTGAACCTGATAAAGTTGTTGTAATCCGCTCTGTGGATTCAATGGGAGTTCTTTTAACTCTCCAGGTCGCCAAAGAAGATATGGGGAAGGTGATCGGCCGAAGCGGTCAGACCGCCAAAGCGATCCGAATTTTACTTCGTGTTATTGGCGCCAAAACCAATACCCGCATCAATATGAAGATCATTGAGCCGGAAGGCGGTGAAGTAAAAGGAGGAGAATTGGATGATGAGGAAGAAGGAAAGGAAAAAAGCATTATGGACGAGCCCGATCTGGACGTATAATCGTATCGGTTTTCGTTAAGCGTTTGCGAAAAGCGTATCGTCTTTCGTTTGGCGTCAGTCGTCTTGTGGGTTAGACTTATTGTTAAATCATAAGCCGTAAGATGATAACTGGATACCGATACGTTGTTCGCAAACGCAAACGTTAAACGAATAATTAATTATTTTTTTATTTTTAAAAAGTATGGATGGCGGTTTAATGGTTACCAGTGAATTCAATATCGTTGACATCTTAAATTTGGGGGTTGCCATTGCTATTATACTGGCAGGGACGCTTTCTGTTTTTTATATCTTTTTTGGCGGCATTTCGTTCATCCTTTCCGGTGGGCAGGAAGATAAGATCAAACAAGCGGTCCACACGATCCGTTACGCGATTATCGGCCTTATTGTGACGATTTTTTCCGTAACCATTATCAAGATTCTCGGCCTTGTGTTTGGCTTTGATTTGCTTTCTCTGGTCACGTGGGACCGAATTTCAGAACTGATGAACCAGCTCATCGACAAAATCGCCACGGGCGGTACGCAGGGTATGCCGGGGAGCGGAACGCTTCGCTAGCGCTCAGATTTCATATCTCATATCTGATATCTTGTATTTTGGTGTGTGGCAAAATAAACAGTTCTCAGATATAAGATGTGAGATGTCAGATATGAGATATTATTCAACATCCATAGCTGACGCTGCAATGTTTTTCCAGTCGTATGGGAAACGGAAATTCTCCAGAGCTCTGATGAAAGTGGCGAATAAACTCCAGGGGCTGTCTTTTGCGTACACAAACGCATTCCCTTTTTCCTGAATAGGGTTGTAATCCTCGGTGAAATCCTGAGTGGGGATGACGGGAACGACACCATATTTCATGGCCCGTTTTGCCTCCTCAATACATTCCTCGCTGGCAGTGGGAATTAAGGTCATGTCACAGGCCGCATAAATTTTCCGTTTTTCATCATCACCATTACTTACAATAGCCACTTTATTACTATTCGATTCAGATAATTCCGTAAAATATTTTTGATATTTGTCGGTTCCAATGCCTGCTAAAACAATTTCAACAGGCTGTTCCAAAAGGCCGTTCATTATATCTTGTATCATGCCCAGACTGTTCTTGTCGGTAAGGGGATAGGTAACGCAGATCAGAGGGACTCTTTTATCGAAAACAAAGCCGACTTCGTCACAGAAAGCTTGTTTATTTTTTATTTTGTTCTCAATGGTTTTTTTACTGTATTTCTGGTAAATTTTATTATCGTAAGCCGGATTGTATTTGTTGTCGGCCATAATTTGACTTCTAAGATATCCAATAATTATAGCATATCTTTAGAGGAAATACTAGAGTAAAATACAATTAAATTTTAAGTTTTAAGTTTTAAATTTTAATTTAGTGGCTGAAGAAAAAGATGAATTTAAGAAAAAGAAAGGGGAAAAACGTTTGGTGGTGATCGATGGCAATCATCTGATCCATCGCGCGTTTTACGCGATTCAGAATCCTCTTAAAACGTCCAGCGGGGAGCAGACGAACGCGATTTACGGGTTTGCCAGTATGCTGCTCAATATCATTGAGGCAGAAGAACCGGATTATATTGCGGTTACGTTTGATGAGCATGCGCCCACCTTCCGCCATGAAAAATACGAGGAATACAAGGCTACCCGCGTAAAAGCACCCGATGAACTGTACGCTCAGATTCCCCGCATCCGGGAAATGGTGAAACGGTTTAATATGCCTGCTTTTTCCAAAGAAGGTTATGAAGCGGATGATATGATGGGAACGCTTGCCAAAAAAGCTCAGAAAGAGGGGATCGATACGTTTATCGTGACTGGGGATATGGACATGCTCCAGATGATCAATGATAATATCCATGTTGTTTTTCCTCATAAAGGTTACAAAGATCCGATTGTTTACGATGCGGAGAAAGTGCATAAGAAATACGGCATCCATCCCGATCAGGTGGTCGATTATAAGGCGTTGGTGGGGGACAGCTCCGACAACATCAAAGGCGTGGATGGCATTGGACCCAAAGGCGCTGAACAACTACTCTCACGATACAAAACGCTTGATGGGATATATGAGCATATCGAGGAGATCACAGGCAGTATGCAGGAAAGACTGGTTCGCGATGAAGAGGCGGCTTATTTTGCCCAGTCACTCGTTCGAATTGTGACCGATGTGCCTTGCGACTGGAAAAAGAAGGAAACCGAGCTTGGTAAGCTGGATTACATAGGCCTGCAGAAGTTTTTTGAGGAAATGGAGATGAAAAGTTTGCAAAAACGCCTCAAAAAAATCACACCGACCGAGAAACTACAGCCTGAGAATCAGATGAGTTTGTTCTAATACGATATAACGACATAACGAAATAACGTTGAATTAAGGAGCTATTGTTACATCCGCTAACCATCCGTGTTTATGTGATGTATTGATGTTTCATGTATAATGATCGTGTTTTAAGGCTGGATAATGGATATTCAATTCATCAATTGCGGGGAGTGGGGGATTGATAAGAAAGGTTTTCAGAAGTACATCAAACGCCTTCAGGGCCACGTACTAAAGGCAGATGGTGTCTTGAATGTTGTTTTTGTGAATGATAAGTACATCCAGGCGCTTAATAAGCAATACCGCCATAAGGACAAGCCAACGGATGTGCTTTCTTTTTCATATCTGAAAGCACCGGATTTTAAGGAGACAGGGCTGATCGGCGAGATTTATGTCAGTGTGGAGACAGCGCGAAGGAATGTTGGGGCACCGATGGCTAAAACAGTGAATCGGTCTGGGCTTGGCTCCAGACAGAGGCATGGAGCCAGCCCAACGGGTGCAACCATGGAGCCAGCGCTGACAGATGAATTGAGTAAATTATTTGTTCATGGTTTTCTGCATGTCTTTGGGCATAATCACGAATCGGAGAAGGATTTTAAAAAGATGAATCAGATTGAGCGTGAAGTGCTTGATTAAAATTTCCTTTTAATTAAGCCAAAAAATTACTTCGTTTTTTTTGTGAATACAAAATTTAATAAGCGGTTTTATAGATGAACACAAAATTTGCTCAATAATTTAATATACCTGACCATTTTTTATCCAATATGGGGGATTTTTTATATAAAAAATTTGTTCAAGGGTTTGAATTTAAGGTAAGCCAAATAATTTGTACAAAAAAATTGAACTTACTATCTCTTAGTGGGGTTTTTTTATAAAAAAGTTTGCCAGAGAAAATCAAGTCGTGTAGACTCATTTTGTTGTGAGTTTATTGAACGGGGTTTTATTGGATTAGGCAGACGTTTTTGTTTTGATGATGGGCGATTAGTGTGATCAAAAAAAATATTCATTTAATTTCTTTGCATGCCTAAAGAACAAATTGTTGCCAGTTTAGACATCGGAAGTTCCAAAATCCGAACGGTGATTGCTCTCCTGGAAGAAGAAAAGAAAATGCCCAATATAATAGGTGTAGGGGTTTCTCCCTCTACTGGTATGCGGAAGGGTAATATTATTGATGTGGATGAGACCATCAGCAATATTTCAGCGGCCCTTGAGGACGCAGAGCGGATGTCCGGGGCGCCGATTCACCATATGTTTGTGGGCTTGAGCGGAAATCATATCGAATCCTTTGACAGCAAAGGCGTTATTGCCATTTCCCATGCCGGCTCCGAAATCATTGAAGACGATATCAACCGCGTTTTAGAGGCGGCTCAGGCGGTTTCCATGCCATCCAATCGCCGGATCCTTCGAATCATCCCTAAATCCTTCTCTGTGGATGATCAGAGGGGGATAAAGAATCCTGTAGGTATGATCGGGGTGCGCCTGGAAGTGGACGCCCATATCATTACCGGCCAGGGCACGATTATAAAAAATATTGTAAAGGCTGTCCATCAGGCCGGCGTGGATATCGATGATATTATCCCCAGTTCTTTGGCTGCGGCCGAGGCGGTCCTTTCCCGCCGACAGAAAGAATTGGGCGTGGTCGTGATCGATGTGGGATGCGGGAGTACATCTATTGCCGTATTTGAAGAGGGCACCACATTACATGCGGCTACTTTACCGGTTGGCGGGGAAAGCGTGACGAATGATATTGCGATTGGTTTACGCACGTCTATTGATACTGCTGAAAAAATCAAGATCGAATACGGCACCACTGGTCCAGAGGAAGTAAATGAGCGTGAAACCATCGATCTTTCGCTCATCAGCAAGATCGACAACCACAAAGTTTCCAAAAAGCATATGGCCGAGATTATGGAGGCTCGTTATCATGAAATTTTTGTCATGGTGAAAGATGAACTTCGCTCCATTGGCCGAGACGGAATGCTTCCTGCCGGCGCTATCCTGACGGGCGCTGGCGTTAAAGTGCCTGGCTGCCTTGATATGGCCCGTGAAGTTTTGGGTCTTCCTGTTCAAATCGGCTTTCCAACCGAAGTGGACGGTGTGGTGGATAAAATCGATGATCCGGCTTATGCCACGGCCATTGGCCTGGTGGTTTGGGGGTCACGATTTGAAGGGCGGTCTTATGGGCTTGGTTCTTTTAACCTGAAAAAGGCTTTGGTCGGCGTGAAGGGTTGGTTTAAAAATCTTTTGCCCTAAACAGGGCTTTTATTACAAAAACAAAAACAAATAACAGTGCCAATTTTAAATTTTAAGTTTTAAATTTTAATTTTGGCCATCAGTTTTTGTTTTTTTTAATTAATCTATTCATTTAAAATTTATAATTTAAAACTTAAAATTAATTACCATGTCTGAAGCACTCAAAAATTTGTTTAACGGCTCAAAGTTTCCGACTCGAACGGTCAGTTCCGTTGAAGTCAAACCCGAGATAACTCCACTTGCCTCCATCAAGGTGATTGGTATTGGCGGCGGTGGCGGCAATGCGGTTAATCGTATGATTACCTCAAAAGTAGAAGGGGTTGATTTTATTTCCGTGAATACCGATGCCCAAGCCCTTTACCATTCCCAAGCCTCCCATCGTATCAATATCGGAAAAGGAACCACTCGGGGATTAGGGGCCGGATCTGTTCCGGAGATCGGCAAAAAGGCCGCTGAGGAAAGCAGTGAAGAGCTCAAGGCCGCCATGGAAGGAGCAGACATGGTTTTTGTTACCTATGGTCTTGGCGGTGGGACCGGGACCGGAGCGGGGCCTATCATTGCCGATATTGCTAAGGAAATGAACATTCTCACGGTTGGTGTGATTACCAAACCTTTTTCTTTTGAAGGATTGCGTCGAATGGAGGTCGGCATGCAAGGTTTAGAGGATTTGAAAGACAGGGTGGATACTTTAATCACTATCCCTAATGACCGCATCCTTTCTATTATTGACAAAAAAACACCTTTAACCGATGCTTTTGTGGTGGTGGATGACATTTTAAGACAGGCCATCCAAGGCGTTGCCGATTTGATTACGGTTCATGGAATGATTAACGTGGATTTTGCGGATGTGCGGGCTATTATGCAGAATGCCGGCTCTGCTTTAATGGGTGTTGGTTACGGAACCGGAGAAAATCGGGCGGTGGATGCGGCGCGAGCGGCTATTGAAAGCCCGCTTCTTGAACTTTCCATCCAGGGCGCCCAAGGAATCCTCTTCAATGTTACGGGAGGTAACGATCTTTCTATGTTTGAAGTGGATGAGGCCGCTAAAGTGATCACGGAAGCCGCTGACAGTCAGGCCAATATCATCTTTGGCGCTGTGATCAATGAAAATTATACAGGCGAGATCAAAGTAACGGTGATCGCTACCGGCTTTAGCGAAGAAGAACAGGCACGCGTACAGAATGTCAGTGCGTCCGGCACCATCCAGCGACTTGGCAATGCGCCAACCTCCACTGTTAAGGTAACGGGAATGCACCAGCCAGTTAAGAAAGGGTCCGATGTGGATTTGGAAGTCCCAGCATTTATGAGAAAGACTTTGAGGAAATAATAATCAACGAAATGACGTGGTGACGAGATGACATTTGTCATTTCGTTATTTCGTCATGTCGTTACAACGTTGCATTTTGTTCTAAAATTTGGTATAATATATAGATTGAATTGTATTGATTATGCCAATTAGCGACGAAAACCAAAAATTAACAAAAGGCGTTGAAGCATTAAGACAGCAGTCTGCTGAGCAGGCTACCCAGAATAAGGCAAAGGAATTGGATATGCCGTATGTGAATCTTCTGACGATTCCCATTAATCCGGATTTGTCCAAAATAATTCCAAAGGAAGAGGCGGAGGCCGCACGTTTGGCGGTATTTTTTCAGTCCGGCAAGAAATTGCGGGTGGCGGTTTTGGCTCTGGATGAAAAGGCGCAGGCGCTGATTGAAAAGCTCAGAAAAGACGGCTATTGGGTAGAAGCCAGTATTTGCAGTGAGGAATCCCTGAAAAACGCACATAAAATTTACTTTACCAAGCAGTATAAGGAGAAGGAAAAAATGGAGACAGAAGTGAAAGAGGAGGACTTGGGTTCGGTTGCCGATGAGATTGCTGATCTTCAGCAGCTTAAATCTAAAATCGAATCCGCTAATTACGATGTCGCCCTGAATTATGTTCAGGTGGGCGCCATGAAAACCCATGCCTCGGACATTCATTTTCAGCCTGAGGAAAGCAAGGTGGCGGTTCGTTTCCGCGTTGACGGGGTTTTGAATACGGTTTTTGAACTTCAGCCTAAAACTTACGATGGCATTATCAAAGAAATCAAATACCTTTCAGGGTTAAAGCTCAACATTACGGATGTCCCCCAGGATGGGCAGTATTCGTTTATCATCAATCAGCGCCAAATTAATGTCCGCGTTTCAACGCTTCCCACCCATTACGGGGAGGCTACGGTGATGCGGCTTTTGGACGCGGAGCGAGCCAGCATTCCTTTGGAGCAGTTGGGTTTTGAAGGAGAGGCGCTTAAAAATATGCAGGAAGCGATCAATCTGACGCATGGCATGATTCTGGTAACCGGACCGACTGGCAGTGGTAAAACTACGACACTTTACACCATGCTCCAGCAGCTTGATACGAACGCCAAGAAAGTGATTACTTTGGAAGATCCGATTGAATACAATCTTCCCGGCATTTCCCAGAGTCAGATTCAGGAAGATAAGGAATATAATTTTGCATCTGGTTTACGCGCGATACTTCGTCAGGATCCGGATGTAATTATGGTGGGAGAAATCCGTGATCTGGAAACTGCTGAGACGGCCGCTCAGGCCTCTTTAACAGGTCATCTGGTCATTTCCACGCTTCATACTAATTCTGCTGTGGAATCCATACCGCGTTTGGTGAATATGGGAGTTAAGAGCTTTATCCTTGCGCCTGCTTTGGATTTGATTATTGCTCAGCGGCTCGTCCGCAAGCTGTGTCCGGAATGCGCGGAAGTGAAACCGATCACCGAAAGTGAAAAAGCCCATATTACGGAAATCCTTGAAAAGATCAAAGCAAAAGGTGTGGAAGCTCCTCCTGTGCCAACCGAGCTCAGGCATGCCAAAGGCTGTGATAAATGCGGCCAAACCGGCTTCCAGGGGCAAATTTCTATTGCTGAGGTATTACGGTTTGACCAGGGGCTTCGGGATGCGATTCTGGAAAACAAACCCATGCCCGAGATTTACGATTACATCGACAAGCAATGCAAAATGCTGACCTTGTATGAGGATGGGATACTGAAAGTAATCAAAGGAGTTTCGACGCTGGAGGAGGTTGAACGAGTAGCGAAATAATCTCAGAACTCATATCTTATATTTTATATCTGAGGGTTATTTATATATACACCAAAAATATGAGATCTGAGATATGAGATGTTAGATCTGAGCGTTAGCGAAGTGTTACAGGTGTGTTGGCGGTGGGGTCGGTTCAGCCGGCGGGGCTTTAGCGGGTTCGCCCGAGTCCGGACTTACCACTGCTTTCTCAAGTCCGGACTCGGGCGCGCCCGCGTGCATACCAGCGGGCGCAGGGGTTGCTGGTTTTGGAGTTGCCTGAGAGGCAGGAGCTGGCTTTGCTTTTTCAAATATTTCTTCTGGAACCTGTGGCACGTTTTCAGTGCCTTCCGCTGATTTTATTACATCTTCTCTGCTTTGCACAGGTACAGGTTCTGGTACATATCCTTTCTTCATGCTGTCCATAGTTTTAAGGAACGAACGGTCGTCTTCATCCAGCTTAAGGGTCCGGATCGGGAACGGAATGTTAATATGAAGCTCATCAAAAGCCTTTTTAATTTTGTTTGCCAGATTAGAGCGGACTTCAACCCAATTAGTGCTTGATTCCACCCAGAAGCGGATTTTTATATTGATAGAGCTGTCTCCAAATTCGTCTACTAATACTTGTGATTTCGGCTTAGGAATAATATCTTTGTTTTTTTCAATAATGCCATTAATTAAACTGGTTACCATAGGCAAATCAGTGTTGTAATCTACGCCTACGATAATTTCAATTCTTCGGAACGGATTGGTGGTGAAGCTGACAATGGTTTCGTTCAGCATTGACTGGTTTGGTATAACCACTTCTGTGCCGTCGATGGACTGGAGAATCGTGGCGCGGGTGTCGATTGAAACAATGGTTCCCAGCATGTCTCCTACTTTGATCAAATCACCGATTTTGATGCGATCCTGTGAAAGCATGATGATTCCGGAAATAAAGTTGCCGATAATATCTTTAAGCGCGAAACCGATACCGAGTGACATGGCACCGATCACAGCTGTAAAATTCAATCCGTTGATCGCGGCGGCGATCGTCACACCGACTGTTAAAATAATGATAGTCGTCATTCGTTCTACCAGAACCAGAACACTTTCCTGGACGTCTTCACCTTTCTTTTTAATGATTTCTTTTTTAATTCCTCCGGCGATCATTTTGGCGATGATCCAGGAAATGATCACGATAATAATGCCGGCAATCCAGTTGTCGATATTGGTGGCTACAAATTTTACAAGTTCCTGAAGCCCGCTTTCCGCGCCTTCTACGGCAACATCTTTTCCGGCTACCGCTGTGGATTTAACCTGGCTGGTAAAGCCTTGCGCGAAGGCGGATGGGATTAATTTATCTAGAAACATTTTTTGTTTTATGAGAATTTAATCCCTATATTATACCAAAAAAAGTCTCAAGTCGCAAGTGCAAGTCGCAAGTGTGAGCTTTTCTGCCTATTCTAAAACGGCTTTGATGCGCCGCACGCCCGCGCTTGAAGACTGTTCTTTTTTGATCTTAAATTTTCCTAAAACACCCGTCCTTTCCACATGCGGGCCGCCGCAGATTTCTTTACTCCAGCCTTCTACGGTGTACACTTTTATCTTGTCGCCGTATTTTCCTTCAAACAGGCCGATGGCGCCCGCCTTTTTGGCTTCTTCCACGGTCATAGTTTCACAATTTACTTTAGCATCCGATTCGATTGCGTCATTCACATATTTTTCAACCTGTTCGATTTGCTCAGGTGTCAGTTTATCCGGATAGGTGAAGTCGAACCGCAAACGTTCGGCGGTAATATTGGAGCCTTTCTGGTTGGCATGGTCGCCCAATACTTTATGGAGCGCGGCATGGAGCAGGTGAGTGGCAGTGTGCAGTTTGGTGGTGGCTTCCGATTGGTCTTGCAAACCGCCCGCGAATTTTTGTTCAGCTCCGGCACGGGAAAGTTCCTGATGTTCTTTGAATGCTTTTTCAAAACCTTCTTTATCAACTGTTAAGTTATGCTTTTCAGCTTCTTCAATTGTCATTTCGATTGGGAATCCGTAAGTGTCGTATAATTTAAATGCTTGTTTGCCTGAAATTTCTGTAATTTTTTTACCGGCTTTTTCAAAGGCCATTTCAAATCCTTTTAATAGTTTTTCAAATTCTTTAAGGCCATGATTGATAGTTTTGCGGAACTGTTCTTCTTCTAATTCAAAAGTTTTTAAGATTTCCTCTTCATGTTTGAGTTCAGGATAAATATCGCTCATCAAATGAATAACTTTTTTGGCAATTGTATGTGTGAAGTTTTCTTCGATTCCCAATGTTTTTCCATGGCGGATAGCGCGTCTCATGAGCCTTCGCATCACATAACCCTGATCCACATTGCTCGGTCTTACACCATCGGCGGCCATCATGGTGGCGGTACGAAGATGATCGGCGATGATTCGTTCTGATGTAAAATCAATTGCATCTATGGTTGATAAGGTATTTATTTTTTCAATAATGGATTCAAAAAGCTCTGTATCGTAGACAGTCTGATGACCATTAAGTACTGCAGCAACGCGCTCCAAACCCATACCCGTGTCTACGTTTTTTTGTTTCAGGGGCTCAAATTTGCCGTCATCGGTTTTGCTGTACTGCATGAACACGTCATTCCAGATTTCCACCCAATTATCTTCATCGTTTCCCGGATTACTGTCTTTAGGAGGAGCGCCTTTACTGCCGACCCAATAGAACATCTCGGTATCCGGGCCGCAGGGGCCGGTTTGGCCGGCCGGGCCCCACCAGTTTTCGGATTTGGGTAAATAGGCGATTTTGTGTTCGGGAATGCCAAGATTTTTCCAGATTTTAGCTGATTCTTCATCGCGAGGTGCGTCGTCATCACCCTTAAAAACAGAAACCGCCAGTTTTTCGAGAGGTATATTGAGCCATTTTTCTGAAGTTAAAAACTCAAAGCTCATTTTGATCGCCTCTTCTTTGAAATAATCACCAAGAGACCAGTTTCCGAGCATTTCAAAGAACGTCAAATGCGTATTGTCACCCACTTCGTCAATGTCGCAGGTGCGGATGCATTTTTGAAAGTTTACCAAACGCTTTCCTCCTGGATGTGGTTCACCTAGGAGATAAGGGACGAGCGGGTGCATGCCGGCCGTGGTGAAAAGCACGGTCGGGTCGTTTTCCGGGAGCAGGGGGGCGGAAGGAATGACCGCGTGCCCTTTTTCTTTGAAAAATTCCAGATATTTAACGCGTATTTCTTTGGCTTCCATTTTTGAAAATTTAAAAACTTGAAAACTTGAAAACTTGAAAGCCCTGTCATTTTATATTGTTCTGGCTTCAGAGACAAGTTTGATGTGCTGGAAGCATTGATTTTTAGTGTGAAATTTGATATAATATAAAGATTATAATAAAGATTACAAAAAATTATTTAAGGGTTACATGCAGCTTTCTTACAAAAAAATTTCAGGGATTGGTTTGGCGGCGTTATCGCTTGCTTTGATCATTTGGGGTGCAAACCACTCCGCTGATTCGGCAAAAGCCCAAAGCGCGGTTTCTTCCGAAGTGTTGGTGGCTGTTTGCGGGAATGGCACTATTGAAGCGCCTGTTGAGGAGTGTGACAATGGTAGTCATTGTGCCAATTTAACCTCTTGTACAAGCGACGTCGAATGTGCCGGCATTGGAGATGGACTTTGCAAAAAGCGCAATTATGGCGGATGCAGCGCAACATGCATGATTATTATAGGCGGCGGCGCTTCACAGCCAACTGAAGTGGTCATTGCAGAAATTTGGGCCTACCCTGAACAGCGATCAGGTGCCGCTGGAACCAATTATGACACAGATTATTTTTTCTCTATTCACGATGCGGATAACGCAAGCCGTGAAACCCTTTATCAGCACTTCAATCTGCTCTCTAGCACGAATGCCGGTACCACGAGCCTTTTTCTTACGCTCCCCGGCGGTATTATAGAAGGGATTTATGATGTGGCGATCAAGCCGGAAGCTCATTTGAGCCGCGTTTTAAATAATGCTTTTTTGCAGGTTGGTGAAAATATTCTGAATTTTACCAGTGAATCCAATTCTCCTTCCATTGGTTCTGTCAGGCTGATCGCGGGCGATATTAACGGAGCCGGCCTTTCTCCTTCAACCATGGGGGATGATGTAATCAATGCCATTGATTTGTCGGTACTGCTCAGCGATTTCGGGAATTCAGACCCTTCCGGCAGTGCCCGTCGCGCTAATTTGAATCAGGATAATGTGGTTAATCAGGAGGATTTGAATATTCTTCTGGGTAATCTTGATAAAGAAGGTGATTTATAACAATTTTTAATTTTAAGTTTTAAATTTTAATTTGAAACAAAGCAAAAATAAAATACTGGCGCTGAAAATAGTGAGTCTTGGCCTCGCGGCCATGATCAGTGTTCTTTCTTTCAATCCCGTGAAAAATTTTGTTTTGGCTGCCATACCCAATGGAAATGATTGGTTTGAATTCCACGCCAATCCGTTTACAGGCGGAGATGACACGGGGGATGGGGGCAGTGGGGCGCCAGCTGACTTGAATTATTATTATGTTGGGCAGAGTTTTAACGCGATGGCAGCCATCAACTCCCTTGGAACCACCGCCAGCAATATTTGGGTGGATTATGATACAGAACTTATGACCGTCAGCAATCTGACAACAGGTGCTTATTTTAATTCGTGGGGTGGCCAGAGTATTTCAGATGGCCGGGTTAAATTGACGGGTCACAATTTTCCTCCTAGTCAGTCCAGCGGCGAAGGGGGATTCGGATCAGTGGATGTTCAGCTTTTGAAGCCTTCAGCCGCCAATTACGGTATGGGTACCCCTGCTATACTGGATATCAATACTGGCCAGGTGGGCGGAAGCACCGAAAGCAATATTGCCCTCAATGGGGCGGATATTCTGGATGACGCAGAAGATTTTCAGTTCCATATTTGGGCAGACACCCGAAAGCCTTACGCCAAAACCCCTCAGCCGGGCGAGGGCGCTGTTGATGTTCTCGTGGACGGCCTGTTCAGCTTTGAGCTGTGGGATTCATTGAACGGAGAAGGGGATGATTCCGGGGTTGGAACCGGGGTTAATATAGATTCCGCATCAGCGGATATAACTACGAGTGACGGAGGCGCACCGGTAAGCCTGAAGACATTTGCCTCTTACACGTGTTCCGGAATCTGGGGAAGTAATTTATGCGCCGTGACCGTTGATCCGCTTCCCGTCACCCCTTTTAGCGGAGACAGCCGCCGATGGGAATATAGCACGACTTACAGCATCGAAGTGAGCGGCTATGAAGACCTGGCTTCCTCTAGTCAGGATCAATTGGGGGATACGAATGGCCCCAATGTGATGAATGCCACTGTGTTCACATTCACCACTGAGCCTGACATTGTAAAGCCCCAGTTACGAAATATCATGCCGGCTGACGGAACCGAAGATATCCCTCTCAACACAGCTCTTTCTTTTGATGTGATTGACCGCCAGGCTTATCCGGACGGAATGTCTGGTTCCGGCATGAAAGCCGGCACGTGCCGCGCGGATATTTCTTCCCCTTCTTTTACCCTGAAGACTTATAAAAGCGGGGACGGCCCGGTGACGACCATTCCTATGGATTACGGCCGCCACTTTGATATTGATCCTGTTGGGGATTTTTCTTCCAATGAAACCGTAACGGTACGCATTTATGCTTGTGAAGACAATGCCGGCAACACGATTGACGAGCAAACCGTTACTTTTAAAACCGTTGTTCTGGACAGCGATCTGGATGGCGTGTTGGATTCCTTTGACAATTGTCCTGATACCCCCAATACGGATCAGGCAGACAGCGATATGGACGGCATCGGAGATGTGTGTGACGAAAGCTTTGATTTAGATTCAGACGGCGATACGATCACGGATGATATTGATAATTGTGTGGATACCGTGAACACCGACCAGGCCGACCAGGACGAGGATGGCATCGGCGATGTGTGTGACGATGACATTGATGGAGACACGGTTTCCAATGATACGGATAACTGTGTTCTGACTGAAAACACCGACCAGGCCGACCAGGACGAGGATGGCATCGGCGATGTGTGTGACGATGACATTGATGGAGACACGGTTTCCAATGATACGGATAACTGTGTTCTGACTGAAAACA
>Ga0114920_10000365_pt1 | contig 19741 bp, 13 predicted proteins | sample ChitaG_FD_88683 | JGI IMG/M metagenome (GOLD analysis project Ga0114920, IMG submission 88683) | Deep subsurface microbial communities from South Pacific Ocean to uncover new lineages of life (NeLLi) - Chile_00310 metaG | ecosystem: Environmental > Aquatic > Marine > Oceanic > Sediment ...
ACAAAATTGCGAATTTCTTTCTGAGATGACAAGTCACATATAAACAAATCAATATTATTATTTCCAGTAAGCTCAATTATTTCTTTTTGCGCTTCTTCTCCACGCTCTTTATTACGACACAGCATTATAACTGTAGCGTTCATTTTTGCTAAACTAATAGCTGTAGCCTTACCAATGCCGGAATTCGCACCGGTTATTATACATCTCTTTCCTTCCATACTCATACTTTATATCCTCAACTCGTTTTGGGTAATTATCCCAAAGTTTGATATTCTTTTAAATACGGGTATATTTATCTAGTTTTTTCCTATATATGATAAATCGAAGTTTTATATCTAAATGAATTAAACGAAATAAAAAAAGTTTGAAAAATGATTCTAAAACTCATTCCTCGAGTTTAGGAGCGATTGCAGAATCTATCGGTACTTGCTTTTGAAGCATCTTAAACGCATTGGAGGTAGTTGAAAAGGTTTTTGCCTTATATTTTTCAACTAAATCTATGAGTTCTTCATCAAAAATTCTTACAAAAATTTCTATATCAGGATAGCGCAATGATAGCTTGGATGTCAGATAAAGCGATTCATCAAACTCCGAATCTCGTTTCCAGCAAATAAATGCTTGAGTAACTTCATTTAACTTTACATGAGGTCTCAAATCACTTAAAAAACATGCGAATTCATTTATAATATGTAGTTGATCATTTACTTTAAACTCGATACCATCGTGTTCGTCATCAAAAAGGAACACTTCCCGATCGGATTGTAAAGAAATATCATAAGCAATTCGATGGGTCAAAATATCTCGTCCGATTACTATAGCTTTACCTTTTTTACCTTTGATCCACTCTCGGATACCATCCATTGCCCATTTTGAGGTGGAAAAAGGAATTGCGTTTAACGGTGGCTGTTTGAGATATTCTTGTACGTGATCTTTAAAAGCGCGTACATAAATTGGGCACTCCTGGTTGATTTTGCGAATCTTTTCTGTACAGATTATCGCAATTCTGGCATCGTCAATACCAATAAAGACTTCCTTTGCTCGCTTTATATTCGCAAACTCAAGGTTGATTGTCTCAGTAGGATCCCCAACTACTACTGGACAACCCGAAGTGATTAAGTCTTCTACTAATTCTTCGTGATCCTCGATTATACAAAAGGGTTCTTTATTAGCGATACAGTGTTCAATAATTCTCTCTGATAAATGATGGTGTCCAATAATTACTATATGATTGCGTTTATGTTTTGCGAGGATTCTACTTGTAATGAGTGGATTATATTTTTCTAATAATTCACCCATAATAAATCCAAACACAATCACTTCCAATAGAATTGGCCAGATTAATGAGTAAAAATTAGCGACATCTCCTGCATTAAGGGGGGAACGTACAGTTAAGGAATATAAGACTAATTTGCCAAAACTCGAGCCTGGCTCTGTAAAAAGAAAGAAAAGAAAGCCTGCAAACCAAAATACGAAAAGAAAGACGAATTGCAATTTGTATTGTTTTAGTTTAAGTTCAAAATTAATAAAAGAGTTTAGTATACCCATAAAAATAAATAAATCAAAGCAATATATAAATGAATTTATAATGTAAATAGTTCTGAAAATCCTTAAAACTCAAATAGGAATGTAATATTTCCTATATTCATGTGTCTACTTTTAGGGGAAAAACCATGGATATAATAGAAGAACCTTCAAGAAAAACACCTATCTTGGCAGAAACAGATGTTTTAATTGTAGGAGGGGGACCAGCAGGACTTTCTGCTTCCATCGCTGCTGCAAGAGAGGGGGTAAATACAATACTTGTTGAACGCTATGGTTGTTTCGGAGGAGTTATAACGCAAGCAATGATCGGAACCATTGCTTGGTATCGATATGCTAATACAGTTGATGCTGGTGGAATTGGATTAGAATTCGAAACATTAGCGAAAAACATGAATGGAAGCATTAATATATTCGGAAATGTGAAGAATAAAGATATGGTGAAAGTATTAGAACAAGAGGGACTAATAGTTAATGGGGAACCAACATATGAAGTTTTGGATACTGAAGTGTTCAAACACCTGGCAGATAAGCTCGTACAAGAAGCAAGCATTACACCCATACTCCATTGCTCCGCTGTTGATGCAATAATAGAAGACCAGACTATTAAAGGGGTTATAACGGAAAGTAAATCGGGAAGACAAGCTATATTAGCAAAAAGAGTAATAGATGCCACTGGAGATGCTGATATTGCATTTCATTCAGGTGTACCATTTCGAAAAAGCCCAAAGAAGGATCTAATGTCGGTAACCGTTAATTGGGGATGTAGTGGAGTCAACATTGGAAAATTTCTCATGTATGTATACCTAAATCCGGGTAAAATTGGAGATTGGGGTGAAACTACGGGAAAGGAAGAAAATTTCTTTACTACATATCTGGTTGAACCGTTTAACAAGGCTAAAAAGGCGGGTGAAATTCCAGATGATGTTAACATTGAAAGTTATTGGACTAATTATACGGATGCGGGAGAAATTTCATCCTTTAATGGCATTCACATGGAAGATATAGACCCTACTGACGTATGGGATCTAACAAAAGCGGAAATTGAAGGTAGAAAAAGAGTAATGTGGGCCGTTAATGCCTTGAAAAAATATACTCCCGGATTCAAGAAAGCAAGGCTTAGAACAATTGGGTCGTCTCTGGGAACTAGAGAATCGCGAAAAATTATTGGAGAATACCAAATCACTGAACACGATATTAGAAACGAGGCTCGATTTGATGATTCAATAGGAATATGTCCTGAATTCATAGATGGTTATGGAATTGCTGTCATGCCTACAACTGGTCGCTATTTTCAAGTTCCGTATGGGATTATCGTCCCTCAGAAGGTCGAAAATCTACTCGTTGTAGGTCGTTGTGTGGCAGGTGATAGAATATCTCACGCAGCAACCCGACAGATATGTTGCTGCACAGTTACAGGTCAAGGAGCAGGAGTTGCTGCCGCAATATCTTACAAAGATAATGTTTCTTGTAGGCAGGTTAATATTTCTAAGGTTCAAGCAAGTCTTAAAAAACAAGGAGTTAGAATTGAATAAGTCACTATAAACTCTAAAATCAAACTAAAACTATTTAAAATCAGATTTTTATACTATGAATATCTAAATATAATTATCTTTTTTTATATAAGTGTCAAAGAAGTTGACTATCTATAATATTTCGGTTATTACAAGTAATGGCTTTCCTTATTATAACTTAGTTGTAAAAGAAGCTCCAAACGGCATCAAATTATATTTGCGATTTTTTGATTTTTCGAAAGAAGCGCCAAATCCCCAATCCGATTTTGAGGTATCTGATTCTTTTGAATTAAATGCCGGGTTAGTTTCAGCATTGTTTAAATTCGCACGAGCTATGTCTAAGAACATTCATATCCTTGAATTTAATTCTGACGAATTATTAGACTATGAAAATGATAAAACTAAGTTTTTAGGAGATGTTTTAATCACGTGTCAAACAGAGTCGTATCTATTTCACAAGTCGGTTTACGCAAAAATTAAGTTGATTTACTATTCGCTCATCACATATAAAATCCCTTTAGAATCTGCTATCGAGATATTACCCGTTCAAGAAGAAAAAATCTACAATATTTTAACCGATTTTGAAGCTAAAACCCGGGTGAGTGAACATAAAACTCAATTAAAAAAGTTAGGAAACGATTTTTTGAGAGAGATGAAGAATTACGGCTTAAGAGATGTTTGTATTACATCATTCGACCTTTCGCCAATAATGATCCTCGGAAAAAAATATTCCTTCGACGATATCCACGAAATTTTAAGAAATATTGGAAATGTTCCAGAAATTCCACCCTTAAATTGGGTTTATCGCCAATCTACTCACGCTGGTGAGCAAATATGGGTTTATATCTATAAATCGGATGTAGGTCCAACTATCGAAGGCTTATTTGAACCTTATCTTTATTTGCTTTTTTGCGATTTTAACTCTTATTTAGGAGAAATCCCTGAGGTTCTGGGAAATAAAATCAATAGGATTCTAAGCTAAAAGAAAATAATATAACTTGAACTATATAAAGGAATATTTGAAAGAAAATGATTATGGTGTAACCAAAACCCATCTTTCAATGAATTTGGACATGCACCATAATACGATTACGAAATACCTTACTAAATTTGAGGCTTTTAACCTAATTTTAAAGAAGAAAATAGCTAAAAGAACATTGTATTTCTTGAATGAGGATTTAATAGAAGCTTTAAACCTTAACACCTGACCAGATAATTTTACCTATTTTTTTTTAACTGACAAATTTTATTTATTGACATTCATTTTGTCATCTACAATATGGTGAATGCTATGACTAAAGTTGCTGTTATTTCTACAAGCGATCGCGTATATGGAGTAAATAAATCCCTCGAGTTGTTAGAACTAAATCCCGTTAAGGGCAAAAATGTAATTTTCAAGCCAAATTTTAATACTGCGGATCCTCCTCCAGCTTCAAGCTCAATGGAGACAATAAAGCAGCTTGTTATAAAATTAAAAGAAATGGGAGCGAATTCGATTACAATAGCAGAGCGAGCAGGTCCCGCTAAAACTTCGGATGTTTTTGAAAAAAAAGGCTTACATGCAATGGCTAATGAATTGGATTTTTCGATCGTTGACTTAACGAGAATACCCAAAGGTGAATTTGTCCTCAAAAAGCCAGAAGGTAGTCATTGGAAAGATGGATTCTTTTTTGCGAAAATTTACGATGAAGCGGAATGTATTGTAGAAACGTGTTGTTTAAAGACTCACATGTATGGTGGACACTTTACTTTATCGCTTAAGAATGCTGTGGGAGTTGTCAAAAAGAAAAACATGTCTGAATTACATTCCTCTGAGTATCAGAGAGAGATGATAGCAGAAATAAATTCTGTTTATAAGCCTGACTTAATCGTCATGGATGGCGTTATCACTTTTGTAGATCGAGGTCCTATGGAAGGAACTCGTGTAGATGGGAATGTTTTCGTGGCGGGTACGGACAAAATTGCAATCGACGCTGTAGGCGTAGCGATATTGAGAATTTTGGGAACTACACCAGAGGTTACTAATGGTCCTATTTTTGAACAGGATCAAATTAAAAGAGCCGTTGAATTAGAATTAGGGGTTACATCACCCTTAGATATTGAATTTTTAACTGATTCTGAAGAAAGTGAGAAGTTGGTAGCACAAATAAAAGAGAAATTGGCACAATAAACTGGATTTCGAAGAAAAAGCAAACAAAAGAAAAAAAAATTAGTTAAGATTTCGATACTTCTTTCTGATTAACAAAATCGACGTAAAACCAATAACGCTGAGAAGTAGGTATAATTCATAGCCATATATCACGGGACCAGGAGGGGGACTTGGAGGTGTTTCACACCCTTGCATATCGTAAAAAAGATACCGAGTGCTTAATTCTACTAACAAGTTGGTGTTCTTAGTTGAAAATACCCACCAGCTTGTATCAACAAATGTCATCGTTCCATAACCACCAACCTGTATACCTAAAGATTCGTCAGGGTCGTAATGTTCTAATTCGCTTTTTGGAATCCGCATTTCGTACATCCTGTGGTCTGACGCGTTATTTGCGCTTGGACCAAAGGACCACTCAATATCAAAATTGTTTATAGACGTATAAGGGTAAGTAACTGTTGCAATGTGATTTGTTTGATTAAAGTAAGGTACTATATGAAGGCTATCAATTTGCGTCGTGAAAGGAGAAGTGTCATTGGCATATAGTACAAATTTCATTTCACGATTAGTTGAGAGATTGGCTGCCCCGTAATTAAACTGAAGCATGTCCAAACTTGTGGTTGTACTAAGATTTCGGACTTGATCGGTATCCAACGGATTAACTACTCCGTTACTATAAGCAAGATAAAGGTAATGTTCCGAGATTGAAGTATTCGCCTTAGTGTAAATCTGAAACTGTATCCATAGAATATTAGCAGCATAAATATCTTCAAAGATGCTAAACCATTTAGTCGTATCTACGGTAAACTCGACCCTACTTACATAATTACCTCCAACATATTCTGAGGTTATATCAAAGAATTCTCCATTCAGGTTATATAAATGCGTCGTGTTTCCATTAATGGTACCATATGTTGCAGTATACTCAGAGTCGTCGTTTACACGGCTCGTCGCACCTCCTATAGTATTTGATAGAAATTCCATTTCCTGATCAGTTTCTACATCATAAACTAAAGATTCTACTCCATTATCTAAGTATGTTTCCCATTCCAAATAATTTGAAAATGTTCGATTGTTAGTATTTAGCCAAACGCTAATCCATTCACCGTTAGTACCCCCCGTTTTATCGCTACAAAGATCTAATCCAACATAAAGGTTAGTTAAATCCTCTCCCAAATACAGGTAGTTGTACCCATCAGTATCAGGAGGATTTCCAACATCGTCAATATCTAAGAGAAACGGAATTTTCCAGTCAAGACCGTCCCATTCAGCTTCTGTAATCGTACCATCAACTGTTACCCCCGTCATCGGAGTAGAGCCACTTGATTTCGGAATTTCGTTTGAAAATGAAAGCGACAGTAATCCAATGGACATCAAAACAAGTATAGAAAAAACTAAAATTGATTTTTTATAATTCAAATTCATTCACTTTTTCACAAAATTTTGTTAAATATAATTATAGCACTCGAGTATTTTAATCTAATTGTAAAAAAGCATTTGTATTCTTTTAAAACTTGAATTATAAAAAGTGACTTCCAGAAATCGATTACTAAAAAAAAAAGATAATATTTTTGAATTTAACTTCTTTGTTTCATCCAGCAGTATATCCCTAGGATTAAATAGATTGCTACGAGAATAGTATTAACTATTGTATTCGTAAGGGCCATGGCGGGTAAAGATACCATCGCCAATTCAAAAATATTAATGATTGTTACCATTAATAACCACATCACGGCTAACTCATATAATAGTTTTATTTCTTCCCATTCCTTTTTAAAATAAGCCATAAGTGAAGCCAAGCCAAGAACTAAAAGAGTTCCGCCAAAAAGCCTGAAGTAAATTGGATCGTTAAATGGCCACTGAGTTAAACTGTATATGTAAATATCGGGAATCACCAAGTAGAGAAAAGCAAAAATGAAGCCTGCCAGCACATCCAAAAGCAAGGAAATTTTGGTAAGTTTTTGAATTTCACTCATTATATCATATCTCTTCGTGTTAATTTTGATTAATTTATATCAGATTTCAATCATCCTGTAAATTTACAAAACTGTAGAATTTTTTAGAATTTATAAAGATTTCTTGATTTTACTTTTTAAAAAGAGTAGAGAAATATCTTTTTAAATCTTTAAATTTGACAAAAAATGCTGGAACACTTTCCCTATATTTTTCGTATTCTCCCCCAAATCTTTCAATAAGTTCTTTTTCTTCAACATACTTAAGATGAATATTTATCCCAACAAAAAAAATTAAAAAATATATGACAGAATAAATGGAGAATCTAAAAAATATACCTCCTATACTAATTAACATTAACCCGTGATAGGTTGGGTGACGCAATATTGAATAGATTGCGTGGTGTTGAAGCTTAGATTCTTCGGGGAAAAAAACATAAAGCAATGCCATACTGTCAATGCCAAAGAAACGTAATGCTTTAAAAATAACAGTAATTCCTAAGCCAATAAATAGAAATGACAGACCTAATCTGATATAAAGAATGTAAAAAGGAAAATCCAATATTAGTCCAGAAATAGGATATCCTAAATAACGGGTTAAAGTATCATCAATTCTGTAACTCATAATAAGATCATTGGGGATAAAACTATGAACTATGACAGAAAAAAGCATGGGAATCCCAATTGCTACGAATTTAAATGCTTTTTGATAAGCTTTTATTCCGTATTTAGACAAGTACTTATCTCGAACTCTCCAAAACTTATATACGATTGAAAGCCCAATAGATATTACGATTAACGGCCCAATAATAGGAGTCAAAGGAGCTATCATCTGTAAAATAGCTATACTTCTGAAGATTCGGGGTAAAGAATCTAGAACTAATTGAAACATTAACGATGTTACAAAAACGATAAGAGCAATTACCACAAATACTCGTATTTTCCTACCTTGGTAATCCGGTAATTTTTTTCTAAGCTGATCTATTCCTTTCATTCAATGTATTAAGATTGTCAAACCTATATAAAATTAATATGAATTAAACTAGTTATTCAGTATAAATATCTATATATAGACTTAGTTTTATATATCTGGTACACTAATGTTAATTTATCAAAAGATTACATTTTAATCAATAAATCAAATTTTGAACAATAATAATATCTTAGGGGTTCAAAAATGGTGAAGAATAAAAGAAAATTTATTTATATTAGGCATTTATCTATTCTTTTTGTAATTTTAATTGTTGTTGGAAACATTTCAAGTTTTCAATCGAATACAATTGTTCTGGATGATACTAATCAAGAACCGTTTAATAAATCCACAGAAGATATCTTAGATAAGGAATTAAGCGATGTACTCGATGATGTAGGAGGATATTCAGTAGAAGGTGCGTCGAGTTTTACTACAATCCAAAATGCATCTAGTATAATATCTAATCGAGATTTTTTTGCGAATGAAACTAATTATTTCAATATAAGCACTCCAGTTGCGTGGAATACTACCTCTAAGTATTTCAATATCGAATCTTATTCAAAAGAGCAACTAATTGAAGATCCCTATTTTGATCAAAAATATAACGGTTCTGGTGATTATTGGGCACCAGAAGAGGTACAGAGTGGACAAGGTGTTTTAACCCAAATTGCTTTAGATGTAAACCCATATGCCCAAACCAACATCTTTAATTTAAAAAAAAGACTTACTAATCCAGCATTTGAGAGTGGTGACTACGCATATTGGACGCGTGAGTTTGATGATTTAAATCTTGGAAATTTAGATATTCAAAGAGGGAGAATAATTCAAGAAGAGGATGAACAAATAAGAAATTTTAATAATTTCCAAACAGATCCTAATTTTTATAAGGATTTGGATTCCCCTTACGGAGGAACTTATGATCCCGTATGGGATTTTGTTGATTTATTTTATGATGAATCAATAACCAGCCTTAAGGTTGTAATTGATCCAAGTTTTGCTTCGTTCGGAGGAAATCCTTCAGCTGCGTGGTGGTATTTTATAAATATCCCGTATGAAGTAGATTTTGCTCAGATGACACTGAAGTGGAGTATTGAAGAGAGGTCTACATTTGAGGCAGATGACGAGTATCAGGTAATAGCACGAATAAATAATAAATATATTGATGGAAGCAACCCCATTTCTAGAAACGGAGAAGTACCATTTAACGGATCTAGCAGAGCACTCATGGTATATAACAATTCTCAAATACCGGGAGTTGTAAACCACGATACAATCTCCAGAACGTATAATATTACTGAATTAATTAACGGGTTAGTGGGTATTAATAAATTTGATTTCGGTATTTGGGCGAAAAATCCTTCTCAACAAGGGGATGAAGATTTAATTGTTGCTAATTTTGAGTCAATAGAGATAATGTTTAATACTACGACCAAATATGAGGTAGCCGCTTTACATTATAAATATAAAATAATTGATAACGATATATTAGGATTTAATATATTTAAACTCAGTAATAATATTTCTTTTTTCTTGTATCTTAGAGACAAAGATACAAAAAGAAGTGAATTAATCAGAGTACTTCCTTTTTCAATGGCTCAAATTAGTTCTAAAGATTTTGGTGAAACTCCATGGATTGACATGGAATTTAGCCTTTCTCAAAAGTATCAGGAATTTTTAAAAGTTGATAACTTGGAATTTAAAATTGGAGTTTATTTTGAAGAAGATTTCAATGCTCGTATTAATTACGACCATTATATTGATGATGTATTTTTCTCGATAAATTACAAACAAGCAGTTGAAGATACACATTTACAGATAAAAATTGATAGTTCTCCAACCTGGGAAAATGTAACCAGCGAAACCTACACCGTAGACACGTCTATTTGGAATTCAACTTCGGAGAATACCCACACGTTCCAATTTACTACATTCAATATTAGTTATTACAACAAATTATTCTTAAACCTTAAGTCTTATTTAGATGTTACTTATAGTAGTAATTCGTCTAACATGGCTCAGGCGAGCTATGCCATTGAAGGCGGAAACGCAGATAAAGGCGTTTGGAACGTCATTTACGATAACACCTACTCCTATTTTAAATTAATAGAAGCACATTTTACGGAACTATTCAACTTAACTCGTTACTCATTATCATATATTGATTTACCTGCGTTTGATTCCAAAGGATCTAATAGCGAAAATTGGGATGTATTCAGCGCTTTGACGCCCAACTTATATAATTATACACAAAATCTATATCGTTTTAACTATACAGGAAGCACTACTAATCAGAGTGTGACTATTGATAAAGCATTTGCTGCGGGAAGTTGGATAATACAAGCATATCAATCAAATTATATTTTAGACTGCTCGTTTAATAATACGCTTTCTTATTTGGGTGATCCTGCGTTTTACAAAGACGATACTTTACGATTTAACTTTACTCTACCTGAAAAAATAAAAGGAAATTATAGTTATGAGTTGTATAATTCAACGGGAGGTTTAATGAGCGACTTTCCTCAATTTAATTCTTCCAATTCTAAGGATGTTATTGGATTATTGGATTTAGCAGAAAAATACTCGGTTGGGTTCTATTATTTAAGATTGAGATGGAACGATAGCGCTAGTTTCACGGGAAATACTTTAAAGTATGGTTCAATAATATTATCCTTTTATATCTTTAATAAAACTAAAGCTCAATTCACCCAGCTTGTAAGTCAAGTATCTTCAGGTGAGACTGCTGAATTTGCTCTAAATTATACTACCTATTTAGATTGGGGCATTGAAGATGCAGCAATAATTGTGTATGAAAATTCTTCAGGAACCTTAAGACTTTGGGGCTTAGAATGGACGGGTAGTTACCAAGTTGGTGAAATCACCTATTTAGGAAATGGCAATTATTCCGTACCTCTCTTTACGGAAGGCACGCCGAATGGAACCTATTCGCTTTTCTTTCTCTGTCTTAAATCCTTACATGAAGCTCAAGTTTTAACAACTAGTCTTAGAGTAATTGCTGTAAACTTTATTGATTTTGGCATAACTACTGGAGCTTACTTAAATAACTCCGAATGGATCATATCTCCAGATAATATTCCTTTTGTTAACGATACAATAAATAGTGTTATTAGAGTTAACCTTACAGATTCGGGTTCTCCACTAACAGGAGGTTTAGTTATAGGCACCATAGAAGGAAGTGAAAACTATTTCACAGCTCAAGAAGTTGGAGGTGGTTTATACGATTTAACGTTAGACACTACTAACATAGACCCATCTCAAAAAAGTGGAAACTTCTATCTCGATAACGAAACGATTGAAATAAGGTGTAGTTCCAGCGGATACGACCTATACCGAGTTAATGTTACCCTCTTTGTTGATAAGATTCCCACCCAAATTTCACTTCAAAACACGGAAGACGCTTTTGCGGAAAGTAGCTTAACTGTTGTAGCAAGCATGCAAAACAACATCGATCCTATTAATCCTAAACCAAATACTCACGGAAATTTAGAATATTACGTTCTTCAAGGAACTACAGTGAAACTTAACGGCTCGTTGACACATTTACTAAGCGGTGTGTACCAAAATGATTTCTCACTAACCGGACTCTCGCCTGGTGACTATAGTTTATATATAAATGGAACGGCTATCAACTGTTTGAGTTCTCAAAGTAATATCGTAAACTTCACAATACTGCCCCAAACATCAACGAACTTAGCAATTTCGGTTCCTACTTCAATACGGATTTTACAAGCGTTTCAGATAAGGACAATATTAAGCTATGCTATAAATGGGACTACAATACCGGATCAAATGGTAAAACTCAACATTTCAATTAATGGTGATGAAGGTTTTATCGTTTCTACCATTACGGATTTTGAAGGTGTTAGTATTTATGAACATATTATCTCCGCACAATACAAATCACAAAACTTAACGATTGTAGCAATTTATGATGGTTTACTGAAAATAGCTGGAACCTCAAGTAATATAACAAAAGTTATTGAGGGAAAGATACCAATTTCTCTCCAAATTTTTGATTTTCCTAATGTTCTGAGAGTTGGTTATTCTGCACAGTACCAGTTAAAGATTAACATAACTGAGGGTGGAGAAACTCTGCAGAATAGGATCATATTGTTTTCAGCATATTACAACGACGAATTTTCGGCTCCTTTCGTAACGGATCAACTCTTTACAGATGATAATGGACAATGTGGATATACAATAGCTGAAATCTCTGATGGAAGCAATAATGTGACAGTATTTTTCGAATATCTCGGATCCACAACAGTTTCATATAACATAACATCAAGAATAGATGTAATTCAACCGAAATGGATATCAAACTTTACAATAGAGCCTTTACCTAGCGTTGTCAGGTTTGGTCAAAGTATTAGTTTTAATATGCAGTTTTATTGTGAAAACAACACAATTTCTCTAGAAAACCTTCCAACCGTTTTAACCTTTAATTATGCGGGTATTAACGAGATTTATGTCAAATTGGTGAATGTGAACAATTCTCTTAGCTATGTATATCAAGTTGCTAATTCTTTTAGCGGAAGTTTAACTTGTTCATTAGTTTTTGAAGGAACAAGTAAGATTGCGGGATTTTCGTTAAACTTTAGCCTACCTATTAATCCTAAGATAATTGTAAAATTAGAATTTATCGATACTCCACAAACTCAGTATTTATATGGCCCTCATTCATTTGAAGTACGAGTCACCGACGATTTAGGCGCTCCATTAGACGGGTTACTAATTATTTTTCAAGTTATAGACCAAGATAGCAACATTCTTTATAATTACACTTCCATTTGCGAAAATGGAGTTGCAGTTGCGACTTTAGACTTTTCAGTAGGGGATACTTATATCATTCAAGTCCAATATTTTGCTGAAAGTTATTATGAAGGTGATCTTTTAACATCGTCAGAAATTCGAGTTGTAAACGAATTGATAATGTTCCTTGATCTGCTTCCTATCATTTTAATAGCTGCAGGAATAATGTTAGCTTTAGGGTTTATAGTTCACCGTGGCTTCATTATTCCAAAGCGAAAAAGAAGAATCGTATCGTTAAGAGCTTTGTATCAAAAATTATCTGATGTCGAAAATATGCAATATGTGTTAATTTTAACCAAGGATGGTGGCGTTCCATGCTACAGTAAAAGCTTGGCTGATGTCCCAATAGATGAATCTTTAATTTCGGGATTCTTAAGTGCTATCTCTAGGTTTGGTCAAGAGATAGGAGCTAAAATCCAAGAGGGAAAGGGTGGTTTGGAAGAATTATCCTATAGACAATTTAAAATTATTATTGACGAAGGGAAGTATGTTAAAACTGCACTCTTACTCTTAAAGCGTCCAAGCGACGTTTTAAAAGAAAAATTAAGAACTTTTAATGGCTCCTTCGAAGAAGTCTATCGTGATCGCTTAATTAATTTTAAAGGGAAAACTCTAGACGACACACCCATCACCCAAATGATAGAAGAAGTTTTCGAATCAGACTTATTATATCCTCACCAAGTAGTCGAATCAAAAGTAGAAAGTTATCTCAAATCCTCAACAACTACTAAAATAGATAAAAAGGTAGTGATACTTGTTCAAGGTGAGGAATTTGAATCCAACTTCTACCTAAGGGATTTAATAAATCACCTAAAAACTAAAGGAATAGAGGAACTAAAATCATTTGAGACGATTCAAAAACTTAAATCGGATAAAGTCGTGTTTGCCATAAACCCAAGAACTAACTATTTAATCGTAGAATTTCAGAAATATATTAAACACATGGACGCTGACGATAAAAACGTGTTGTATGCTATCTTTGATGGGCAAAATGACTGGATGAAAATTAGCAAATATTTGAATAAGAGAAACATAGATATGTCAAAAAAAATAGACCAAACTCTTGAAAAGTTAAGAAAGCTACATTTAATCGACGATTTAAATCAAATCAGCGAAACTGGGAGCGCTATTGCAACGATTTTGAAACTAATTCCAGACCTGTGAATGGTTTTTTTATTCACCATTTTCTATGGTTTATTCTTTTAACTTAAAATCAAAGTGTAAATCATAGTGTATCCTAGAATTATGATAAAATGAAGCGTTGCGAAAAGAGAACCATTTTTAAGTAAACGCCTGTAATTTAGGTTCACCACTTTGTTTTTTTTTGCCAACATGAGGGTGAGAAGATCACACGCTGATCCTTGCGGTAAAAAGTTACCAGCCATATTAACTCCGCCTATGAAGGCTATGATGATCGGATTGGGAAAGAATCCTTTACCAATCATTGCAGAAAAAATCGGGAGGAGGATAATGGTAACAGGCGTCCCCGCAAGAAATGCAGATAATAGGGTTGAAAGGCCTAGGGTAATCAGTACGGCCAGAAAAATGTTATTGTTTACCACGCTAACAAGCCCATTAGATATTAATTCTGATAAGCCAAAAAGTGATAAAGAATTCGAAAGAATAAACAAAACCGCAAAGACAATAATAATTTTCCACGCGATTTCGTTCTTAAGATCAGAGAAATTAAATTTTTTTGAGTGAATAAGCATTAAAATTGCCGCAGACAAAAGTGCTACAAGTGCGGGAGCAAATCCTAAAATCATTAACATAAAAGTGGTTAGAATTACTATAACTGTTGATAAAAAATAAAATTTATTTTCTATGACCATTCCAGGGTCGAGCATTGATAGGAGGATATTTTTATTGTATTCCGTTGGTTGTTCCTCTTTCCTTATTATAAACCAATCAATCAAAAATATGGTGGAAATTAACGCTATCAGATATAAAATACCCATATTGGCTAGAAACTCCCCAAAACCCCACCCAAATTCCTCGGCGATTATTAAGTTTTTTAAACTTGAAACAGGCGTGAGAATTGCGCCGATGTTTATCGTTATGGTCATCCCCATCATATAACTCCCCGCAGGAATCTCTAAAATTCGACATGTCCGGAAGATGAGGGGAACTAATATCAAAGAAAGGGTCAGATCTTCGATAAAAGCAACTAAGGTTCCTGTAAAGAAACAAATCATGTAAAAAAACAGCCGATTGTTTCCTTTCGTAATATGGACTAATTGGATCGCCACATAATCTAAAACACGGTTATGATTAGCAAAGTAGATTATTATTTGCATAGCAAATATGAAGATCAGCGCATTAAAATTGACAAAACCAACGATTTGTTTCTCTGAAACGCCGCCAAGCGTAATCATTGAAACCACCGCGATAGCTCCTACGATTAGAGCAATTGGAAAATAATCGAACTTTTGTTGAGAAAAAAACGCCATCAAAATGGCAAATAAAACCAAGATCAATATTATTGCTGGTAGGTTCATTCAATAAAAAGAAATGGTTTCTATTTTAAAAAGTATTACTTAGATTCGGAAATTAGACTCCTTCAAGGATTGTTTCTTTCAAGATCAATTTGGTGAGAAAATATTTAAAATCGTATTGAATTATGTCCTATAACAATAAGAATTCCATTCTTATAGGGTTTAATATCCAAAAATATACTTTAGAAAAAAATACAACAAAGGCACATAAAAATGAAAAAAATAAAGAAAAATAATCTATATATTATTTTATTAGTTTGGATAAATTTCCAACTAATTCAAAGATTATCATCATATTGAGGCATTCACAACGATATGAACCAAGATTGGTCGACGAGAAGTATCTAAAAGGAGCAAATATGGAACTGACACCGTTAGGACAAGAAGTGGCTAAAATTTTTGGGGAAAGCTTACCAAAAGAGAGAAGACTTCGATTATTTCATAGCCCTAGCAATCGATGTAAGGTAACTGCTGAAAAAATCTACCAAGGATTCAATGAAATAAAGGGGAAGGGAAACCTTATTGGAGAATGTAATGCTTTGTATGGTATTGGAATAAATACTCAATCATATTTGGATGAATTTAATAGATATAAGAATTACCAAGTAATACTTCGTTATTTAGCGGGCGTGTATTCACCAGATCTATGGCCTCCAGCGAAGCTATTCTATCAGAAAAGTGGGGAACAAATTTGGAGTCAAATAGAGAGCATTTCTGAAGGTGGGCTCAATATCTTTGTTACACGTGATTTTCATACAATTATTTTTAGATTTGGATGGTTTGGTCTCCCTCCTGATGATCGTTGGATAGATTTCCTGGGAGGTTTTGCGTTTTTGCGTTTTCAATAATGGAGGATCACATATTATTGTTAGATTATGGAAAATTAATCAAACTAGGAATCCCATATTGGTGGAAGAATAGAGAAATTTAATTTTACACGATTTTATCGGTTTAATCCTTGAAAAACCTTCAATTATGCTTTAGATTTTTCTCATTCAGCTTTAGCACAATAAAAATAATAAGAGTTAAAATTTCGATTTTTATTTTACATAGCTTAAAGCATGATTTAAACTGTTTATTATCGTTTCAGCATCTTCAATTCCTATTGATAATCTCATTAAGTAAAAATCAAACCCTAATCGTTCTAATTCTTCTTTTGAATCTTCATAATGGGCCATAATAACATAAGGTGATAAGAGAGTTTTTTCTGATCCTAGACTTGGACCTTTTAAAACAGGAGGAAGCAGATTATCGTAGAATTTTTCTGCATTTTCCATAGTAGATTCATTTAAAATAAAACTTAATAGTCCACTACCTCCCTTAAGGTATTTTTTCATGAGAGCGTGATCTGGATTATTTTCTAAACCAGGATAATGTACTTGCTTAATAGCCTTATGAGAGCTTAAAAAGTTAGCAATTTTAATGCTATTATCATTTATTATTTGCATTCTTCTTTCAAATTGTTTAATATTTCGAGTCAAAACTCTAATATCGTTGAAATTCATCTTGATATTGATGAGTTTATTAAATTCTTCAATTTTTTCTCCACTATCATGATCCTTTGTTAAAACAACCCCACCGATATGATTGTTTTTTCCACTGAGAAATTTAGTTGTACTATGAACTGTAATATCCACATCATGATAAAACGGATTAAAATTATATGGTGTTGCGATTGTATTATCAACTAATACTTTTGCACCCATGGAATGGGATATTTTAACAATTTTTTCGATATCAACTAATTGAATTAAAGGATTTGAAGGAAACTCAACGATAACTCCTGCTGTGTTCTTATCAATATATTTTTCTAAATTCACTTCAGGCTTATCTCTGATAAAAACCACATTTGGCAGGTTATATTTATTTGGCCATATCTCTAAAATCCTTATCGTATCTACATATAATGAACCTAACGCAAGAATTTTAGATTTTTTATCTGAGATCAATGATACAATTGAAGCAAAAATAGCTGCCATTCCCGAAGGATACAAATAGCAGTATTCTACATCACCATTTTCTAAATCTGCTATTCGTTTTTTTAAATTATATTCGCTTTGTTCTACTAAATCAATTGAAATTCTTCCTCTATCACATAATTTTCGAGAGCTTACATTAAATCCACAGTGCCTTCTTAATATTTCAAAAATAGCATATTTTTTGTTGTAAATTAAAATAATTCCTAAATCATTTTTTTTTTCATGATAAATTAAAATATCAAAATTATTCTTAACATTTTCATCGATGTCATTATTTCCCAATACACAAACTTTAACTTTAGTATTTGAAAAATCCTTAGCTTGATTACCTTGAGTTTCTAAGAATAAGATGTTCGCATCAAAAATATTTGTTTTTTCTACAATATTTTTAAATTTACTAGAAAGAAAATTATAGAATTGTAAAATTAGAGGATTTTCAAAATATATTTTATTACTTTTATTGAAGAAGTAGTCAAATACTAAAAAAACTGCTGTTTCATAGCTATGACAACTAATTGCTCCTAAGGCTCCAAATTTCTTTTTATAATCCCCTTCTATTTCTCTAACTAAGGGGTGAGTCACAAATCTAGGATATCCTTGATTTACTATGATCTTTTTCTCTTCATAATCAATTATATCTTTTAACGTTGGGAAAATCGCGGAGACTCCATGAAAACCTCCGATAGGTTTGACAAATTTAAGTTTCGGCATATTTTTCATATTTATTTAAATTTTTTTAAAATAGAAATTGATTTTTCAATATCTTCAAAATTATTGTAATAATTAAAAGAAAATCTTAATAGATTCTTTTTAGATGAATCAGGAAAGTTTCGTAATGAGATGAATATTTTATTTTTTTTTAATACGTTATAAATCTCCTCAGCATTTCTATGCTCAAGAGTTATAATTCCTGATCGATTTTGTATTTCTAAAGGAGTAATTACTTTAAAATCCAGCTTATTTATATAACTAAGAAACTCAGATGTGAGTTCGATGATTCTATTACTGATTCTTCTTAAGCCAATTTTTAAATTTCCGTTTCCTATTTTCTCAATTAGATTTAACCCGCCTTTTAATGTTAATAAAGTCGGGAAATGTGGAGTACCACCCATTCCGTCTAGAAATTTAGTTATTTTTTCTACCTTAAGGTTATCGTTAGTCATTGACATTGCATTAGATACGCTCAACCAACTCGAAAAGGGTAGACCATTTTCCTTAATAATAGAATCTTTTATAAAAAGAATTCCTATCCCATAGCCACAGCAAGCCCATTTTAAAGCTGAAGCTACAAGAATGTCAATATTAAAGCGTTGAGTATCTAATGGAAAAGCCCCAAATGATTGCGTCGCATTAATTATATTCATTAATCCTTCATTCTTAGATAAAATTCCTAATTTCTCAAGATCTTGCTTATATCCTGTCAAATACTGAACATGACTATGAATAAGATATTTAGTATTTTTTTTAATGCTATTTTTAATATCATTTATCCGATATTTATTATTCACATGGTGAATTTTCTCACAATTAAATCCTAACCTTTTAAATATATGAATTGAAGTAGGAAACTCGCCTTCAGGGTAAACAATTCCCCCCTTTTTTAATAACCTTGCTACTGTATTCATTCCTGAGGAAGTATTTATTAAAAACGCGATTTCCGAAGGTTTCGAATTAAAATATTTAGCTATTTTTTCCCTAATTGAATCTAATTCTCTAAAATATTCATCCCAAAAAATATCGCCATAGTTTAACATATCATTAAAATATTTAATTCCAGATTCATACGCACTTTTACTTATTGGTGAGCCTCCTGCTGATTTTAAGCTGATTATATTTTTAAGAGAGGGAAATTCTTCTTCTCGTATTTCAGCCCAATTAGGTCCCATTTAGTTTTCTACCTCTAGTATAAAGATTGCAATTTTACTTAAAAGATTAGGAAAAGTTTGATTTAAATTTAATTTTTTAATTGGAAGAAAAATTTGATGGGAAGTTTTGATTTTATAATAAGAGCAAAAATCAAAGAACTTTTTTACTGACAATAATTGAATCTTTTTTCTAAAAAATAATGAATCGTCATTAGTGCTAGCTCTTTTGAGAGCTCCATTTAATAAAAAAGTAACTCTATTCTTCCAATATGCAAGATTTTCAAAGCTTATAACAACTTTTTTGCCTACTCTCAACATTTCTTGAATTAAATAAACTGGATCAGCGACGTACTCAAGAGTTTGGCTTAAAATAATATAATCAAATGTGTTATCCTTAAAATCCTTAAGACCCTCATTCAAATCTTCTTGGATAACCGAGATACCA
>Ga0114920_10000367_pt1 | contig 19724 bp, 15 predicted proteins | sample ChitaG_FD_88683 | JGI IMG/M metagenome (GOLD analysis project Ga0114920, IMG submission 88683) | Deep subsurface microbial communities from South Pacific Ocean to uncover new lineages of life (NeLLi) - Chile_00310 metaG | ecosystem: Environmental > Aquatic > Marine > Oceanic > Sediment ...
GAACAAACCGGCCTGTTTTTACAACCAGCCGTGGCTAATGAAATTGATGATCTCTTCATCGGCGAGGTGACCAGGCCCGAGACATTGATAGGGCTTTGTGACGACATTGACATCGTGTTTTCCTCTATCGGCATCACCAGACAAAAGGATAAACTCACTTACCGGGACGTTGACTATCAAGGAAATCGGAACATTCTCGATATTGCCCTCAAGAGTTCCGTCAGTAAGTTCATCTATGTCTCGGTACTCAATGCCCACCTGTACGAGCACCTCGCCATTGTCAAGGCCCATGAGGATTTTGTTAGGGATCTGAAGGCTTGTGGAATGGACTATGTCGTCACACGTCCCACCGGCTATTTTTCAGACATGAGTGAGTTTCTCAGTATGGCAAAAAAAGGCAGAATCTATCTTGTTGGAAGCGGGGAGAACAGGATCAATCCTATACATGGTGCGGATCTGGCCAAGGTCTGTGCTGATGCCATCACTGGACGAGAACATGAGATACCTGTTGGTGGACCTGAGACGTATAGTGTGAAGGAAATTGCCGAACTTGCTTTCTGGACGTTGGGAAGAAGATCAAAGATTACACGAATACCACCTTTACTGGCCAAGCTTACTGCAAGAATGATTCGGCCCTTTAACAAACAGATGTCAGACCTTGCCGAGTTCTTCATAACTGCGGGACAAAATGAGGGCATTGCACCAGCAACTGGTAGGCACACCTTGAGAAGCTATTATCACGAATTAGCCTCTCAATGGCTTAACGAGAAGCAAGCTAACGCCTGATGGCGTGTCTCTGTTTCATAGCGTCACGTTAGCGCACTTGCTAGATTAACAAGAGTCCGTTTTGTTACCTTGTTCTTCTAGCTAGTACTGTTTCTCCAAAGTCGTAACTACATTCTGCATGCACACCAGATTCCTCAACTAGTAGACACTAGCCATAACTGTAAGCAGTGGTCAGGTATTACTTATTGTCCTGCACTGTCTTGAAGATATTCGTTATCCTACTTCCTTAATCCAGACTATGAACTTTGCTGCCAATTGTGCACTTCTATAAGGGCCAGTGGCTGGCTGTTTGTTCCGCACCATTACATTTCTTCCACGACCTCATAGAGGGCCTGTTCTACGCTTTCTGGTGGGTTTGACCAGTATTTCATGTAGCGTTCAAAGAAGGGTAACGGGTCAATGCAGGCTTCCGGAGCGAGCACACCTCGCTGGCTAATCTCGCCGTTCATTATCATCTCGGTGCCAAGAGCAAATGGTATGCTAGTACTACCAGCTTGCCCTCCCGGTGGCCATCCACAAAATCCATATCCATACCTTACCCCCTTACCACCCTTTTTACCAGAGGCACTGGCGTACAGACCGCCGACACGAGGTCCCATATCCACTGGCTCGTCTGGGCGTTGCTGCCTCCTCCTGAAAAGCTCGGGCATATACATTGCCGCCGCCTGTTCTGGTGAGAGTTCTTCGGCTCTCACTCTGGCACCAAGCTCCCGAAGGACATCAAGTTCCTCCGGGCCTTGTCCGGTTAAGTTGCAGGCTCCCTTTAGCCCCTTAATAAAGTGCGGCAGTGTCACCGGTTCTCCATGACCACAGTACCAGAAGAAGCCTTTCCTTTGGGGAAAGGTAACCTCCTCCCCATCCTCTAGGGGAATGACCTCTACAAACTTGCCGTCACGGAACACAGGGACTTCCCAGCTTATATGATACAAGAAATTGACACGAGTTGCCGTAATTCGTTCAAAAGGAACAGTTACCTCTTCCCCCAGAAGAGCTGATCGGGGATGACGTATGCCACCAACAGAGCCCCATACTGTCTGGATGTAGTCGACCTCATCCAACTGATTAGCAGCATGCCTTGCCAGAATATTGGTGAGCCCGGGGCTGGCACCCATACCAAAGAGCACTGTAACTCCAGCCTGGCGTGCCTCCCCATCTAGTGCCAGTACCTCCTTTGCTAGGCCAGGATCGCCATTAATATCGACATGGTGGCAGCCCGTCTTGATCGCAGTACGGATAATACGTATGAACTGTGGATTAACAACCTTGGGAACGACGGAAGGATAGAAAAGCCCAACGGTGTTCATTACTATATCGGCTTTGGACATAAGCAACTCGAGAGCATTAATATCTTCTACATCTATACCGCATGCCGAAACCCGTTCGTCCTGTAACGACTTAACAAAATTGCTTGCCTTGTCAAAGTCACGGTCAGCGACTACGAGTTGCTCCACCTCTCTCCTCTTTAGAATCGTCCTAACTCCTACCTGTCCTAGGTTGCTGCTACTGCCCAAGGCAAGTACCTTCATTTTGCCACCTCCTAAAGACTAACAGTATGCCAAGGATCTCTTATTACCCGCTGCTTGGGGGTAATTGTAGCTCCAAAGCTGTTCATAGTTATGAAGCTTTTATATCACTCGCCCCAAAGTTTGTCAAATCTGCATGGAAGACCTATAGTATGGCCGGTTCCAGCTCCAGAAGATTAATCAAGTCGCAACTGCATCAGGCCAGGTTGAACAAATTGAGGATTGTTCAAATGATTTCGATACCGGAATGCAGCGTCGGAGACCAGTATTCTTATTGAGGCGATATCCTTTCAACCAAATGGTAGTGACTGCTCGTGATACAGGCTTTTCTAATCGTCTTATCGTTTCACTGTCGGTGCTCCTCCCCGATGTTCTTGCCGAGCGCAGGTCGTTGTGGGCAGCCACATTGGCTTTCCAAACTTTTTTAACTGGCAGCCCTAAAAAGATCTTGACAACAGTGCAAGGTATGATATAAGCTTTGACAGGATTAGCAATTTACGGTAGGAGATACCCTATATAGGGAGCCGAAGGGGCAAGGGACAGAGCGTTAGCTTAAGGTCTGGAAACTCTCAGGCAAAAGGACTATCGTAGATGAGTTCCCTGGAGAGATCTCCGAGTGAGATCGCCGAAGGTGTAAGCCCGCAGGTATAATGTGGGTGATCTCTCAGGCGCAGGTACAGGGATAGCTGGCTTATGGCTGGTTATGCCTGTTCTTTTTTGGAACGTATTAAGCTATAGAAGTTTCTTTACAATACATTTTAGTTAAAGGAGGGTTAAATTGGAACGTATTAAGCTATAGAAGTTTCTTTACAATACATTTTAGTTAAAGGAGGGTTAAATTGGAAAAAACAGTTATGCAATTCGGGCTTGGTGATGTCGGCATGCGGGCATTAGAATTGCTGGCCCGCAGTGAGGGTGTCGACAGGATAGTTACAGCAGATATAAACGAGAAGTATGTTTACAGAATGAACGGCCCAGCTACCGCATCTACTCAGCAGGGTTTTTCCAAAAAGTTTGAGTTTTATACGAACGATCTCACAGACGTAACAGCAACCGCTAAATTGCTAGAGAAGGTTAGGCCCGCCGTGATACTTGCTGTTATCAGTACTTTAGCGCCCCGCCTTGCAAGGGATCCCAACATATTCCCTTTCCCTGAGACTGTTCGTGACAGCCTTAGAGCGGTGGGGTTTGGCGTTGAGCTACCTTTCCATTTGCCTTTAACTTGCAGATTGATGCAGGCCGTTGAGAAATCTGGCATCGAGACTCACGTGGTGAATGCCTCGTTCCCTGATGTGGTAGGCCCGGCGTTATGGAAACATCTCGGTTTTGGTCCAACCGTCGGAATGGGCAATCACGACCATAGCGTAGCGCGTATCACAAAGTATTTAAGTATGGCAAAAGCAGTACCAGCACAGGATATCACCCTTTACTTCGTGGGTTCACATGCCCTTGTTGAACGTGGTGGATTCGGAGAGAGAGATCTGCCCTTTTTCTTAAAGATTGTATTAGGAGACAGGGACATAACAAACGAATATGACGTTAATTGGTTGGTTCACGACTGCATGCCTGTGAGTATGGGCTCACTTGGCGCATCTACTGCGTCTTCAGGGGTGAGGAACGTGATGGCTATACTAAGAGATACTAATGAATATGCCCATGCACCCTCGCCTAACGGGCTAATTGGTGGCTATCCAGTCCGCCTAAGTGCCAAAGGCGCTGAAGTTGTTTTGCCCAAAGAGCTAACCCTCGAGCAGGCAATAAAAATCAATGAGGACGCACAGAAGTTTGACGGTATTGAGAAAATTAAAGATGATGGAACCATCGTCTACACTGACAAAGCCTATAGCATAATGAAGGAACTGGGATACGACTGTAAAGAACTCTCGTTTGACGAGCTGGAATCGAGAGGTGAAGAATTACTAAGGCTGTATAGAAAGCTTTCAGCTTAGTATTTCTGGTGTATCTTTATACTTTCCTTACGGGCCTCACTCTGCCCAAGCGAAAGATAAGGAATGCGTGGGAAGAAAGAGTTTGAAGTGATGAGGAATTTGAGTAACAGAGAGGGAGGCCTGCTCAATTCGTATCGGGTTTTAGATTTAAGCAACGAAAAAGGGCTTCTTTGCGGGAAGATACTGGGTGATTTCGGGGCTGATGTTATTAAAATTGAGCCTCCAGGGGGAGACTCGGCCCGAAATATTGGCCCCTTCTATAAGGACATTGCTCACCCCGAAAAAAGCCTCTATTGGTTTGCTTTAAATACCAGCAAGCGAGGCATAACCCTAAACATCGAGACCGCCGATGGTAGAGAGATATTTAAGAGGTTAGTTAAGACCGCCGATTTTGTCATCGAGTCCTTCGATCCTGGATATATGGATAGCCTGGGCCTTGGCTATCCCGCGCTTGAGCAAATCAACCCTCACATGATAATGACCTCTGTCAGTCCTTTTGGATCAAGCGGTCCCTACACCCATTATAAGGCCACTGACATGGTGCTTTGGGCGATGAGTGGTTTTATGTCCACGTGTGGTCAGACATCAGAGCCTCCGTATCGGGTAAGTATACCCCAGTCTTATCTTCATGGTAGCCTTCATGCTGCTATGGGATCAATGATTGCCCTTTACTACCGTGAGCTCACTGGAGAGGGGCAACATGTTGATATCTCCATACAGGAAGCTAACTTCTTTTCTACGGATTGGGCAATGCCAATGTGGGACCTTAATAGCATTAACTTGCGCAGATCGGGGGCTGGTGGCTTTGTAGATAGACCAACTCCTCCAGGGCCTTTTTGGATACGATTCATTTGGCCTTGTAAAGACGGGCATGTTAGTCTCTTCTTGGCAGGTGGAGCACAGGCAGGTCTAGTAAAATCATCAACACAATTGGTGGAAATGGCCAACAGCGAAGGAATGGCTGAGTATCTCAAAGATTACGACTGGACAACTCATGACATGTCTAATACTAGCCAAGAGGAACGAAGTCAGATAGAAGAGGCTGTTATTGCCTTTCTGCGCACCAAGACCAAAGAGGAACTCTATGACGCAGCACTAGAAAAAGGGATGGTTCTTGGTTCACTGAGCACAATCAAAGATATTATGGGAAGCCCCCAACTTGCAGTCAGGGAATATTTCGTCGAGGTGCAGCATCCCGAACTGGGAGACACTATTATTTACCCTGGCGCTCCGGTTAAGTTAAGCGAGGTTCCGTGGAGGATAAGTCGTCGGCCACCGCTCATCGGAGAGCATAATGAGGAGATTTACGAGAAAGAATTGGGGTTTACGAAGGAAGAATTAAGCAGGCTAAAGGCAGCGAAAGTTATTTGACCTTTTCAGAATGTGAAACAGAGGTGCAATATGAGTAGGATGCAAGTATTTGAAGGGGTAAAGGTTGCTGAGTTCGCATGGGTTGCGGTTGGTCCTCAAGTAGGGAGGACGCTAGCTGAGCATGGAGCGACGGTGCTCCACATAGAGTCCCATCGAAGACCCGATTTGCTTAGGCTAAGTTCGCCCTTTAAGGATTTCGAACCAGGTATTGACCGGAGTGGCCTTTTCGCTATGCTGAATACCAACAAGTGCAGTATATCCTTGGACCTTTCTAAGCCCAAAGGAAAGGACATCGCCAGGAAAGTCATTGAGTGGGCGGATATAGTGACCGAGAGCTTTGGTCCAGGAACAATGAAAAGGTTGGGACTAAACTATGAAGAAGTTAAGAAAATAAGACCTGACATTATTTATATAAGTACCTGTATGCAGGGGCAGTACGGTCCTCATGCCTCATTCAGAGCGTATGGTATGCAGTTGGGAGCTTTAAGCGGTTTTCCAGCGCTTGTTGGCCGACCCGATGGAGAACCAATGCATCCAATGGCATACACTGACTGGCTGGCACCTTGGTATTTGGTCACTGCACTTATCGGAGCTATGCTCCGGCGACGCAAAACCGGCAAGGGAATGTATCTAGACCAAGCACAATATGAAGCTGGAGTTACCTTCCTGGCACAAGGTATCCTGGATTATACTGTGAACGGACGAGTTATGAATCGCATGGCCAACCGGGATCCCTATGCTGCTCCCCATGGAGCCTATCCTTGCCAAGGTGAAGACAGATGGTGCGTAATCACTATTTTCACTGACGAAGAGTGGGAAGCATTCTGCCAGGTGCTCGGTAATCCAGAATGGACAAAAGATGCCAAGTTTGCCACCTTGCTGGGAAGGAAGCGGAACGAGGATGAGCTCGATAGGTTGGTAGCGGAGTGGACCATCAATTACACAGCGGAAGAAGTAACGGCTTTAATGCAGGCAACGGGGATACCCGCCAGCGTGGTATACACTATTGAGGATGTATTTAATGATCCGCAGTTGAAGCATAGGCAGCATTTCGTATATTTAGACCACCCCGTGATCGGGCGTCATGCTTACCACAATGAGGCTATCAGGTTTTCAAAAAGTCCACCAGATTTTTGGAAGGCTGCCCCTTGTCTTGGCGAGGACAATGAGCAAGTGTATAAGGAAATCTTAGGCCTCACTGATGCTGAGATTGCTGATCTGCTCGCAGAAGGAGTAATCACCACCGATGCTGACTTACCAGAAGGCTTGGCCCTGTAGGCCTTTTACAATGTGGAACAAGTGAGATACATCTCTTCAAGGAATTCCCCACCTTGGGGCTCATATAGCATATTCTTTCTCACTCCCCCAAGCTATCCATAAACCGTTTCCAACTTGCCTGTTGTCAACCTTATTGAGCTTGAACTCCCTTGCTAGGCTTTTTCACCTTGGCCCCTCCATAGCGTCCCAGGCCACCCCTCAGCCTTGGGTCCAGTATGTCTCTCACTGCGTCTCCCAGCATGTTCAAACCGTATACCGCGATGGCCAAGGCAAGGCCAGGCCACAGAGCCATCCAGGGAGCCAGATACATGTACTGGCGCCCAGCCCCACTAAGCATACCTCCCCAACTGGGGGTCGGTGGGGGAATACCGAAGCCGAGGAAGCTCAGGGTAGCCTCACCTATGATCATATAACCACACTGTGTTGTAAATATGATAATTATGGGAGCTGTAATATTGGGCAGGATATGCCGGGTAAGCATTCTCGTGGTTGAACAGCCGATAGCCGTCGCCGCCTCTATATACATATTCGCTTTAATGCTAATAACGGCACCCCTTACCACCCTTGACATGGCGATGCCGGTTACGATTCCTAAAACAAGTATCACCTGTATCAGACCCGGCCCCAACAAGGCCATCACCGTTAAATAAAGGACTAGTGCCGGAAAGCACATCCAGGCATCAACAAACCTCTGAATCGTCATGTCAGTCTTACCGCCGAAGAACCCGGAAATAATACCTATAATCGTAGCCACCACCGTGAGGAGGGCAGAAGCCCCCAGGCCTACATACATGGAGATACGAGCCCCGTGGATAATACGACTGAGCATGTCTCGCCCCAGATCATCCGTCCCCATAGCATACTGGGCTGATGGTGGAGTCAGGCGGTCTGCCAGGTGAATTTCATTCATTCCGTAAGGGGCCAGCAGGTCAGCAAAAATACCAGTAAAAAGTAGGAGCAGGACGATAACCCCACCTACAGTACCCAGTGGCTTCTCCTTGACCAGCCTTATGAAGAAATCAGCCGGCAGGGAGCGCCTCTTTGGCTCCTCCTCCACCCCTGGGGATACTTCTCTTAGCCTGTCATCCATTTTCTGATTTACCCCTCTATTTATACTGAACCCTGGGGTCTAAAAAGGCGTAGGTCAGGTCAACCAATAGGTTGCATGCTAACACAAAGCTAGCCACCATCAGGTTTATTCCAGAAATTACGGGGTAGTCTCTCTTGCTGATAGCTTGAATTAGGAGAAGGCCTATCCCGGGCAGGCAGAATATCTGCTCTATAACAACCGAGCCTGCAATCAAGATGGGTAGAAGGAGTCCTATCATACTGACCACCGGAATTAGCGCATTTCTCAAGGCATGCCTTAGGACCACTACCCGTTCGTTGAGCCCCTTTGCCCAGGCAGTCCTGATGTAGTCCTGCCTCAACACCTCCAGCATCATGGTACGTGTCATTCTCATGGTTGTTCCGGTGAGAGCCATGCCCAGAATAACACCTGGCAGTCCGAACTGTGCCAGGTTTGTTATTGGATTCTCGATAAAAGGTATGTACTTTATAGGTGGCGACCAACCAAGCCAGATTGAGGGGTAGACTATTACCATAGTTCCTACCCAGAAAGAAGGAAGAGAGATAGCAAGTATAGCAATGGTGCGACCTACATAGTCACCTGCGGTATCCTGCCGTATCCCTGAATATATACCTATGGGGAGGGCTATTAATAGCGCTGTAATTAAGGCTATGAGACCAAGTTCAAAGGATATAGGGAGCCTCTTTATTAGATCCTCGGTCACGATGCGCCCTGTCCATAAGGATCTCCCTAGGTCACCCTGGAGAGCACTTCCCAGCCAACGCCCGTACGCGATATGGATGGGCACATCTAGCCCCAGTTGATGCTTAAGGTATTCAGCAGTTAACTCCGACCCCATCCCCGATTCCGCTGCCATTTCAGACACCATTAAGTCTATTACGCTACCTGGAATGAGATGGATAACACCAAAGACTATCACTGTCACCAAAAACAAAGTGGGTATAATCAGCAATAATCTCCTGAGTATGTAAGCACGCATACTGCTTCCCCTTGTTGTTCGCCAAGCTTAGAATAGAGTCCCTGGTATCCTCTTGGACGCTACTACCTTTACTGACCTATCATCCACGTAATTAGATCTTGCTTACCGGGATTTCCCGTATCAACTTGAGCTTGAGGGTTTCACTGGTACCACATCACCATAGCAAAACTTCGCTGGATTCCGACTTGTATCTCCCCCATAATCTTAGATTAAGCTTGGCTTTATTCGGTCAGCAATCTATTTCCCACTAATTCTGCAAGCTTTTTCTCAGTCTTTCCAGTTCTTCGCTCCTTGATTCCAGCTCATCAAATGGAATCTCTTTACAGTCGTATCCCAGTTCCTTCATTATGCTATAGGCTTTGTCAGTGTAGACGATGGTTCCATCATCTTTAATTTTCTCAATACCGTCAAACTTCTCTGCGTCCTCATTGATTTTTATTGCCTGCTCGAGGGTTAGCTCTTTGGGCAAAACAACTTCGGCACCTTTGGCACTCAGGCGTACCGGATAGCCACCAATTAGCCCATTGGGCGAAGGTGCATGGGTATATTCATTAGTATCTCTTAGTATAGCCATTATATTCTTTACTGCTGAAGAAGCTGTGGATAAGAAAACAGATTCCCTGTCCCGCACTAATGTTGGCTGCTTGCTTGTTATATCCCTGTCCCCCACTCGAACGCTTATAAGGCGTGTGTGAGTCAGCCAGGTAACGTCATATTTGCTTGTTATATCCCTGTCTCCCAATTGAATCTTCAAGAAGAACGGCACCTCTTCCCCCCTTCGGCCGCGCTCAGCCAGGGCGTGTGAACCTACAAAACAAAGGATAACCTCGTTTGCTGGCACCCCTTCTACCGTGCTCACGTACTTAATAATGGATGATGCCATGAGGTCAGAATTACCTATCCCGACCGTTGGTCCAAAACCAAAGTGTTTCCATAGAGCAGGGCCGACCACATCAGGGAAAGAGCTGTTCACCACATGAGTCTGAATACCCGATTTCTGAATGGCTTGCATGAATTTGGCTGGCAGGAGTAATTGGAACGGTATCTCAGTGGCGAACCCTGCCATCCAAAATTTGTCACAAACATCCTGTGGGAGGGGAGGCCTCCTGAGAATAGCTGCTGGTTGTATGGCTATGGAAAGAAATACCACATCGGGCTTGATTTCCTCTAGTAACTTAGCGGTCGCATCTATATCAGTAATATCGTTACTGTGGAATTCGAACCTTTTAGAGAAGCCTTGGCAAGTGGCTGCCGAGGCTGCCGCATTCACCCTAGAGATGCCCAGTCCCTCGTTTATGTCAGACGCAACTATCCTGTCGACGCCTTCACTGCGAGCGAGAAACTGCAAAGCATACACACCGACTGCGCCAACACCAAATGCCATCACCGTTTTTGCCATATTATCCCTCCTATATTGTCTATTGTCCGTATCTTTATTCTTGACCTACTCATTTATAAAGCGCTGTATCTCACCACCTTATCTTGTGCTTCTTTTCCCAGTTTAGTCAACGGCCTCCATTTAAGACTGAGTTCGTATATTCCCTCACCCAGAGCCCAGCCTTAGATAGGGCGTGTAAATAAAGCATTTTTACCGAGGGAAGTTTTGTTGATTCATAACCTTAGTGGCTGACCCTGCCGCTAAGCCCGATTACCCCCAGGGCTCCGGTCACGGGAGGAGTATGGCTGATATTTAAGCTGGTAGGGAGTTGCCCACCCCAGCACCCTGGTTTTCCCCGGCAGGGCCAGCTCTACTTACTGTTACTACCCTTAGTTCTTAGGCTCTTTTTGATGCCCAAGCACAACCTTTGAGAAGTTAATAACCTCCTCCCTTTCCTTCACTTTTGGGACACTACCCAAGAAAGGTACAATTTGCCAATGATTGAAGGGCTGAAGGTTCAAACCCTCCAGCCCCCCCCTTTTATTGATAGGTTTCCATGATGCCAAGCCCTAGTATCCCATCGATTTCTTTAGGTTCGTGTCAAGCCAAATGTAGTTGACGAAATTGTAGAAATTGTAATAACCTACAGAGAATTCACCGTGGTAATTCTGTACCCACGGTTGCCACATGGTGTATTGATATGGTGTCGGCGTCTCTATTATCCAGCACTTGTCCAGAAAGTAGGGGATGAACTCCTTCCATACTTTCTGGAGTTCAGGCCAGTCCCCTCTGTACTGATCTATCAGTGCAACCGTCTCTATTTGGCGTTGGTCACTGATAATGCTTAGGTTTTCCCATCTATCCTCCTTGAGTCTGTTAACCGCACCAGAGCAGTCAGTAGCATGGACATCGTAGATCATCTCTTCATGTGCACTGCCTGTGCATATGGACTTCCAGACACCGTATTCCTTCACATTAATTTCCAGGTCGACTCCGATCTTAGCCCAGTAGTCTTTAACTATAGACAGTATAGGTACATGGTCTTGATAACAAACTATCTTGGTCTCAAAGCCATCGGGATAGCCGGCCTCGGCCAGAAGCTGCCTCGCCTCGTCCGGGTGATATTCGTAAAGCTTCCTGGTTGACTCGGAAAGCTCCTCAAGTGGGGTGAATATATTGACAAATTCCGGGCAGGGCTGTAGCGGATGAGTTAATAGCTCGGCGCTACCACCATAGAAATCTTCGACTATCGCCGGGTTGTCTATAGCCATGGCTAACGCCCGTCGTACCCTGATATCATCAAATGGTAGCTCCGAGTTGTCAGTCCTCATGTGTATGCAATACGCGTTCGGGAGGGACTTTAGCTGCCCCAGCTCGGGATTGGTCTTCATGAAATTCGCTGCCTCCTCCCAGCTAATAGCGGGCAGATAATCAAGCTTGCCTGTCCGCAGCCCAGCCAGGCGGGTAGAAGGATCTGTTACGATCAGCATGTTGATGCCGTCTAGATAGGGTAGGGTGTTCTCCGGGTGGAGGGGGTCCTTGCGCCAGTAGTTGGGATTCCTTTTCAAGGTCGCAGAACTACCGGGGACATAATCTACCAGCATAAATGGCCCCGTCCCGCACGAAGCTCTCCAATCCTGCAGGTCTCCCCATTCCTCTACCATTTCACGCGGTACTATCCGCTGAAAATCATGATGCCCCATATCCCTTTTAGCCTCTATTATGGGATACTTAACAACAACCGTCCACTTATCAGGCGCCGTTATCGATGTTGGCCTAAGCAAGTTCCCCACTGGGTAACAGTAATTTAGATAAGATGTGGGGAGTTCATACAACCGATTAAGGGAATAAACCACGTCATCGGCATTCAACTCCCTCCCGTTTACCGGGGGCTTATCATGGAAATGAATCCCCTTGCGAATGTGGAAGATGAAGGTTCCGGTATCGGGTATCTCCCAGCTTTCAGCCACGATGCCTGTCGACAGAGGCAAAAAGAAAGTACCAGCAATAAGCCAGCCAGCTTCACCGGTGCCGGCTGGCCCCTTTGCCCAGTCCCCTGACACCAGTTCCTCATTAGTGAAGTTGAGGGTATAAGTGGCCCATGGATAAGAGATAGCCTCATCAAGGCCTAACAGTGGCTCGCTTATGCAGAAGTTAAACACCCCGCCATACTTTGGCACTTCTGGCCCTAGTGCCACCTCTTCTTCCTCCGTCACCACCTCTTCCTCTGGTAGTGCTGCCTCTTCTTCCTCCTCGGTGACTGCCGGGGCACAAGATGCCAGCACCAGGGATAGTACCATTAGGCAGCTTACCATCAACCAAAGAATTTTCTTTTTCATTTCTCCTCCTTTCTTTGCTAAGGCTGTTTAGTTTTGAACAACCCCAGTATTAGCTTCAAATTTCGGTCTTTCCCTATCGTCTCTGACTGCTCAATAGGCATCACCCCCCAAAACGAAGAGAAGCCAACCTGTCGTGCAGATTGGCCCCTGTCCTTCTACCTGAGAGATTGTCCGCTATCTACTTACGGACTTACTCCTTCGGTGACCTCACGCAGAGATCTCTCCAGAGGCTCTACTTACGGCAGTCCTTTTGCCTGAGAGTTTCAAGACCCGGAGTTAAGCCCCTGTCTTTTGCCCCTTCGGCTCCCTATATAAGGCATCATATAGGGCATCTCCTGCCGTTGTCCAACGATGCTAGCATATCTCGCCGTAGTTGTCAATACCTCGAATTGACTCCTCAGTATTTTGACTCTATTAACCTACCAGCCGATAGTGCTGCCGTTACCCCATCTCCTACGGCAGTAGCTATTTGTCTAGCCGATGCATGTCTTATATCGCCTGCGGCAAAGATCCCTGGGATAAACGTTTCCAGTTCCTCGTTTACTAACACAAACCCCTCACTGTCCAGAGATAACAAACCTTTTAGGTAACTGGTATTAGGCTCAAGCCCGATTCGGACTAAAATTCCGCCCACTTGTAATGTCGTCCTTTCACCTGTTAATACATTGAGAAGCTCCACCTCCTTAACGTGGTCATCGCCGGCTATGGCCTCAATCCTGGTTCCACAGCAGATTTTGATCTTTGAGTTAGCTAAGGCCTTCTCCTGAAGAATCTTGCTAGCGGTCAACTGGGGCATTTGCTCAATCACAGTGATCTCAGAGGCGAGCCGTGTCAAATATAGTACTTCGGTTAGTCCAGCGTCTCCGCCACCGGCTACCGCTACCACTCGTTCTGCAAACTGGGGTGCGTCGCATACCCCGCAGTAGCTCACACCCTTGCCTGCAAATTCATTCTCACCTGGCACCCCCAGCTCCCTGGGATGAGCACCACCGGCGATAATGACCGTTTTAGCCAGATAAGTAGCTTCGCCAGCCCTAATTATCTTAGCCTTAACTACCTTATAGTCATTTTGCAACTCGATTCCCTCAACCTCGGCTAGCTTAAACTGTAAGCCATATTGCATAGCCTGTCTCATCATTTCCAAGCCTAACTTGGCACCTGAGATACCATTAGGAAACCCAGGGTAGTTTTCCACCTGTTCCACGCTTCTCATCTCACCACCGGCGCTTTCTCTCCCCAAGAGCAGCACCTTAAGCCTAGCTCGACCAGCGTATATTCCAGCTGCTAATCCAGCGGGACCACACCCGACAATAATGACGTCGTAATCTGCTTCCATATTTCACCTCGTTGCTACGACTATTCCTCAAACACGGTCTGTTTTTCTACTTCCACCTGCAGGGCTCGCAGCGCCTTCTTAGCCAAGTTGAGGCGCAACTCTCTCTCCTCCTTTTCCGGTAATTCAGGATTACCTAAGGGGTAAGGGATAGCCACAGCAGGCACGATGCGATTAGCCCCCACGGTCAACGAGATGGGCACTATCGTAGCTACATGCACCACAGGTAAACCTACCCGGTCTATCTCTTTTGCTAACGTTGCGCCGCAACGTGTATCCGTCCCTCAGGTGGAGGTGAGGATCACCCCCTTAACTCCGGCTGCCTTCAACTTCTCCGCAATCGCCTTGCCAAACTTTCGAGCGTTAGCAACCGAAGTAGCATTACCTACAGTAACATAGTAGAGGTCATACAATTTACCAATGGTACCGTCCTTCTCCAGGGTGCGCATAGCATCTAATGGCAAGACTCTATCTGGGTCGTCGTTAGCGTAGGTTGGATCATAGCCACCATGACATGTCTGGTAGGCATCTGGGGTTAGGTCATCCACGCCAGCGATATTGTAGTCGGCAAACTTGGAAGCGCTGGCAGCCTCTATTCGGTCCGGGTTACCTAGGGGCACTATTCCTCCTGAGGTTACCAGGGCTATCGTAGCTGAGCGCAGGTCCTTAATCGCAGGGCTGGGAGGAATACGCTCAAAGGTGGGCATCGGATACTCGCTCTGGAATGGTTCCCTCCTTAGTTTGGACAGCAGCATGTCTACCGCTCTCTCCGCCCCGGTTCGACCGACAAACTGATTGACCCTGATGCCACGAGGGAAGTAACCCTCCTCTTGTGGGAGGCCAATCTCTTGACCAAGGCCTAGTTTCCGCATGAAGCCGGCCATTTTAGGAATGGCCTCTTTCATGTCTCGGACCGAATCAGCAGTGGGGATAACGTAAACCTCCTTGCGGTAGAGATCCAACGCCGGGTTCTCTTGGTACATGGCGGTGACGACCGGAATGCCCAGCTTGTTGCTTACAGCTGAACACGCAGCTCCACAAGCAATGCCGTATCTGCCAGCATTGAATGCCGGGCCAGCTACAAATACATCTGGCTTATAAGGGCAAACAAGTTCCACCACCTTTTCTGCTGCAGCCTCTATGTTCTCAGCGAAGTAACTATCACCACAGACCACCGTAGCCACTACCTCCCCCTCTTCCCCTAAGGCCTGCTGCAAGGGTATGCCAGGGCCAACAGCACCCTCCTTAATCAGGGGAGGGATGTTGGCTTTCGCCTCACCTCCTATTTGAGCGAAGAACTGATTCAAGTAATGGACTACTCTATACTTTTTCTCTGCCATCTTCTTTTTTCCCTCTCCCTTGAAGGCTTTCTAATACCCCCGAGCGGTTAACTTGCCAAAACCTAACTGGCAGGTAGATCCCATAATGCTTTGTATCTCAACATTCAGGCCCCCACCGGCAGTCAGACAGCCAACAAACCCTCCAGCAATAGCTTCTGCTGATTTCAGGTCTCCAATGATGCGCTTCATAGGGGGAAGAGTTATCACCTCATTGGCATTCCCTACACTAACTAGGGCGTCAGCTTGAGGCACCGCATCTGCCAGGGACTGGGAACCACCATCCCCTCCGGCATACTCATCGGTGATTACTACGGTCTTTATCCCATACTCTTCTATCTTCTTACAGAGCATCATCAGATCGGTATCGGGGTTGCCAAAACCTTCTTTGGTAATTATTGTCCCCTCGGCTCCAATGAGTTTCACTAATTTGCTGGCACAGTCTGAAGATCTCTCCTTGTCTGCTAAGGTGACATTTAAATTGGTGACGATGACCCCGATGAAGTTCAAATCCTTGCCATGGTTCCGATAAAGCTCCTTGATTAACGCATTGTTTAGGTGATGGTAGGTAGTGTGCTTGTCGCAAGCGGAGACGCAATTGCCACTCACTATGGCTCCATCCATGACTTCGTTGGGATGGATCAAGGTAGGTAGGATCTTCTTGGCATCAACCCCGTAAAACCACGTATCGTGCAGCAGACCCTCTGACAGCAGAGGGTGAACATAGGCGACCTTAGGGAGGGCGGTATCGACTGGACTCAATTCATAGACCTCCAGCTCATCTGGGGCGATGTCTTTACACGCTTCGCCCAGGTAGACCGCGGCCCTCAGACCGGCGAGACGGACAGCCTCCTCGTGGGCGTGCCCGGCTAATCCATCAATCGGGTGCAGAATCAATACCACATTGTTGGTCTCAGAAAACGGCGAGTATTGGGCTCCAGGGCCGGTCATATCTATGAACCCCTCCTGATAGCCGATGATCCGGCCCACAGTCACTAGTGCTGCCCCTCTTAAGACGTTGGTTCTACCCGACCCCACTGTCCCTATCTTACCAATCATGCCGGGAAAAAGCTCACCTGGCCCACTTACTTTGACCCTGGGTTCGATTACGTCTTTTACCGGGATTATCCTTACTTCCTCTCCCGGCCGCGCCAGCTCAACATCCGCCTCAGACAATCTATTGTCTTGTAGGGCTAGAGCCATCAGCTCTTTTTTGTTCACATAAAGGGTACCGTCTTTAATGGTCGTCTCCTCGCCAAATTGTACGTCCTCAATTTTGATTATCCCTAGCTCTAAGCGCATAATGAACCTCCCTTAGCGAATGGCCATCGTTTCAAAAGTTTTTAGCAGCTTGTCAAAGAGCTAACATTTCTCCGGAATCCGGACTATTACTGATTCCTGCCAGAAATTCTCTCGCGCCGAAGTCTAATACTTGTCCAAAAATTTGAATTGTTGCCTACGAGGTTTAACTACTTGCTTTGCGCACTTTATCAAGAGCTTGACTTATTCTCTCCACATCTAAGGCTATTTCCATAAGCTCCAGGTGTTCCTTATAGACTGCAGGCTCAATCTGTGCCTTCATTTCTGGTTCCATGATGTGATATACAGGTATCCCCAAGGCTACACCAGCAAGCGGTCCCGCCCAACTTGGGTCTCCGCTAATTACAGTCTCGGCGTAGAGTTCGGCGCTATCGGCATCGGGAGCACCTAAAACTACGATGAGATCCTCTTTACCGTATTGTTCGACAAACCTTTTAATGTTCTCTTGACCATCCAGGTCAAACGCACCAGCCGCTGTTCAGACAAAGCACTGAGTTTGCACCATCACTGGTTCAGCACCAGCACTCCTCACGCAGGCTTCAATGGCTGGACCCTGCACTCCATCTCGTTCACCAATGATGATGGCTTTTTTCCCTTTCAATTGCATCTTATAGCCTCCTTATTTTTTGATAACCACAATTTTGTTGGCATCCCCCGGAATTACTTACCTTTATTTCTCTCTAATAAGAAAGATATACCGTCGGAAAGCTGGCTCATGCGCCCTAGGAAGAGGCTCCCCTTCGCCAGAAACATAGTGTTCTCCATCTCGCCCGCCATCATCTTCCTTGCCGAGTGTCCCAGAACAGGCACGGCGGAAGCGATGTGTCCTTGGGTAGGAGAAAAGCCGAGCATGCCATGAACTTCAACAAAACGATCAAGCTCTTCCCGTTGAATCTCATTGCGCATCACGGCAAAACTACCGATAGTACGGTAATTTGTTCTGGGGACATTGCCACTTCCTTGTGGCTCAGTGAGCTCAGGGTTGTGCATCTCAGTGGCGTACTTGTCTATCTGGGTAAGCTTCAACCCAAGACGGTCTAATGGTTGTACCACTAAGTTGTCGAGGATAGCCTGCTGAGCAGAGCCTGAGCCGATTTCATGTTTGCCTATGGAATCCAGCCGGATTACCGGGCTTTTGCCATCGTCTTGGCCTACCTGAATAGCTATAGCGGCGAGAACATCTTCCAGAATCGGCATATCGTGACGGAGATGACCTTGAAACTTCATCCCCAATTTGGCAAAAGAACCACCGGCTACCACTACCACATTGTTAAAGATGTTGGAAGCAACGAGGCTTGCGGCCATTACTATAGCATGAACTGGAGCACAGCAAAATGCTTTCACATCGGAACCCCCTGCTCTACTGCATCCGCACAGTTCTCCGATGGCCTTGGCCATATTGCCTCCCCCTCGATTGTAGCGGTCGCCTACCGCCTCCTCACCGGACCCGAGGAGATAATCAATTTCCTGGGCTCTCCCCATTTTAGCGAGTAGGTGCCGCAAAGCCAACACGCCAGAGGCCCGGGTTGATAGATTCTCTATCAGTATCTCGGGAACAAGGTTAAAATCTTCCTCATGCCCTCTTTGGAGACAGCCTACTAGCCGGTCACCTTGAACGTAAATAGGCATGGTTCCCTCTTCGCCCAGTTGCTTCTCAATTTGCTCCAGCGAGACACCCTTGTCCAGTTTCCGAATATCCTCAGCAGTAAATAGAGGGTGTTTTTCCAATTTTAAAGCTATCTCTTGAAGAAAGCCTTCTTCCATCAGGAGGAGTTGAAATTCATCGCATATTCTTATCATGCCATAAAACTCTTCTTCAGGCATGATTTCTCCGAAGGGACCCCATCGCGAGCTGTTAGGTATGGGATTTTTATACCAAGGAGACGGAACATGTAACAAGTCATCAGGGTCGAGATTACCGATGAAAACCTGGTTAGGCGGATAGGCAACGGCATCTTTAAAGATCCACAGGTGGTCTAAGAGTAACTTTAACAAAGAAGGGTCTTTTCCTATCTCTCGAGAGGGTTTAGACCCATGACGAATCATGCTAGGTACATGAGCTAGAAAATAAGATACCCCCTTTAGGACTGGTTTAACATTTTGATTTGATGAGCAATTCACCATGGACGTCACCTTTCTAATGTCAAGCACTGCTCAATAAGCATCACATCCCAAAACGAAGAGGGGCCAATCTACGGTGCAGATTGGCCCCTGTCCTTCTACCTGAGAGATTATCCGCTATCTACTTACGGACTTACTCCTTCGGTGACCTCACGCAGAGATCTCTCCAGAGGTTTCGCTTACAGCAGTCCTTTTGCCTGAGAGTTTCAAGACCCGGAGTTGAGATCCTGTCTCTTGCCCCTTCGGCTCCCTATACAGGGCATCTCCTGCCGCTACCTAACCATATTAACATCTCTCGCCGTAGTTGTCAAGCTTGCCCTCCTATCTCTCCTGATTGTAAATAATCCAACAACTAGATGGATAATATGCCCGTCCCTCACGAGATACGCGTCAAGCACATTATTGCATGGCCAAGACCATCCTCCTTAAGTTATTCTTCCAGGCTAAATCAAAAAGGGCACCAGCCAGCGCCTAGTCATTCAGCGATTTCAGTGCCCTTTACTTCCTCTCATGTTCCCTAACCCAGTTCTTTATGTTCTAAGGTAATTTTGCATATTGGGACTTGAGTTTAGCCCTATGCTGGGGGTTTGTCAATATCATAAAAAGGAAGCTTTTTTCGTGGACATAAGATTAATAGTGCGAACCAAATCCACGCCTGACTCCCAATCAGGTTTAGTGGGCATTAGTTCGAATCCGATTTGGTAGAGCGTGTGGCAGTTAACCGCTAGGTTGTAGGTTCGAGTCCTACTCGGGGAGCCAGTTTGTTTCCAGCCCCTTTCAGTGTTCTTCTTCTGCCTCATTAGAAGCGCTGTTATTAGCGTACTTATCAAGGTCTTCTTTAAATATTTCTTTCAGACTGGCAATGGATTTAATAACTTGTGGTTCATTCTTAAATTTTTTAAGACTTTTAAAGTTATATC
>Ga0114920_10000369_pt1 | contig 19689 bp, 12 predicted proteins | sample ChitaG_FD_88683 | JGI IMG/M metagenome (GOLD analysis project Ga0114920, IMG submission 88683) | Deep subsurface microbial communities from South Pacific Ocean to uncover new lineages of life (NeLLi) - Chile_00310 metaG | ecosystem: Environmental > Aquatic > Marine > Oceanic > Sediment ...
CGGAAGTAAGAGGACACTTCATAGGCCCGGTTCGCCTGCGAGGTGAAAGTCGTAATGCCCACCAGGTCCGGCCGGGGCATCGCCGCGTAGTCCGGCGTGCCAAGGTTCTCGTCCAGGATCGAGATATCCCACTCCCGCGGTGTTAGACCTGCGAGCACCATCAGGCTCAGCGGCTTCCACACGCGGTAGCGGTTCCAGCGGCTCTCCTTGACTCTGACGATGCTGACAAGCGGGTTAGACGGATTGATCAGATAGAGTCGCATAGTGTGCATTCTCCCATGGATGGAGGTCCGCTTTCTGTCCTTCTCGCCCTTGTACGTCTTCAGACAAAGTGGACTTGAGGGCTATTCAAGTTAAGACGCACTTTCCATCATCGCAACCGCTTTTCGATAAGCCTTTCTCCTTTAGTTTAGAGTTCGCTGTTTGATCCGTTCCCGTTTCTGAATTATCTTCACCGCCCGCCCAGTGTAAACATCGGCCGGGGTTACCTTATCGAGCGACTCATGATACCGCTGGTAATTGTAGTACTCCACGAAAGCCTCAATCTGAGCCTTGAGATCATCCGGACAGTAGTAATTGTCCAAAAGCACTTGGCGCACACGAAAAAACGGTCACAAAATGGTCACCCAGACAGATGGCATCTCATAGGTCTCGAGTTCTGTTCTCGAATCTAATTCCCAAATTCCTGATTTCGCCCTCGAATTCATGATCTTTTTTATAGAACGCCGGTATGGCGAGCTCGATTTTCTAACAATTTTCTAACAACGAACTTGCTCTAACTTGCTCCAACTTGCACTAACTTGAAGGAACTTGACGCAAGTTAACTTTAGATTTATCATGAGATTACGTGTAATTTGTTAGAAAACATGAAGTTAGAAGAAATGACAGTCGTCGAATCCCTACCTCTCCGCTATATTTTTTTCTAACAGAATTTCCCTCTTATTTTCAATAAGTTATTGACACAATCCTCTCCCTCGCCGCTGTGAAACATTTCCCAACTCGCTTCTTGACAGGCAGGTTGACCCCGCCGACCCCTCTTGGGAATCTGTTGTGGGAGGCAATCAAGAAAGGTTGGAAATACTACCCAATCCAAAAACCGCAAATCCGGCGCGAAACATCAACCTGCTTCGCTGGCCGTTCTTTCTGCCGGTCGTGCGGGCAACGCCGTCGAAGTGCTTAACGGTCCGTGCGATTTGCCATCCTTTCAGCCAACGAGTCAAAACGCGGCAGCTGCCAGGGGGCGAGATTCTCTATCCACCTGCGATGAACCATGGCTTTTTCGCGATTGCCTGTAGCATACTCATAGATGTAAAGGTCCGCGTGCGGCTCACAAACGAGTGAGTCGCGAGCTATGATCTCATTAAGTAGTCTCCTGCCAATTTCGACTTCACCAAATCTAAAGTGATTAAACACGGTCTTGTACACCAGATATGGGTAAGGCGGATCGCCTCCCACCTGGAGAGCTTTTTGCAGATACTGTTGCGACCGCACGTGATCACCAGCGTCAAGTAGGTCGAGGCCTGTTCTGTAGTACTGAACAAACGTCATGGGAACGGTTGGAAGGAATGGCGACTCGAGTGGACGCATTCTCTTGAATACTGGAATGTCCCCTTCTGGCACACCTGGAATGTTAGGTCGGTAGTGCCAACTCACCACCCGGTAGGCATCTAAGAACTGCCGGTAAAGCATCAGGACGCGCTCGGCAGGCGCTGATGGCTTCTGGCCGGTAGAGAAAATGACGTAGTCCGGGGCCAACTCAAGGACGTACCTCGAATTATGACGGCGCTCTCTCCAGGTTGATTCTATTCCCTCGATGGCCGGCTCAGGGTGGCGGGCGATAGTCGAGTCCGTCAGGCCCAACATGTCGATCACGCGGTGTCCGATCAACTCATAGCTAAAGATGCCTATGGTGGAGAGGGCCACCGAGAAATTCGACGGGTCAGATTGTTTCATCTGCCTGGCGAGATGCCTGAACTTATGCGTGAGCCCTTTTTCCATGTGCTCGTAGTATGTTATGAAATCGCGCGGTACCGCGTAGGTTATACCGAGAAGTCCAATCGCCAGCAAGAAGGACAGCAAATATATGACCTTATCCTTTAGCCTGGCTAACACCAAATAGATCGATAGTGTAACCAATACTGATGCGGGAGCCAGAATCGGCAGAAAAAACCGGTGAACTTTGAGAACGTCTCCTCCAATCAGGACTATGTATACTGTAAACAGGCATGTGAAAAGCCAGGTTGCCTTCATTTCGTCAGACAGCTTCCGCCAGTAAAAGAGAGATATCAGCAGCGCCGCTGGGTAATAAGCATAGTGTTTGAAGAACCTTGCGGTATACTCCAGCCCGTTGACTACTTGATCAAGATCAAATCCAGCCTTGGCATAAAACGGATTGGGCAAGATGGATCCGTAATAGATCATTTTGAAAAGGAGATACGGGAGCAACAACACAAGTGCGACCGCACCACAGGTCAGTGTGAATACTGGTCGCTGTCTGTGTACAATCACTTCAATCATGACCAGAATAACAGCCACAAGCACGCCTTCAGGTCGAATCAACACCACCAGTGTCAGCACCGCAACAAGCAGGTAATGACGAATCAGGAAGAGATACAGCGATAATGTCGCCATGAAGACGAAGGCTGACGTCTCGAGCCCTGCCTGAGACCAGTAGGCAAATGAGAAATTAAAGGCGATTAGGTAGACAGGAATCAAGGAAAGCCATTTCAGGCGGTTGTCAAAAAACAGCCGGGCAATAAGTGTGGTTACAACAATAGTGGCTACTCCCAGGGCTATGCCGGTGATTTTGGAGCCAAGAATATAGTTGAGCCCCAGCCCTCCCAGGAACAGTAGATAGACAACCCAGCCGAAATTGGTGAACCCTTCTACTCGTTCACCAATATTGAAAACCAGACCGTCTCCATTGAGATAGTTGGCGACGTAGCGAAAAGAGATGTAGGCGTCGTCCTGACAAAAATCGAAGCCAACAGCAGCCCAGACGTATACTACTATTGCTGGGATGAGAGCAAGATATACGAGGCGCTGGATTCTCATCGTTCTTCTTCGTCAGACGACCCGCCACCGGGCGACTCAGAAATAATACCTGATCATTGAATGAAACGAAAGAACAACTTTCGTGTTAAGAGGCGCTCTGTCACGGTCATCTCCGTGTGGAGACCTGGATATTGGCGCCGCCTGACCAGTCGCTGTTAGCCTGTTGTGGTAGGATAGACAACTTCACCTCTGGACGGTCTTGCGCGCACATATCTATGTACGTAAACCGACCGACAAACATCCCAGATCACAGGTGTCCTGCAAATATCTCTTTATTCCGGCTGCGACTTGTCCGTATATTGTAGGCGTGAAACTGGCATCTGCCAACAAGGCTGTTCGTTCTGCTTTAACGCTTTACTACTTGGTTCTGATTGCATTCTTGCTGGCGGCCTTCTTTCCCAACCACCGCATTTGGGGGATCAACTGGTGGGCGTATTATCCGCTTGCTGTGCCGATCACGCTGTTTGTTCTTGGTCTGCTGGCGCCTTTAGCAGCCCGACCGCTTTTCCACAATGAAGCGCGTGTTTCCATAGATATTTCCGGGCGCACATACCTGCTCGCCTCGGTGATAGTCGTTCTTGTATTTGGTCTGTTGTTCTGGTTGCTTCGAGCACGGACACATTTTCTGGGTGATGGCTACATGTTGCTAAGCGAGTTATCCTCAGAGCAACCGCTTGTTAAGTCTCGGAACTACGGAGGGATGGTTGTACCTCTCTGGTTGGCCTCGTTCTCGGGGCACAGGAGCGAGGCGGCGGTCCTTTTGAGCTATCAGATAGTAGCCATATCGGCTGGGATTGGGTTTCTGATTGCGGCTGCTTTGTCGGCGCGGGCGTTGTTTGAGCGGAATGTTAACAGGTTGTTGTTTCTTCTGGGGATGGCATCGGGCGGTTATATGCTTTTGTTCTTCGGGTATGTTGAGAACTATGCGCTGTTCGTGCTAACGGTGGCTATCTTTGGCTTGGTGGGCCTGCTCGTCGCTCTGGGGAAAGTAAATCGGTTCTGGATTCTGCCGGTGTTGGGGTTGGCGATTTTCTTACACGTTTTTGGTGTTGTTCTGATACCTGCCACGGTCTATTTGCTGGTGACGAACAGCAGCGTAGGGAGGAGGTTTGCCCGTCTACCATCCTGGTTCAGGGGGGGCATAGCATTTCTTGCAGTTATCACTGCCATTATGGCCTTCTATCATTACTACACGACAAACTACTTTTTCCGGTTCTCGGTCGTACCGATCGTCACGGATAGGTTCACAATTGACGGATACACTCTCTTTTCGGCGAAGCACTTGGCAGACTTTGTCAACCTCTTTGCCCTTCTCTTGCCAGGCCTGCCGATTGTGATTGCCGTTCTTCTGTTCTTGCCGATCAAGGAGATTGTTCGGTGCGTCGAATGCCGGTTTCTGTTGATACTTCTGGTGTCCGCACTCGGAACTGCTTTTTTGTCTGATCCCCACCTAGGCATGCCACGTGACTGGGACCTCTTTGCGTTTGCGGGGGTGCCGCTGGCCCTCGGTGGGTACTATTTGCTCCTGAGCAATCCTGCGATAGAGCGTTTCCACGTCAGGCTGGTGGTTTTGACGGTATTGCTGGGGGCGCTAGTGCTCGTCCCACGTGTGGTTGCAGTAGTTATCCCGGACATTGCAATCGCACACACCCGAAGCTACTATGAACTGGACCACACCAAGAATCGCACTGCCAGGTACCTTCTCGTCAAGTACTTAGACCGAACAGGGAGGAAGGTCGAAGCCAGGAGGGAGATGGTGAAGTGGGAAACCGATTTTCCCGAGAGGAGATTTGCTGAACGAGCGTATCAGGAATTTACGAACAACAAGTACAGAGAAGCCATACCCTATAATCGGCAGGTTATCAGAATCAACCCCATGCATTACGATGCTTATGTGTTACTCGGACTTTGTTTTCTTCGGCTTAACCAGAACGATAGCGCCCAGTTGTACTTCGAGATAGCCGATGGCATCAATCCGTATAACGCAGAAATACTGAACAATCTGGGAGTAGTGTACCTTCGCAAGGGTCTTTATGACAAAGCCGAGGACGCCCTAGTACGGTCTCTGGAAATGGACAGCACGGTTGTCAATTCGTTGGTGAGTCTCATAAGTCTCTATATTTATACAAATGCTATTGAGCGCTCATTCGAGTATTTTCACAGGCTAGAATGGTTCAAAGATCTCGAACCAGAACTCCCAAAGCGCATTGGCGACAGCTACCTTGCTAGGGGGCATTACAACAAGGCTGCTGCAGCCTATAGACTCGCCTTGGAGAGAGGCCTTGACAGCACGATCTTCTCTGAACTCATGATAGAATATCCACAACTGGCGAGATGATGGAGACTCAAGTGCAGTCTATCACAGGGAAGAACTTGCCCGATTCCACCGCAGTCAGAGCAGCAACAACTGTCTATCTGGCGATGTTGTGCCTCTTTCTTTTAGCATCGTTCTTCCCGGACAATCGTATCTGGGGTTTCAACTGGTGGGGATATTATCCTCTATGGGTGCCTGTAGGTCTGTTCATCATCGGCTTGCTCGCACCGGTCGGGGCGCATCTTACGTTGCGGAATTATTTCCAGGAAGACTCGGATATTCCTGATCGAACCTATTCTCTTGCAGTCATCGCTATTACTGTGGTGTTTGGCCTCTTGTTCTGGCTGCTTAAGGCAGAGACACATTTCCTTGGGGATGGTTACCAGCAGTTGAGCCTGCTGGCATCACCAAACGTTTTTGTCAAGCCGACGAACTATGGGGGAACCATTCTGCATCTATGGCTGATCAGGTTGTTTGGTGACCACAGCGGGGCTTCCGTTCTGTTGGCCTATCAGATTGTTGCCATATGCGCTGGCGTCGGGTTTCTCGCGGTGACTGCCCTGTCAGCCCGCGCCTTGTTCGAGCGGAATGTCAACCGCCTGTTATTCCTTCTGGGACTGGCGTCGGGTGGCTACATGCTCTTGTTCTTCGGGTATGTTGAGAACTATGCGATGTTCGTGCTAACGGTGGCGGTTTTCACCCTGGTGGGGTTGGTGATTGCTCTAAGGAAGGTAGACCGCCTATGGATCCTACCGGTGTTTGTCTTAGCTGTTTTCTTTCACGTTCTCGGTGTTGTTCTGGCCCCGGCCGCAGTCTATCTGCTGGTGGCGAACACCAAACTGGGTGCCTGGCTCTCCGCATTGCCGCGGAAGCTCAGGTGGAGCATGGTCGTTCTTGCCATTGTTGCCGCTGTTACAACTTTCTATTACTACTATACGACTGATTACTTCTTTCGATTCTCTCTAGTTCCCGTGATTGAGGATCGCTTCACAGTCGAAGGGTACACCCTGTTTTCTCTCAAGCACCTGGTGGACTTTGCCAACCTGGTCATCCTCCTTCTGCCGGGTCTGCCAGTTGTGGGCGTACTCCTTTTTTTCCTGCCGGTCAGAGAGTTCGTTCGCAGGCAAGAGTATCGATTTATTCTGATTCTGCTGGTCTCGGTGCTGGGCGCAGTCTTTCTCTTTGATCCCAAACTGGGTATGGCGCGCGACTGGGACTTGTTTTCATTTGCCGGCGTGCCGCTGGCGGTTGCTGGATACTATGCGGTACTGGCTAATCTCGATAGGACCGGCTGGCGCAGCCCTGTATGCATTCTGGCAATATCGCTGGGCCTTAGCCTCCTGTTTCCTCGGGTCGTTTCACAGGTAATTCCCGATGTATCGATCTTGCATCTCAGAGGCTATCTTAACCTTGACAGGACAAAGACTAGGAACGGCAGGTATGTACTTTTCAAGTACTACAGGAAGCTGGGCGAGATCGCTAAGGCGGACGCTGAGCACGAAACTCTCTGCCACGATTTCCCCGCGGACCGAATGCTGGACAGTGGGATTGTGTTGGCCAACAATCATCAGTATGGCCAGGCGCTAGACATTTTTGAGCAGGTGACGGAGATTGATCCCATCAATACGAACGCGTGGACGAATCTCGGGGTGTGTTTTAATGCGGTGGGGCATTATGACAGCGCGCTGTGCGCACTTAGAATCTCTGACGGCCTCAACCCGTACAGTTCTGTTACATACTCCAGCATGGGTTATGCATATTATCACAAGAAGGATTTCTGGAACGCAGAAAAGTATTGGCTGAAAGCCATAAAGGCGGACACTCTGCTTCTGGATCCGCTGTTTGCGTTAAGTGATCTTTACAAGTTCCTTGGCCGGCAAGAGGAGTATGTGGAGAACTTCTTGAGAATCGCGTCACGAAAGGATGCGCCCCTCAAGTATATTCAAGGTGCGGCAGAACTCCACTTGCAGGAGGGCGAATATAGACTTGCGGCAGAAACTTTCCGGCGGGCCTTGAAGAAGGGCCTGGACAGCGCCTACGTTCAAGGCCTGGCCAAGAAACACACCGAGCTGGGGCGCGTCCTTCAGCTTGAGGAATAGTCGGATAACGAACTGAATCGAATTGCGCAAGCGAGCACTCCTAATCAGATGGAGCTACGGCAGGAGATTCGCTCGGAACGAACAAATACTCCGGTCGGGTGCGGTATCCGGTCACTGGGTAAAACGCATTGGGTGTGCTAATCGGCGATCCGATGTACGAGTAGTGGCTTTTCACCGTTTCTTCGTACCACGAGGCATCCAGAATTATTGCCGCAAACTCGTTCTTGCGAATCCGTGGTTCTATCTCCTCGTAGAACAGTGCGACGCCCAACGAATCATCACCCCTCACGACATCACCTAAAGCCATCTTGTGGGCGTAGCTTTTCTTGCCAGCCAGGGCTGAAAGGTAACCGTGGTAAGGAATGAGAACCTCGCCCTCTATCTGGGAAACCATCTGAATGAATCCATTGCCTGCAGCCAGGTCCTTCTCATCCGGTATGAATCGCGCAGGATCATACTTGAGAAGCACGAACTGCACCAGGCAAGCCGCCACTACCAGATATGGTATTAGCCGCTTCCCCCGGTTGAGCCCGCTGAAGAAAGGAGCCATGACCAGCCCGACAAGAACCGATATCATGGCAAGGCCGGGTATCAAGACATTAAGGTGCCCCCCGTGGTGTAACCTTCCCAGCCACGCACTGCCGACCATCCCGACTGTAAGAAACAGGTAGAAAACCGCTACGCGCCTGTCGCCTTTCACAAGCGACCTGACAAGGAAGAACGCGCCTAGAAGGCATGCAATAGGGAGATGTACCAGCAGGTCCTTGGTCCAGAACTGGATAAGCATCTCAGGAATAAGCTCATGTTGCCGAGGCAGGTAGAACACGTAATATGTATACCACCCATCGTGAATGTGATCCAGAACGAGGGTGCTTCCGCCGACAATAGCAGCAAACGTGGCGGCCAGTATGATGCTAAGCCGCCAGTTCAAGGCGCACGCACCCAGCATCATTGGCAAGCAAACGGCCAGTGCAGCCTGTTTGGTCAGGAATGCCAGCGATGCAAACACCCCGGCCAGTACGTAGCCTTTCACTGACTGGTTGAATCTGATGAGGTATGCCGCAATCAGCATGAGAAAAAGATACAAGGAATCTACTCTGGCAATATCTAACCAGCTGCCGCTAAGTTCATAGGTTGCGGCGAACAAGCCAGACGCTACCAGGCCAGCCAGCCAGCTTCTCGTCTCCCTGCCGACAAGAAGGAAGATGACTGCAAAGCTGCCAAGCGCTGACGACAGAGATACGATCCGCATGGGCAGAAACCCGACACCGAGCAGCGCGGAAACTGCCGCCGAGACATAGAAATACAGCGGTGTGTAAATATAGGCGACAAAGTCCAGGGACGGTTTTGCATAGAGCAGCTTACCATCAAGGATTCTAACGACATGGTCCACTGTCCCGCCTTCCATCCATTCCAACTCAAAGGGGTACGATATCCGACAGAGCGCGAGAACAACAAATGTCAGGATAGACCCGCTCGACGCCACGGCCAGAAAGACACCAAGGATGATACGCGCAAGCTTATGTTTGTCAGGAATTCTCACAGGAAATAGCCCAGGTATGTGTGCGTGGCTCGGGGGTGTCGCATTTCACGAATGATAATCTGCTACACCGGTCTGTCAAGCATACAAAGAAAAAAGCAATACTCGCAAAAAAACTCACGCGTCCAGTGCCAGAAACTGACAGTGGTCTGCCGTATACTTAGTCGAGTCAAAACTTGAAACTGGCCTCAGGGTACTTATGCGGCGATAAGCGACATTCATACCGTTGATACTGGCTGGGGTGGGTCGCCAGCGACATCTGAGATTCGCCCACCCTGTAACTGCTCAACTAATATCAAACCACAGGAGGTTGGCATGATCCAACAAATCCGTGTTCTGCTGTGCACAGTGTTGACTGTGTCTGTGATGGCACAGGGCATCTCCGCGGCCCCACAGCTGATGGACTACCAGGGGTACTTGGAGGATGGCAACGGGAACCCGATCACCGACACCGTGAGTATGACGTTCACTATCTACACGGCCTCGTCTGGTGGTACGAGCAAGTGGACCGAGACCCAAGGCAGTGTGGAGATTCTCGGAGGTCTCTTTAATGTCACGCTCGGCTCCTCAACCGCTATACCGGATACAGTGTTCAACGAGGACGCACGCTGGTTGGCCACCGCGATTGGTGGTGGCTCAGAATTATCCCCACGCACAAGGATAGTCTCAACCGCATACGCCCACCGGGTAAACACCGTAGATGGGGCCTCTGGCGGAACGATCGATGGCCAGGTAACAGCTGACAAAGGCAATTTTGGCGACGACAATACGAACGGTGGGACCTATGCCTTTGTTGCTGGTGAAGACAACGTAGCCAGTGGGAATTGGGCAACCGTCGGGGGTGGTCTGAACGACACTGCCTCAGGGGCCGAGGCCACGATCGCTGGCGGAAAACACAACATTGCAAGTGGGGCCAACGCCACGGTTGGAGGTGGTTATCAAAACGTCGCGGCTGATACGAGAGTTACCGTCTCGGGCGGCGGACTTAACACTGCAAATCATAGGGGCTCTACCATCAGTGGCGGTGAGTCAAACTATACTGACTCGATGTGGGCTACCGTGGGGGGCGGCAAGTATGATACAGTCAGTGGCGTATGTGCCACTGTCAGTGGCGGCCAAAAGAATAAGGCCAGCGGATACTTTTCTACAGTGAGTGGGGGGGACGATAACACCGCGAGCGGAAATGCTGCGACAGTAGGCGGCGGCTCAGACAATACCGCAAGTGGTGGTAGCTCGACCGTGTCCGGTGGCACTGATAACACTGCCAGTGGGAGTCTTGCAGCCGTGCCAGGTGGTAGCGAGAATGCTGCTAAAGGCTATTGCTCGTTGGCAGCTGGCCGGCGGGCAAAAGCGAATCACAATGGCACTATTGTCTTAGCCGCAAATGCCAGTTCGGACCCTTTTCCGGCTGATTCGATTCGGTCGGGCGGGATTTCACAGATTGTTCTGAAGGCGGATAGTGGAATCTACATAACGAATACGGCGGGTCTTGCTGCTTACAATCCTGCAAGAGTGATTAATACATCAACCGGAGCTTACTTGTCGTCTGGTGGCACTTGGACAAACGCGTCCGACAAGAACCTGAAGGAGAACTTTTCCCCGATCGATGGCAACGAGATTCTACAGAAACTCGACGAACTACCCATTGTTAGTTGGAATTACAAGGCGGACCGGGACCGCGTGAAGCACATTGGCCCCGTGGCGCAAGACTTTTACAGACTATTCGGCCTTGGTGATGATGACAAAACCATCTCGACTGTTGATCCTGCCGGCATCGCCCTGGCGGCCATCCAGCAGTTGTACAGGAACCAGCAGGAACTGCAGCGGAAGTCAGACGAGATTGACCAACTGAAGGTTCAGGTCAGGCAATTGGAGGCTCTAGTTATGACTGTCCTTGCTGAACAGAGGAACTCAGCATCTGGTCGGACAGGGAAGTCGCTCTCGGTTCTACCGGCTGTCGATGAAAGCATGCCGGGCAGTGCAGGAAAGTGAGGCGAACCATGTGTAAGTGGGTTAGAAACGTACTGGTTCTTGGGGTTGCTGTCGCTTTCATGGTCGGTCAGCCCGTCGCTGCAGGCGATACAACCATCGTCTGGCGGGTCATGTCCGCTGGCGGCACTAGCTCATCGAACAACGATTACGTACTCAAAGGCACGGTGCATCAGACGGCTACGCGGTACAGCGCTGGTAGCCACATGCTCGAATCAGGCTTCTGGCCATACCAGTGGTCGCTCGGTCCATGTTGTATTGGTATAAGAGGCAACGTCGATGGCGAACACGAGGAATTGGTTGACATCGGTGACTTCACCTACCTTCAGGCGTACTTGTTTCAGTCCGGGCCGGCACCGTCCTGCAGGGATGAGGGAAACGTCAATGGCGATATCCTCGATGTGATTGACATAGGTGATCTAACGTACCTGATAAACTATCTCTTCCAGGGCAGTCCGCCCCCGCCATCGTGTCCGTGAAAGACTCTGGCTTGTAATGGCAATTGCTGGCCATCTCTGCACAACGCAGGGGTGGCCTGCTGCTTTTGGTCTGGTGGTCATCCATTGTTTGCGAAGACGCTGCCCGACTCGGAATTGCCTACTAATAGGACTGGATATCACCCAGCGAAGCGGCTATTTTGTGCCCATAGTCCAGGGTTTTCCGTGAGCACAATTTTATGCCCGTCCGGGTCTCGGATTTCAAGACACTCCGCTCCTGAGCGGCGCTTCTGGCGTCGAAAAGGGATACCTCTCAGGCTTAAGGCCTTGGACATAATATCGACGTCGCGGATAGGGATATGTAACTCAGGGACTTCGGTGTACATCTTATCCAGTTTACCCTCTCGGATCAGACGAAGTGACCTGTTGCCAAGACTAAGTTGTACGAAAAGGCCTGGCTCTTCATTTTCAACTTGGCATCCCAGGCAATTCCTGTAGAAATCGCCGGAGCGTACCAGGTCTTTCACTAGAAGAATGATTGTTGTGTCATAGCTTTTCATGTTGATGCCGTTGGCCATGCGCATTTAACCCGTCTGTTCTGCGCAGTCATTAGCAACCTGTATCAAGAGCCGTGCTTTCACAGCCTGTTGGTTCGAATCAGAAAGAACCAAGCAGGATTTGTCTCCGACCTATAGCTAAGTGACGAACATTACCTTGACCCTTACACTTCGCTGCCGAGAGTCGCTGACTGTTCTCTGGGGGTCCTTCATGGCCCGTTTTACGCCAACCTGTTCCGTTTGCTGATTGAACGTCGACCCCTGCTCGGCGGGGTACCAAGGGTCCCTGCTGTCCCTGTCATAGTATCGGGATAACCACTGTCAGAATCTGGCAGTACGACATAAGAATTTATGAGATTTGCTCTTTCGAGACCGGATTTATGTAGCTATATTTCCACCAGAGTCTATGCGGTGCCAACAGCCATTCTGAGTTCGGAGGTTCCCCACCTGTTCTCGCGAAGTTATGGAAAGGCCAGCGTCCAAGCTATACAGATTTCGTAGTCTTGTCTCAGAGAATGACTTAAGCCAATCATGGCTGGCAGTTAACCTGAGAACGGACCAAGAGTGCTTGGTTAAGACACGGGCAATCAGTGCCATAGTAGACGACAAGACCCGACAATCGATACTTGGTGAGTCGTTCCGGTGTCAGCGGGAGATTTGGACAAGCAGGGTTATTCGAGCTTATCGCAAGCATCTTGAAGGTGGTCGCCTTTTCGTAGAGTATCCGTGGCTGGATGGATCCGTGTGGCACGAGCTCACACCTGAAGTGTTCTGGTGCCATTTCCCGCACAGTATTTCTCAGATTTGCATACTGTTGGACTATCTGCACACGCTAGGCCTTGTCCATTGTGACTTGAAACTTGGCAACTTTCTCATTAACACTGTTGGAGACAAGCTAACCGTTGTTCTGGTTGATCTTGATTTCCTATGCCGAGCGAATTCCACCCCTAATTCGAATGTATTCGGAACACCGGGTCATATCGCACCAGAGATCCTTGCCAATGAGAGAGTTGTTTCTCAATCTGACAATTATTCACTCGGTGTATCCCTGAGAAACTGCCTGGAAGGTATCGCGAGCCCGCCACCCCATCAATCATGTGCGTCCGCCTCGCTGAAGGAACGTCTTGGAGAATTCATCAGCATTCTAGTGGAACGTGATTACTTGAGACGACCCCGGTCGCTGGTTGACGCCCTGTACAGGTATGGAGTGTTTGATTCAGATGCGTTTGGCATCGCTCAGAAAACCCTTCTGTCCATGGTGCTTCTCTCTCACTTTCGAGCGTCGAGGAACAGGAACCTGGGAACACCTGAAGGCCTTAAGAAGTTCCTCCGTGACAAGTGCAGGATTCTAGGGTTACACGATGATTTGATTGGAGAGATAGCCGCGGTCTATTCCCAGAGCAAGAGAGCAGCCTGGGGCATTTTCAAAACTCTTCTAATGGATGCCTCCTTGGATTGTCATGCTGACTTTTGGCATCTTTCGCTCAGCGATGAGGATCTGTATAAAGCATATTCGAGCCTTGAACGATATGGCGGTTCGCGTGCAAGCCTAACCGTCGTGAAAGAAGCGTACATCGAAGCCGATATGTTTCGCTGTCTACATAATGCGCGAGAACTAAGGGAACGCGGTCGTCTAGAACAGCCTTATCTGATGCTTACGAGCCTCTTGGAACATGTCTCTACTAGCGAATCAGAGCGTTCAAAAGCCGGCATGGAGTCCACGCTGGCTGAACTCGGGGCCTTGGCCCAATCTCTGAACAGACTTGACGAAAGTGACCAATACCTTTCCCAATTGCTTGCATTGCTGGAGAAGAAACCTTGTTCTACTCTGCAATTGCTTTACGTCCTGTCATCGGTGAACATAAAACTGGGGCGCTTTGAGAAAGCCACCGACTTTGTAAGAAGGGGCCTGAAAGAAGCAGGTGAGACATGCGTAAATAGGCATACCTTGTCCTTGCTACAGGCTGAGGCTTGGTTAGATATGACAAACGGTAAGTATGAGAAAGCCGAGAAAACTCTGTCCTCAGTCATTGAGTCGGCCGTAGAACTGAAGCTCTATGATATAGTTGTGACAGCGCAATACGTTGTTGGTGTCCTCTTTCTCCAACGAGGCGATTCTGTGCGTGCGGTGCACGATCTATTGAAGAGCTTCAAGCTTGCTCAGGACAAACACATGCTGCCTCAGTCGATAGCAGTCATCTCAACCTTATCATGGCTATATAGCGAACTTGCGGAATACCAGAAGTCCGTCGAATTTGGCAAACTTGCAATCAAGTTCGCAACTGACCCCCGCCATATCTCAGCTCTCCCGTCAGCCTACCAGGCTATTACATTTGCATATTACCGGCTCGCTGAATACCAGAAAGCGGAGTATTGGCTGCAATGCTATCTGGATCTGGGATTGCAGGAGAACAGCAGGCGCCGCTTAGCATACTACTACATACAGGATGGCTTAATAAAGGTCAACAAAGGTGATCTGACTCACGCCATTGAATCGTGGTACAAGACCCTGGAATTGGTCGAGGCGAGCTCGTCTCCGCAGCTCGTCGGAAAGACATATCATAACCTTGCCGAGGTAGCGTTGTATCGTGGTGATGTCGATGAGTGTGACTCGTATGTGGAGAAAGCAAAGTCGATATATAGTGATGTCGGCGATGAAGGTTCCGTAGCCGAGCTCGATCTGTTTGCATTGCTTAAAGACTGTTACTACGAGAATCTGGATCGTTCTGCCCAGTTGCTATCTCAGGTAAAACTACTAATCACGCGTGGTTGCCCTTATTACGCGGTGCTGTGCATCTTCCATCTGCTGCTTAGAATGGAGAACCAGAGGCACGCACAAATAGTAGAAGTCGCTCGTCCACTGCTTAAGTTGATAACGCAATCGAAAACACCTCTGTTTAGAGCTACTGACTGCCTGGTACAATGTGCCGAGAGAAACGAACTCGAGCGCCGCCTCGAAGTCACAGCTTGGAAAGAGGCCTTTAAGATCTTGCTCAACGCTAACAGCAAATTTCTCGCTATGCTTGTGGGTATAAAGGTGGCCCGTTTCTACTCTGAAAGCGCTAAGAGTAAGCATGCCCAGAAGTTCCTTCGGCAGTCGCTTCGTCTCGCAGAAGATCTATCAAACAGCAGGATGATCGAGTCGATCAAGGAGGAATTGCAGGTCGTTTCTCGAACTGCTGACAGCCAGGTGTGCTTGATAGACTCGTTTCATGGAATATCATTGATCTTGAAGGATGCCACGAACTATGAGGAATCCTTACGGCAGCTTATACATTTCGCCGTGGAGCAGACAGGCGCTGAGAGAGGCGTTCTTCTTTTGAAAAGCAAGGATTCCCCGGAACTACGCATAGGAGCGTCTGTCAATTGCGATGACAGTAGCCTCTCCGACATTACAGATTTCAGTAGGACAGTTGCAGCAGCCAGTTCGAGAGAGCCGTGGACTCTCCTGATTGACAATGCGCTGGAGGATAGGAGAACCAACAAATACAAGAGCGTTGTTTTCCACAACATCTTATCGGTTGTTTGTGTCCCGTTGACTGATGGAGAAGAAACGCTGGGTGTCTTGTATATCGACCACCATACGATACCATCGCTATTCGAAAAAGAGGATCTGACCTATATACTGTCTATAGCCAACTTCACCACAGTGACGTTGAGAACACTGCAGGACTACAAAAGCTTGAGTCTCACGAACACGCAGTTACTGCAGGATTTGAACAGGTCGGGAGATCAGTGCTCATTCATCACCAAAGATACCTCGATGCTCCGGATGTTTGAAAAACTTCCACAGATTGCTCGAACTAACACCTCAATCCTTATTTTTGGGGAAAGCGGTACCGGCAAGGAAATCCTGTGCAACGTGATACACAGCCTTAGCTTGAGATGTGGTCAGCCGCTGATCAAATTGAATTGCGCGGCGATTGCTAGCACTATGATCGAGAGTGAACTCTTTGGCGTCGCCAGAGGCGCTGCGACAGGAGTTGCTGAACGCGAAGGGAAATTCGCTGCTGCCGATCAAGGAACTTTGTTTCTAGATGAGATTGGAAACATGCCTTTGGAAATCCAGGCAAAGGTCCTGCGTCTGGTTGAAAACCAGCGGTTTGAGAAAGTAGGCAGTAATAGACCTATCTTCAGCGATGTGAGGTTCATCTACGCAACAAACCAGAACCTGCTGCGCATGGTAGAGCAGGGGAAATTTAGGGAAGATCTTTTCTATCGCATAAATACGATCACCATTGAGATCCCACCACTGAGGGAACGGCCGGATGACATTCCGCTGCTCATTGAGCATTTCGTACGAACTTTCTCAGTGGGAAAGAAGGCTCCCAGATTCACCACAGACGCTCTGGGAGTTCTTGTCGCGTACCTCTGGCCTGGTAACGTACGGCAGTTGAAGAACTTTGTGGAGCAGTGCTGCATTTTACACCCGGGTGCGCAACTCAATGTGACAATGTTGCCAACAGAAATGCAAGACTCTGGCGCCACCAATCTGCGCAGCAAAGAAACTGCTGTCGCTGCGGAGGTTGCCCGGATCAGAGAAGTCCTCATCAAGTCCCAGTGGAATCAGTCTCAAGCAGCGAGGCTTCTTGACATGCCTCTTTCAACCCTTCGAAGAAAAATAAAGAAATACAGCATTCAGAAACAGGTCTGACCCCCGGTTTCTTGCCAGCTTGCCACATTTCACTTGTTTCACCACACACAAAGTTCCCGTGTGAATCAACGGATTATGGGGATAGTGCTTCCGGGCGGCAGGAATACTGGTAAGAAGACCCCTGCTGATGCACTAACCTCGAGCGATAAGTCAATATAGACCAACTCGTTAGAGCTTCAGCGCTCCAAACACGTAGTTGGCACACACATTGACATACCTCCAAGCGTGGATGTGAACGTTAACCGCGCAAAGGAGGTGTGATGAGACGTAAGCCCTTTCTACTGCTGGTAGTCGGCTATTGCCTAGCCTCGCTTGTGGTCGGTCTTGCTGGATCCGTTACTTCGCCGTCTGTTGCTCTCGCGGATGGCAATCCGCCTGATCCGCCATACCCCATAGACTCTATCGAGGGGGGCGGTGCGTGGCCAGATACTACTGACGAACTGGAGCAGTCAGCCTGCATGGCACAGGCTGAGACATCGATGTGGGACCTACTGCTTCTGATTTCACTGACCTTGTAGTGGGGGGATATCTTGGAGGGGGTTTTATTGCCCCCTCCGTAGTTTTCAGGCTGGTGTAAGATATGAACAAGACTTTCAAACTGCTTCAACTGATAAATTTGCTTAACAATCGGCGGTACGTTACGCTTGAAACCATCATGAGAACCTGCAACATCCCTAAGCGCACTGCCTATCGATACCTGAATGCGATCTCCGATGCAAATATACCTGTATACTTTGACAGACAAGCTCGCGCTTATTGCCTGAGTTGCCAGAGAGTCCTGAACGTTGACGATCTTTCCCTGAGCGAGGCAGTAATCAATACCATCGCTCTCAGGCTCTTTTCCTCAGGAGTGAACGCGGAATATCGAAATGATATAGAGAATCTCATCATCAAGGTCACGGTCCGTCAGCCTTTTCCAGTTGAGGACGTTTTGCTGGCACTTGATCGCAATTGTCACTCGGCCGCATCTCATGAAGAACTCTCAGATCTACTGTCCTCAGCTCTGGTACACGCTGCTGTAATGTGCAAACGGAAGGTGAGGCTGATGACAATGAGTTCTTGCTCCGGGCCAACCAAAGTCGAAATAGACAACCCATCCTTGCTTTTTCACAAGAACTGGCAGCTAGTCGAGAGTCGGCCACCAGCGGAGAAGGTGGCCCAACTCAAGGAAATCAGAAAAGTCACAATCCTGTAGGTTCCACTACCAGTTGTACAGACCAGGCTATTGGCAGATGGTTTGATCTTTGGTCACATGTTAAAGGCTCATACTTCGTCTCCAAAACAGTAGTGTGTGCTCAGCAGACTCTTTTCTAATCTAACAATTTTCTAACAGCGAACTTGCTTTAACTTGCTCCAACTTGTACTAACTTGACGGAACTTGAAGTAACTTAACATTTGTGATAACAACGAATTAGGTGTAATTTATGACGATTCAAGAAGTTAGGCAAAATGGCCGTCTGCGAATCCCTGCCTCTCCGCTAATATTCTATACCTGTACACAATTTACCTACGGACAACCGGTTAGAAATAACGGTATTACCCCCGTAAAGTCGCTGTAACCAATCTGAGACTGACGTCAGCGAACATACCAGGAAAGGCGCCAGGGCGCACACGATCAACTTTGAGATCGGGACGCTCAGGACGATTTTCAATCTGGCTATCAAGTGGGGATACCTCAAAGAGAATCCGACCAGGGGTATCACCAGGCTAAAGGTTAACGATGCCAAGCCGGTACACTTTCTGACGGTAGAGGAATGTGGCAAGCTTCTCGATGCCTGCCACGAGGACTTATATCCCGTTTACTTTACTTACCTCAACACTGGCATGCGCAAGTCGGAGTTGAAGTATCTGGATTGGAGTGACATTGACTTTGGGCGGCGGAAGATCAAGATTCGCCGGAAGGCCGACTGGCAGCCTAAGACGGGAGAACGCGAGGTTCCGATGAACGACCGTCTGTACGAGCTTCTGATGGACATGAAAGAGCAGAATGACAGTGGGTTGCAGAGCATCTATGTTTTTCCGCACAAGGATGGTGGCCGGATCAGAATGAAGCTTCGAGAGAAGATGATTGAGATAGCGAAACGAGCCGGTATCAAAGACCTCACCAAGCCGCATACACTCCGCCATACCTTTGCCAGTCACTTAGTGATGCAGGGCGTCGATCTACCCACCGTCAAGAAGCTGATGGGCCACTCCGACATCCAGACGACCATGATCTACGCTCACCTGGCAGCAGATCATCTGGCGGATGCGGTGAATAAGTTGTCGTTCTGATAATGCCTACCCGGATGCAGTGGAGTATGCACCTTGAAACTCACCAACGACAGGGGGAATCGAACCCCATACTCGCGTTGTGGCACAAGGACTTACACCGTATTGTGGCCAAAATGTGACCGGTACCCCTCCCCTATCTCCAATGACCGATACTGCCCCAGTCGTGTGAGCGCATGCCCTCAACACACTTCAAGCAATCATCGCACATGTCATTAGAGTATCCTGTTCTTGAGATTCGCGGTCAAATACACTTGCGGCTAACACAGTATTCCCGCATATAACGTGAACACCTCATTGTCCTGGTGAGACTGGAAAGGCTGCAGGTCCGGATTCACTTCTGGCATATCACCGGAGAGGAGTGAAGAAAATGGACATGATCGTAACGTTTCTGCAGGGTATGGGTATTCTCATCTGCATGTTTGTGGTTTACCTTCTTATAGTGGCCCTAGCCCCCTGCTTTTCGGTTCCCAAGCAACGCTTGGATGGAGCGAAGCAGGTGCCAAACGAAGTAGATGCAATACTGTCGCAGTCAAGAGAAGATGTGACTTTTCAGGTCAATGGAACGTCCATCAGCGCCTGGCTGTATCTACCTGGGGAACTCTCTGCTCCCGTTCCTTGTATCGTTATGGTGCACGGTTTTGGAGGTACAAAAGACATGCTCCTGGAGCATTATGCCATTCGTTACCAGAAAGCCGGCTATGCGGTGTTGGCATTCGATTACCGGCATTTTGGTGAGAGCGAGGGTCAACCCAGGCAACTGTTTTTGATCCG
>Ga0114920_10000370_pt1 | contig 19677 bp, 19 predicted proteins | sample ChitaG_FD_88683 | JGI IMG/M metagenome (GOLD analysis project Ga0114920, IMG submission 88683) | Deep subsurface microbial communities from South Pacific Ocean to uncover new lineages of life (NeLLi) - Chile_00310 metaG | ecosystem: Environmental > Aquatic > Marine > Oceanic > Sediment ...
AAGGGGCGATTTTAGCTTCAAACACCTCTTGTCTGCCGGTGATTGAGTTAGCCATGGTGACCAAGAGGCCTGATAAAGTACTGGGAATGCACTTCTTCGCCCCGGTACCTCTTAACAGGTTACTGGAGCTGGTTCGGACTGCCAGGACCAGTGATGAGACCCTGGAGATAGCCAGGAAGTTTGGTGAATCATTAGGCAAGGAAGTCATTATGGCCCAAGATACGCCGGGGTTTATTTTTAATCGTCTGCAGGTATCGTTTAAACTCAATGCTGTCCGCATGCTTGAGAGGGGTATTGCCAGTGCTGAGGAGATTGATAAAGCGATGACGGTAGGTGCTGGTTACCCTATAGGGCCGTTAGCTACCATGGACTTCACCGGCATTGACGTTATCTACAATGTTGCCCAGGTAATGTATGAGGAAACTAAAGACCCCCAGTTTGCCCCACCAACACTGCTAAAAAGGATGGTGGCTTCAGGCTGGCTGGGGCGAAAGACGGGGAAGGGTTTCTACGACTATACTGGACCAAAGGCAAAATAAGTTAATTTATACTTTAATGAAAGGAAGGAAGTACTATGGAAATCAAGAAAGTTGGTGTAATTGGTTGCGGGCTGATGGGTAGTGGCATCACCCAGCTCTGCGCCCAGTCAGGCTACCAGGTTGTAGTCACTGAGGTAAGTAGAGAGCTACTTGATAAGGGGCTTAAGTCCATTGACCACTTTATGAGTCGGGCTATAGAAAAAGGCAGGATGAGCCAAGCTGATAAAGAGGCTGCCTTGTCTCGCATTAAGAGTAGTGTTGACATGAATGACTTTGCTGACTCGGACCTGGTGATAGAAGCTGTAGTTGAGAACATGGATTTAAAGAAAGATATCTTTGCCAAACTTGATAAAATCTGCCCCAAAGAGGCTATTCTGGCAACCAATACCTCCTGCCTTTCTATTATTGACATCGCTAGTATCACCTCTAAACCCGATAAAGTACTTGGGATGCACTTCTTTAACCCAGCCCCGATAATGAAGCTGCTTGAATTGGTTCGGACGGTAAGTAGTAGTGATGAGACCATTGAAATTGTCAGGAAGTTTGGCCAATCATTAGGCAAGACCATGATTGTAGCCAAGGATACGCCGGGCTTTGTTGTCAACCGCCTGCTGATACCTTTCATGCTCAATGCTATCCGTATGCTGGAGTCTGGCATTGCCAGTCGGGAAGATATTGATACCGGTATTCAGCTGGGTTTGGGTCACCCCATGGGTCCCCTGACCCTAACTGACTTTACCGGTCTTGATACCACCCTTTATGTTGCCGATGCCATCTATCAGGAGACCAAAGACCCCCAGTTTATAGCACCGGTCCTGATGAGGAAAATGGTTGCCGCCGGCTGGCTGGGGCGCAAGAGCGGCAAAGGATTCTACGACTACAAATAAAGTAACCGGGAAGCTGTGCCTTTCGGTTCAATACTGGCTATGGGAAAACTTAAGGCTATGTTGCCTTTGAGGTGAGACGTAAATAATCGTCTGGAGTGATGGATATATATAGTATAGGGTAAGGAGGGTATTTTGATGACAGAGGTTGTTATTGTTAGTGGGGTTAGAACAGCTATCGGTAACTATGGTGGAGCATTACAAGATATTCCGGTGACCAGATTGGGTGTCATTGTCATTAAGCAAGCACTAAAGAAAGCTGGACTGCGTCCCAAAATTGATAGTGAGGTTTTGGGCTATGCCCCTGAGGCGCTTAAAGATGTCGGTCTCATTGAGCTTGAAAAACAGTGCTATGACTGGGATGAGGCTCTAAAGGAGGTAAGGATAGACGAGGTGATAATGGGGAATGTTCTCCAGTCGGGTCTGGGACAAAATCCGGCTCGCCAGTCAGCAATCTACGCCGGTATTCCAAAAGAGGTGCCAGTCTATACAGTAAATAAGGTCTGTGGCTCAGGGTTAAAGGCGGTAGCCCTGGCGGCACAGGCGATAAGGGCTGGCGATGCTGAGGTTATCGTTGCTGGCGGCATGGAGAACATGAGCGGTGTTCCCTACTATTTGCCCAAAGCCAGATGGGGTGCCAGGATGTTCAATTCGGAGATGGTTGATGGTATGGTGCACGATGGCTTATGGGAAATCTTCTATGGTTATCATATGGGTATGACTTCGGAGAATATAGCTGAGAAATATTCTATCAGCCGAAAAGAACAGGACGAGTTTGCCCTGAGGAGTAACGAGAAGGCGCTTGAAGCCATAAATAAGGGACTGTTTAAGGACGAGATAGTCCCGGTTGAAGTTAGGGTCAAGAAAGATATAAAATTATTTGACACCGACGAACACCCCAGGGAGACGTCACTGGAGCTTTTGGCTAAGCTGCCTGCAGTATTTAAGGGTGATGGAACGGTAACCGCTGGTAATGCCTCAGGGATAACCGATGCTGCTGCCGCCCTAGTCATAATGTCAGCCTCAAAGGCAAAGGAGCTTAACCTAAAACCCATAGCTTTAATCAGGGCTTACGCTTCGGCTGGCGTTGACCCGGCGTTTATGGGTCTTGGTGTTGTTCCAGCAACAAAGAAAGCACTAAAACTGGCCGGGCTTAGCCTAGATAAAATGGGTGTGATTGAACTGAATGAGGCCTTTGCCTCTCAATCCCTGGGCGTGATTAGAGAATTGGGCCTGGACAAGGAAAAAACAAATCCCCACGGTGGTGGGATTGCATTAGGACACCCCATAGGTTGTAGCGGGGCAAGAATCCTAGTCACCCTTGTTCATGAAATGGCGTGCCAAGACCATAAGTTTGGCTTGGCGACACTGTGCATCGGTGGTGGTCAAGGGATGGCGATGGTCATCCAGAGGGAGTAATACTACCACTTGCCTCGCTTTTCATAGTCAGGGCACCAGGTGGCATTGGGGCGTTCGGGATTGTGGCACGCTCCGCGCCAGTCCCATTTACAACTGTCACAGAGGAATATATTCATCCCCAGTGCCTTCTTAATTTTGAGGGTAATCTTGTCTTTTAAAGAGGGCCCAACCTGCGGCATTCTACTCACCTACTATACTATAACTGACAGTAGCGGCGACTGGCAAGTTGGGCTGTTTTTGCTGACTTAGAAACTATTTAATAAGGGATGGTGGGTGTTATTGCGCCATAATTGTGGTAGAATATAGCAGACTTTGCCAGAAGGGTATTCACCATGACTACGGCCAAGGTTGGAAAAGAAGAACAATTAAATTTAGAGACGGTTACCTGGGGTGAGTTGACCTGGGTTAATATTGAAGGCCCAACGGAGCTGGAGACAAAATACCTAGCTAAGCACTATCCCTTTGACCCCTTGGTTTTAGATGACTGCTTAAGCCGCATTGAACGCCCCAAAATAGACGAGTATAAAGAATACCTATTTTTGGTCTTCCACTTTCCTGTATTCAGAAAAGAGGTACGGGTAACTGCCCCCGGTCAGCTATCAGTATTTATTGGCGATAACTACCTGGTTACCCTGCATAAGGGTGAACTTAAACCGCTGGTAAAGCTGTTTAAGGAATGCCAGATTGATAAAGAGTCGCGTCAAGAACACTTCAGGTATGGGTCAGGTTATCTTCTCTACCAGATAATTGACCGCTTGGTTGATTACTGCTTCCCAATACTGAATAAGATTGTGGCCAATATTGAGCAGGTTGAAGACAACATTTTTGATGTCAAGGGCAATATCATCAGGGAAATCTCCATGCTTCGCCGTGATATTATTGCCTTCCGCCGCATTCTCTGGCCAATGAGGGCCGTTATTGCCAGTCTTGAGCCAAAGATTCGCCGTTTCAGCAACATGGATATGGGGGTTTACTTCGGGGATACCGTTGACCATGTGGACCGGATATGGGACGCCTTGGATGAGTATAAAGAGGTGATTGAGGGGCTTAATGACACCCATGATTCACTAGCTGCCAGTCACACCAACCAGACGATGCGAATAGTGACTATCATTGCTACCATTCTTTTGCCCCTTAGTGTAGTCGCCAGTATCTACGGCATGAATATCCCGCTCCCATTGCAAAATTCCCCCTACTCCTTTCTAATAGTTTCCGCTATTATGCTGACTATCATCGGGGGCATGCTCCTTTTCTTCCGTCGCAAGCATTTGATTTAGCTGCGGCGGGATGCACAAGCTAAGGGCTTAAGTTGATGAATGTCTCTCACCGCTTTTTGGTTATTACCGCTTTATTTATTACCTGTCTTCTAACCGCCAACATCATTGCTGTCAAAGTAGTAAGTATCGGTCCGATAATCCTGCCGGCGGCGGTGGTCATTTTCCCCTTAAGCTATATCTTCGGTGATATCCTGACTGAGGTCTATGGTTACGCCCAAGCGAGGAGGGTTATTTGGCTTGGCTTTTTTTGTAACCTTATCTTTGTCATCTTTGTCTGGGTGGGGCAGATTCTACCGGCGGCTCCCCTCTGGGAGAAACAGGAGGCTTACGAGCTGATTTTGGGCTATGCGCCAAGGCTACTTTTAGCCTCTTTCTGCGGGTACCTCGCCGGTGAGCTGGCTAATTCCTTTGTCCTAGCCAAGATGAAGATTCTAACCCGAGGTCGCTTCTTGTGGAGCCGGACTATAGGTTCTACTATAGTCGGACAGGGGCTGGATACCCTGCTCTTTATTACCATCGCCTTTATTGGCACTCCTTCTTTTGTCCTGATTATGATTTTGTATCACTGGCTTACCAAGACCTTGATTGAAGCCTTCTTGACCCCCTTTACCTATGCCGTAGTAAATTTCTTAAAGAAGAAAGAGGCGATTGATACCTATGACTATAAGACAAATTTTAATCCCTTCCGCATCTTGAAATAGGGAGGTTATATCGGAGTAGAAATGGATATTACGGTGCTGGGGGCGCACAACTGTGAATCGGAAACGACCAGGCTTACCTGTCTACTCATTGGTTCAAGCCTAGCTATAGATGCTGGCGCTCTTACCTCAAGTTTATCTTTTTCGGCTCAACAGCACCTTAAAGGGGTTCTCTTAACCCACCAACATTATGACCATATTAGAGATATTCCGACCCTGGCGATGAATTTTGCTCTGCGGGGTAAGGTGCTTAATCTCTATTCCACACTGCCGGTATATGAGGTTCTCTCAAGGTATCTACTGGATGGCACACTTTATCCCAAATTTCTAGAGCTGCCCCCACATAACCCAACAATTAGGTTTACTCAACTTGAATCTGGCAAAACAGAGCATATTGAGGGCTATAGCGTCCTGCCAATTGGGGTAAATCATGCTGTGCCTTCAGTTGGTTATCAGATTACCTCCCGGGATGGCAAGGTAGTTTTCTATACCGGTGATACCGGGCCGGGCCTTGAGGAGTGTTGGCAGTATCTCACCCCGCAGCTACTTATTAGTGAGCTTACTTTTCCAGATAGGTATGAAGATTTTATTAGCCAAAGCGGGCATCTCACCCCAAAGCTACTTAAAGGAGAGCTTTTGACCTTTCTCAAGCTTAAGGGTTACCTGCCCCGGGTGGTCGCCGTTCACCTCGACCCCGGTCTTGAGGAAGAGATAAGGGCTGAAGTAGCATCGGTTGCCAAGGAGCTTGGTATTTCTATTGAGCTTGCCTATGAAGGGATGAAACTTCACCTCTAGTAAACCAAGAAGCCAATTTCCCTTTCTTATGAAGAAGGGGGAATATAAAGGGGATGGGAGCGATAAAATTCATCGTCGACAATAATGTGGGTAAACTAGTCAGGTGGCTGAGGATGATGGGTTATGATACCCTGTTTTTCGAGGGTGACGATGACTCCATCATGATTAGGACTGCCTTAACTCAAGGCAGGGTGATATTGACCAGAGACACCCAGATTATGAGACGGCGGGTAGTTACAAGCGGGCGGCTTAAAGTGGTACTTATTCAGAGTGAGGAACCTGAGCTAGGGCTAAAGCAGGTACTAGAGGCACTAAATCTTAACTGCCAGTTCAGACCGTTTACCCTCTGTCTTGAATGTAACCAGTCTCTGGTTAAGAAGAGTAAGGAGGAAGTAAAAGACCTGGTGCCAGCCTATGTCTTCAAGACCCGAGACCAGTATAGGCAGTGTTCCCACTGCCGCCGCGTCTACTGGAAGGGGACTCACTGGGAGGCAATGAGCAAAAAGCTTGAAAAGTTTTTAAAATATTGCCATAAGGAGGTGTAGTTTTCAATGGATGTTTTCAAGGTAGCCATAAAGCGACGGTCAATAAGGTGTTTTAAGGATGTACCTGTACCCTATGAGGTGCTTAAGGGGTGTGTTGAAGCCGCTAGATTAGCCCCCAGTGGCGGTAATTGGCAGGTTTTGGAGTATCTGGTTGTTGATGATAACGAGCTGTTGCCACTGGTCTTTAATAACATCAGATTCGGTGTCAGGCGGCAAGCAGCTGAAGGAGAGGCACTGCCAGGTGACCAGCCCAAAGCCTATATCATCACCCTGGTAAACACCACACTTGAGGCTAAGACTAGCAGAGGTAAAAATGTCACCTTCTATGACATTGGTTTGGCTAATGAAAACATAATGCTGGTGGCATGGGAGCGGGGGGTAGGCAGTTGCCCGATACTCTGGTTTGACCAAGAGGCACTCAAACTAGTTTTGGAGATACCCGATAACTATGAGATTGGTTTAGTCTTGGCGCTTGGTTATCCCGATGAAAACCCGGTACTTGATGTATTTTGTGATTCAACTGGACCCTGGGTAGATGAGAAGGGGGAACGTCACGTTCCCAAAAGGGAACTTAGGGATATTATGCACCGCAACCGGTTCACCTAGACAGAGGTTGACCGTCACTGAAGATATTGCTACACTTCAAGTTAAGAGCGTTTAATATCTTGGTAACGGAAGGTTTAAGTGAAAATCCTAACTACTGAGCAGATGCACCAGGCAGAAAAGGAGTGTGCCTCAGCTGGCCTCTCAACTGAAGCACTGATGGAGAATGCCGGCAAAGCCGTTGCCGAAGAGGTGGGGCGAATATTGGGCACGGTGGTTAATCAAAGAGTCCTCTTTTTAATCGGGCCGGGGAATAACGGGGGCGATGGACTGGTTACTGCCAGGCATCTTCAAGAATGGGGAGCCAAGGCCAGTGTTTATCTAGCTTCAGCAAGACCACCCGAAGACCCAAACCTGGCCATGATTTTGAAACATAAAGTTACCTGTATTGAGGTATCTCAAGATGAGATGCTGGGAAAGTTTGATACCTTACTTGACGGAGCCAATGCCGTTATTGATGCCTTATTTGGCACCGGCGCTGTTCGTCCATTTAGTGGCATCACCCTGCAGCTATTAGATAAGGTGAACCGGGCTAAAAAGAAGCGGCGGGGACTACGCATCATTGCCTTGGATTTGCCTTCCGGACTCAGCGCTGATACCGGTGATTGTGACCCCGGCTGCCTTTATGCTGATAATACCATTACCCTCGGCTTTCCCAAGCCGGGTTTATTTTTATCTTCTGGCTCAGAAAGAGTGGGCAAGCTTTCTGTAGTTGATATTGGCATCCCCACTGAGCTGGTGGCGCCGGTAAATACAGAACTTCTTACCCTTGAGTGGGCTAGGTCGGTTATTCCTGAACGTCCGCTTAATGCTAACAAGGGAAATTTTGGTAAGGTTTTGGTTGTTGCCGGCTCAATCAACTATATCGGTGCTGCCTACCTTGCCTCAAGTGGTGCCATACGGGTTGGGGCGGGGTTGGTGACGTTAGCTACAGCTATGTCCCTGCAGTCTATTCTGGCCTCAAAGTTAACTGAGGTAACTTACCTGCCACTGCCAGAATCACGTCCTGGGCTTATCTCTCCAGAAGCAGTCAAGGTTATACACCCGCAGCTTAATCAGTTTGATGTCCTGCTTTTGGGCTGTGGACTGGGACAAAGCCAGTCAGCCCTGAAGTTTATCGAGTTGCTGCTGCTGAGGAGAAAGCCAGAGTTACCCTTGGTTCTTGATGCTGATGCCCTTAACACCCTGGCTACGATTCCGAACTGGTGGCAGCACCTAACCAGTGACGGTGTACTTACCCCACACCCGGGTGAAATGGCAAGGCTAACCGGGCTATCCGTGGATGAGGTACAGTCAAATAGGATAGATATTGCCCGGAAAGCAGCCGAGACATGGCATAAAACAGTGGTTCTAAAAGGGGCCTATACTGTAACCGCCTCGCCTGAGGGTAAGTGCCTGGTCAGTCCGGTAGCCAATCCAGGACTGGCATCGGCGGGGACGGGTGATGTTCTGACCGGGGTTATCGCCGGACTTCTGGCTCAGGGACTTGGGCCTTTTGAGGCTGCTGCCTTGGGGGTATACCTCCATGGTGAAGCCGGCGAGGTGATCAGGGAGAAACTAGGTGATGCTGGCATGGTTGCCAGTGACCTTTTGCCGGTTTTGCCAGTGGTTATTAAGGAGCTAAATAAATAAGGGGTATATTATTTTATGCTACTGGCAGTTGATATTGGAAATACTGATATTACCCTTGGGGTTTTTGCCGCTGATGAGCTTAAGGCTACCTGGAATATCTCAACGGATATCCACCGTGAGGTGGATGAATACGCTGCCCTACTGCTTAACCTCCTTCATCACCGCAGTATAGATGCCGCTGATATAAAAGGGATAATATTCTGCAGCGTTGTCCCTCCTTTAATAGCTACCTTTAATAAGCTGTTTACAGAGTATTTCTGCCTCGCGCCACTTCTGGTGGAAAGCGGGGTCAAGACCGGGGTGCGCATCCGTGCTGATAACCCCAGGGAGGTTGGTGCTGACCGCATTGTGAATACTGCCGCTGCCCATCACCTCTACCGGGGTCCGGTAATAGTCACTGACTTTGGTACGGCTACCACCTTTGATGTGGTATCTAAAGAAGGGGACTACCTGGGAGGGGTTATTGCACCAGGCATAACCACCAGTGCTGAGGCGCTCTTTACCCGGGCAGCAATGCTACCCAGGGTGGAACTAGTCTCTCCCAAACATGTCATTGGTGCCAACACTATTGCTGCCATGCAGTCAGGTATTGTCTATGGCTATGTGGGGCTGGTTGAGGGTATCGTTAGTCGCCTCCAAAAAGAGCTGGGGGAAAAGGCTACAGTGGTGGCTACCGGAGGCTTTGCTGAACTTATTGCCAAGGAGACAGAAGTAATTGACAGCGTCAATCCTAACCTGACACTGGTTGGGTTAAGGCTTATATATCAGATGAACCAGGCTTAATCGGTGAGGGGCAAAAATGCTAGAAAATAAGACCATAGTATTAGGTATCACCGGGAGTATTGCTGCTTACAAGGCAGCCGATATCGCCAGCAAACTCACTCAAGAGGGGGCTAAGGTTGAGGTAGTGATGACCCCCTCGGCGACCAAGTTTATTACCCCGCTCACCCTGCGCAACATTACCGGCCGACCGGTAGTAAGCGACATGTGGGATTTAAGTGATGAATTTAGTGTTGAGCATGTGGCGCTGGCTGAGGCAGCTTCGGTGGTAGTTATTGCCCCGGCTACTGCCAATATAATAGCTAAGCTGGCAGCAGGTATCGCTGACGATATGCTCACTTGTGTGGTGCTGGCGACGAAAGCCCCGGTAATTTTGGCACCAGCCATGAATGACAACATGTTCCAAAATCCTATTACTCAGGATAATCTTAAAAAACTTAAGGTCAGGGGTTTTACCATTGTTAGTCCTGCTTACGGGCGCCTGGTTTCAGGCAAGGTTGGAGTGGGGCGGCTGGCGGAGATTGAAGAAATCTTAAGTGTTATCAAAAAGGTACTGGGTAGGAGTGGTGACCTTAAAGGGAGGCGTATCGTGGTTACTGCTGGCGGCACCAGAGAGCCTATTGACCCGGTACGGCATATTGGGAACCGCTCCTCAGGTAAGATGGGTTATGCTTTGGCCGAGGCAGCCAGGGACAGAGGGGCTGAAGTAACACTTATTTCAGCTCCAACTTTACTCCCTGAGCCAAAAGGCATGGAGGTTATCCAGGTTGAAACTACCCTCCAGATGAAGGAGGCAGTGGATAAGGTTTTGTCCGGGGTTGATGCCCTGATTATGGCAGCGGCGGTAGCCGACTATAAGCCCACCCAAATTTGGGGAGAAAAGATTAAAAAGCATAGTCCTACGCTGACCCTAAAGCTGGAGAGGACCCCGGATATTCTGGCTGAACTTAAGGGTAAATTACTGAAGGTGGGTTTTGCTGCCGAAAGCCAGGATGTATTAAAAAACGCCAGAATTAAACTTGAAGAAAAGCGTCTTGACCTGATGGTGGCTAACGATGTTACCCAGCCCGGTAGCGGCTTTGATAGCGATACCAATAAGGTAAGCCTCATTTTTAAGGATGGCAGGGTAGAAGAGCTGCCACTGCTCTCCAAGAGAGAGGTGGCAGATAAGATACTGGATAAGGTAGCAAGCCTTCTTGAAGTAAAGTAGCGCTATTAAGCAACCTATTCCCCACCCTTATCAAGAAGAGGAATTGAAGGGAGAGGGGACTCTTGCCCCTCTCTAAAATCTATCTGCTCTCCTTAAGAAGAAGGTACTAAAAGAGGGTTAAAGAGAGGCGAAGCCCCTTCTCTAAAACCACCTCCCCCTCTCCTTATCAAGGAGAGGGGGATTGAGGGGGTGAGGTTGTTAACTAATTCCTGGAAAGGGAAGTATGACCGAAGCACCTAGTATTCAATATGACATGCCCAAAGCTTATGAGCCAGCTAAGGTCGAGGGCAAGTGGTATCAATTTTGGCTTGAAAAAAACTATTTCCGGGCGGAGATAGACCCCAAGAGGAAGCCCTTTGTGGTCATTATGCCGCTGCCCAATGTTACCGGTGAGCTTCACATCGGCCATGCCCTTACTGATACTATGGAAGACATTATGACCCGCTGGCATCGAATGAAGGGTGAGGTATCATTGTGGCTCCCTGGCCTTGACCATGCTGGTATCGCCACTCAGGTGGTGGTGGAACGCATGCTCGTTGAAGAGGGTCTTAGCCGACAGAAGCTTGGTCGGGAAAAATTCCTTAAAAGAACATATAAGTGGGCTGAGGAGTGCCGCCGGATTATTACCCAGCAGCACCATCGGCTTGGTGCCTCCTGTGACTGGAGTCGGGAATGCTTTACCTTAGATGAGGGGCCCAGCCGTGCCGTGCGCACTGCCTTCGTTAACCTCTATCATAAAGGCTTAATCTACCGTGGGGAGCGGATTATTAACTGGTGTCCTCGCTGCATTACCGCCCTATCCGACCTTGAAGTAGAATACCAAGAATTAACCGGACATCTGTATTATGTGCGCTACCCTTCAGCAGAAAAAAGCGGGGACTCTATAACCGTGGCCACTACTCGCCCGGAGACGATACTCGGTGACAGCGCCGTTGCTGTTAACCCCAAAGATAGGCGATATCAGGGTATGGTGGGCAAGAAGGTTGTCCTGCCTGCAGTGGGGAGAGAAATACCGGTTGTGGCTGATGAGGCAGTTGACCCTGAATTTGGCACCGGGGCGGTTAAAATCACCCCGGCTCACGACCCGGTAGATTTTGAAGTGGCACAGCGCCACGACTTACCTCTGGTACACATCTTAAATCCAGATGCCACCATAAGTGAGCAGGCTGGAGCCTATATTGGGCTTGACCGGTTTGCCTGCCGCAAAGAAATACTGGCTGATCTGGAAAAAGATGGGCTTCTGCTTAAACTTGAGCCCTATTCTCATTCCGTAGGCCACTGCATCCGTTGCCAGACAGTAATTGAGCCACTGGCAAGTAGGCAGTGGTTTATCAAAATAAAACCCCTAGCTAGGCCAGCAATTGAGGCGGTACTGGATGGGCGTATCAGTATTATCCCGCCGCATATGACCAAGACCTATCTTAACTGGATGGAGAACATTCGGGATTGGTGCATCAGCCGTCAACTGTGGTGGGGGCATCAGATACCGGTATGGTATTGTGATGACTGCGGTGAGCTAACGGTAGCGGTGGAAGAGCCAAAGACTTGCCGTCACTGCGGTTCGGCTAACTTGAGACAAGACCCTGATGTGCTTGACACCTGGTTTAGCTCGGCGCTGTGGACACACTCAACGTTGGGTTGGCCTGATGATACCGAAGACCTCCGCTACTTCTATCCAACCACAGTAATGGAAACAGGCTATGACATCCTCTTCTTCTGGGTGGCGAGGATGATTATGATGGGTCTTGAGAACACCGCTGATATCCCTTTTTACACCGTTTACCTTCACGGGCTGGTGCGTGATGAAAAGGGGGAGAAGATGAGTAAAGTCAGGGGCAATGTGGTTAACCCAATTGAGGTGGCGGACAAGTACGGTACTGATGCCCTGCGCTTTGCCTTAACTATGGGTAATACACCTGGCAATGATATTAACCTGACCCCCTCAAGGCTTGAAGCTGGCCGTAACTTCTCAAACAAGCTGTGGAATACCACCCGCTTTGTCTTGAGGAACATTGAGCCGGAAAGAACCGAGATAAAGCTTGAGCCAAAGCTACCGCTTGAGGACCGCTGGATTCTAAGTCGGCTCAGTCGTATCGTCTCAAGTGTAACCAGCCTGATGCAAGACTTCCAGTTTGGCGAAGCGGAGCGACAGCTCTATGATTTCCTCTGGGGTGAGTTCTGTGACTGGTATCTTGAGATAACCAAGGTTCGTTTTCGCTCCCCAGAGAGGGGGATGCCCTCGCCTACCCCGGTCTTAGTTCATGTGCTTGAGACCTCACTCAGGCTACTTCACCCCTACATGCCCTTTATCACTGAAGAGTTATGGCAGCACCTCAAAAGTCGCCTCCCCTCACACTTTAAGCAAGCTAAGTCAATAGTGATTTCAAGCTATCCCGAACCTGACAGGAAAGCCTTAGACCCGAAGGCAGAACAGGTTTTGGCGACTTTAATTGAAATAATACACTCTATCCGTAATGTCCGGGCTCAATATAAGGTTCCAAGCTCGAAGTGGATTGAAGCCCAAATCTACGCCCACAAATTTACCCCGGCTATTACCCCCTACGCTGAGGTTATTCAAACCCTGGCTAGGGCGAGACCACTGGCTTTTGTAGATGGCAGTCCCCCGAGCGAGCTTGGGGACAATACCCTGAGGCTGGTACTTAAAGAGGTTGAGGTTTTAATCCAGATGGAGACTTTACTTGACCTTGAGGCGGAGAGGGAGCGGTTTGAGCAAGAAATCCAGTCAACCGAGGCTCAGGTTGCCCGCCTTGAAGCCAGGCTTAGTGACCAAGCCTTTTTAACCAAGGCACCTGAGGCGGTGGTGGCTAAAGAACGCCAAAGGCTAGCTCAGGCCAGGGATAAGCTGGAAAGATTAAAACAGTCTATTAATTGACATCATAAGTCTGGGTTGTTAAACTATCATCGCTGTAGTCCAGTTAGCTTCAGGCAGAGCTTTTGATTAGAGGCTTTATTGAAAGAAGAACTTTCACCCAAACGTTTTTCACCACCAGAGCCTTCGGGTAGAGGTCTGGTTCAGCTATTTACTGGCGACGGGAAGGGTAAAACTTCAGCGGCGTTGGGGATAGCACTTCGTGCCTTGGGTCACGGGCTTAAAGTATGCCTTGTTTACTTCATGAAGGGTGATTACCCTTACGGAGAACGGGCTATCCTTGCTAAGTTGCCCAATGTTAGGCTAAAGAGCTTTGGGCAGGCTGGTTTTATTAACCCAGCCAATATTAAACCGGCGGAAAAAGAGCAGGCAAGGCAAGGTTTAGCTGCTGCCCGTGAGGCGGTGCTCAGTGGTGATTACGACCTGGTGATTCTAGATGAGGTGAATCTGGCGGTAGCCTGGAAACTTATCGAGCTGGATGAGGTAATAAAGCTTTTAGAGGACAAACCAGCGAAGGTTGACCTTGTCCTTACCGGACGTAAGGCGGATAGCAAGCTAGTTCAGGCGGCTGACTTGGTAACCGAGATGTTAAAAATTAAGCACCCTTATGATGAAGGGATTGGGGCGCGGCGAGGCATCGATTATTAACTAAACCCTGTAAAAGGAGGCGCAGTTTTGGGAGTCACACTGAGTGTAATCAAGGCTGATGTCGGCGGTTTTGTCGGGCATACAGAGTCTCACCCTGACGTTTTAGCCAAGGCTGGTGAGTGCCTGGAGAAGGCTAAGAAAGAAGGGTTGCTGATTGACTATCATGTTACCAAGTGTGGGGATGACCTGCAGCTGATTATGACTCACCAGCTGGGTGTGGACAGCGAGAAAATCCATAAGCAAGCCTGGGATACCTTTGTTTGGTGTACTGAGGTGGCCAAAAAACTCAAGCTTCATGGAGCCGGGCAGGATTTGCTGGCTGATTCCTTCTCGGGTAATGTCAAGGGGATGGGTCCTGGGGTAGCTGAAATGGAATTTGAGGAGCGTACCGCTGAAACCGTTATTATTCTTATGGCAGATAAGACCTCGGCCGGGGCCTGGAATATGCCGCTTTATAAGATATTTGCTGACCCGTTTAATACCGTCGGGCTGGTTATCGCGCCCAATATGCACGCTGGTTTTGCCTTTGAGGTGCATGATGTCAAGGAGCACAAGAAGATAACCTTTAATGCCCCTGAAGAAATCTATGACATGCTGGTTTTGATTGGGGCGCCTTCGCACTATATGGTAAAGGCAGTTTATCACCGGGAGAGCGGGGAGATTGCAGCGGTGTCCTCCACCCAGCAGCTGTCTCTTCTTGCCGGTCGTTATGTGGGTAAGGATGACCCGGTGTGTATTGTTCGTTCCCAGGGCCAGTTCCCGGCGGTAGGGGAGATACTGGAACCGTTTACGGCGCCTTTTTTGGTGGAGGGGTGGATGCGGGGTTCCCATCAGGGCCCGCTGATGCCGGTGGCGGTTAAAGACAGCACTCCATCTCGCTTTGATGGGCCACCCCGGGTAGTGGCTCTTGGTTTCCAGCTCTCCAGTGGCAAACTGGTGGGTCCAGGCGATATGTTTAGTGATAAGGCATTTGACCGTGCTCGGGAGCAGGCAAATCATATGGCTGACATTATGCGTCGCCATGGTCCCTTTGAGCCGCACCGTCTGCCCCTGGAGGGGATGGAGTACACCACCCTGCCTGAGGTAATGAAACACGTGAAAGAAAGGTTTACCGACCTTTAGTTTAAAATATGGCTAGACTCCTGCTGGCAACAAATAACAAAGCCAAGGTGCGTGAGTACCGGAGTCTACTTAAGGGTATCTCCTTTAAGCTGGTTACTTTAGCTGAGCAGGGCATTAAGACTACGGTTGATGAGGTGGGAGAAAGCCTGGAGGAGAACGCTAGCTTGAAAGCAGTGGCGGCAGCTGCTGAGGGTAAACTTCTGGCGCTGGCTGATGATTCAGGACTAGAGGTTGACATCTTGGGTGGTGAGCCGGGAAGACTCTCAGCTCGCTACGCTGGTGAGGGCGCTTCGGATGAGGAGAGGGTTAATTATCTCTTGTTACGGCTTGAGGGTGTACCAGAGGAGGAGAGGTCGGCACATTTCAGGTGTGTTATTGCGATAGCTACACCACAGGGTGGGGTAAAACTATGCTCTGGTCAATGTAGGGGGTTTATCACCTTTAAGCCTAGGGGTAGAGAGGGCTTTGGCTATGACCCAGTCTTTTACCTGCCCGAACTCGGTAAGACCATGGCTGAATTGCCGCTGGAGATAAAAAATAAGGTTAGCCATCGTGGGCAGGCAGCCAGAAAAGCTCGCCAGGTGCTTGAGAGACTGAAAGTAAATAAAGAAGGGGCTAGTAAGTGACCGGACTTTCTGATTCCTTCCAGCGTCCAATAAATTATCTACGTATCTCGGTAACTGACCGTTGTAACCTGCGCTGCATGTACTGCATGCCGGCTGAGGGCGTAAAGCTTGTGTCTCACCAGGATGTTCTTACCTATGAGGAAATCTACACCATCGCCAGGGCAGCCGCTGAACTGGGCATAAGTAAGGTAAGAATTACTGGCGGTGAACCCTTGGTGCGGTTGGGTCTACCTGAGTTAATCCGGATGCTAAGAGGGATTGATGCCATAGATGATATTTCACTGACGACAAATGGCATCTTGCTTAGCCGTTATGCTTCCGAGCTAAAGAGAGCCGGGCTGCGGCGAGTTAATATAAGTCTGGATACATTAAGGCAGGACAGATTTGAGTTTATTACTGGCTCCGACTACCCTTTAAGCCAAGTCCTTCAAGGCATTGAAGCTTCAAGGTCAGTCGGCTTAAGTCCGGTTAAGCTTAATATGGTGGTCATGGCTGGAATAAATGATGACGAACTGGCTAGCTTTGCTGAAAAGACCATTGATGAGGACTGGCATGTTCGCTTTATTGAGCTGATGCCGTTTCGGGGGGTGAGCACCAAAAGTTCTCAATTTGTGCCGGTTAGCCAGATGCGAAAGCGCCTTGAAGTACTGGGCAAACTCGAGCCCTGCAATCCCAGTATCGGCAATGGACCAGCGAAGTATTTCCGTTTCCCCAAAGCCAAAGGCACCACTGGCTTTATCACCCCGGTGAGTGAGCATTTCTGCTTTCAGTGCAATCGGCTGCGGCTTACCGCTGATGGTAAGCTCCGCCCCTGTCTTATGGCTGATGATGAAGTAGACTTAAAAGAGCCGCTGCGTGGTGGCGTATCCCCTTTGGGCTTAAAGCGACTGATTGAAGAGGCAGTTACCAGTAAACCACTTCGCCACGGTCTGAGAGAAGGCCGCAAACCCAGGGTGGGGACAATAACTCAGGTGGGGGGCTAGTTATGCCAGGGCTGGCACATATGGATGAAGAAGGTCGCCCCCGCATGGTAGATATTTCTGGCAAGAGCGATACCCAGCGTGAGGCTCAAGCCAAAGGTGTAGTTAGAATGAAGGCTTCCACCCTCAAGCTGCTAAAGAAGGGTTCTCTGCCCAAGGGTGATGTTTTGGCAGTAGCCCAGCTTGCTGGTATCATGGCGGCAAAAAAGACACCTGAGTTAATACCCCTCTGCCACCCGATTCAAATCGGGGAGGTTAAGCTTGAGTTCAGTTTGGATGAAGCCAATTCTGCCGTAGAGATTGCTGCCACGGTAAAGAGTTTAGCTAAGACGGGTGTGGAGATGGAGGCGCTTACTGCCACTGCCGTTGCTGCCCTCACCATCTATGATATGTGCAAGGCGGTTGACCGAGGTATTAAAATAGAAAATATCAGGCTGGTTAAAAAAAGTGGTGGCAAAAGTGGGGAGATAACCCTTGAGTAGAATCAAATATTGGTATATACTACACCACTACCGGTAGTAGAAAGTCGGGGGTGTAAGATGAAGTTATCGTGTACACAGGAAAATCTAAATCGCGGACTTGGTGTCGTGGGGAGGGCGGTAGCTACCAGAGCCACTCTGCCCATAACCAATAATGTCCTTCTTCAAACCGACCAGTCCCGTCTTAAGCTTGTCGCCACCAATCTGGAGATGGCAATTAGTTGCTGGATTGGGGCTAAGGTAGAAGAAGAGGGGGCAATTACTGTCCCTGCCAGGCTGCTTACCGAGTTTGTTAGCTCACTTCCTCCGGACAAGGTTGATATTAGCCTTGCTCGCGGTAAGACCTTGGGCTTGAAGTGCGCCCGCTTTGAAGCACGAATTAGCGGTGTTGATGCCAAGGATTTCCCACCGATACCCAAGATTGACGAGGGCGTTACCACTAAGGCTGGGGTAGATACCCTCCATCAGGGGATAAGTCAGGTGGTGTTTGCTGCGGCAACGGAGGAGTCTCGTCCGGTGCTTACCGGGGTTGATGCTGAATTTGAAGGCGACCAGCTGACGCTGGCAGCGGCTGATGGCTTCAGATTAGCCGTCTATAAATTAGCTCTATCCGAACCGGTTACTGAAAAGGTAAGGGTAATCATCCCAGCACGAACACTGGCTGAATTAAGCCGCTTGGCGGCTGACCAAGACGAGGTGGTTGAGATAACAGTAAATCCCCAAAAGAGTCAGGTATTGTTTCGCTTAAAAGATATTGAGTTGGTCTCGCAGCTGGTGCAGGGTACTTTCCCCAACTGGGGCCAACTTATTCCTCAGAGCTACAAGACCCGGGTTGTAGTCAATGTTGCTGAATTTCTAAGGGCTACCAAAACTGCCTCTATCTTCGCTCGCGATGGCAGTGGTATCGTGCGACTGGTAATGACCCCCGGCGAGGAGTTAAAGCCGGGCAGAGTAACGGTTTCAGCCCGCTCGGAAGAGATAGGCGATGATGTTGGCGAGCTTGATGCCACAATTGAGGGCGAAGAGGCTAAGATTGCCTTTAATGGCAAGTATATAACCGATGTTCTGGAGAGGGTTCGCGAGTCAGAGGTGGCTCTGGAGACTACCAATCCATCAAGCCCAGGTGTTATCCGCCCGGTCGGGGTGGATAACTATCTCTATGTCGTCATGCCGATGTTCGTCCAGTGGGACTGAATAAGCCAAATAGTAATAGAGAGGGGAGCATTTCTGCTCCCCTTTTTATTACATCCCGATGTCTATCCGAATTTCTTGGTTCCTGTTGACAATTCCACATATAGGACTATAATCTCTGTATATTTATCTGTTGGAGGTTAGCTATGGTTAAAGCTCTCAAGGTGACGATGATTGTGTATGCATTGATAGGTATTCTATTCGGGCTGGCTTTTATCTTTGTTCCTCGCCAATTATTTGCCATGTTTGGTCACGAGGCGTGGCCTGCATCTGTAGCCGCCCTAGCGGCGGAGCTTGGCGTCAGTTTCGTAGCGGCTTGTATCTTTCTCATAATTGCGGCGAGGGACCCGCTTAAGCACATTCTCTGGGTGAAGTATGTCATTGTATTTGCTATTCTTATGTTAGCCGCCCAATTATATTCCTTAATTCTTGGATATATTGACTTCAGTCAGGCGGGAATAGGACTAATAATTCATGCTGTATTCGCAGCCGCTCTCCTTGCTTTCTATCCCTGGCGCGCAGCACAAAGTGGCGAATAGGCACCTTCTTACAAGCCGTAGGATTATTTAATAATACCCATTCGGAGATAGTCTTCGGATAACCGACATCTTTATCCTTTGCATAGATATACGCATGGAAGGGCAAACGTCCCTATGTTCGTGCAGTAGTGATTTTCACTTTAAAGAAAAGGCAAACGGTATCAAATATTTGTACGCCTCACTGGACAAACATCCCGATGTTCGTTTGGTAGAAAAAGGTTCCTTTTTTGCACGCCCGACAATCTGATGTTTTGTTACACTTGTTTGATGAGGTATTGACATCCAACCAATAGGTCACCTACAATGGCTAAATTGGGAAATTCCGGCGAGAAGGAGGAATACTTATGAAAGCGATTGTATACACAAAATACGGATCACCGGATGTTCTTCAGCTCAAGGAGGTAGAAAAACCCACTCCCAAGGACAATGAAGTACTGGTAAAAATATATGCGACAACAGTAACATCAACGGACGTGAACGCTCGAAGTTCCAAAGGATCTCCCTTGATGTGGCTCTTCGCGCGAATAATGATGGGTCTCACAAAACCAAAAAGAACTATACTAGGGTATGATCTAGCCGGGGAAATTGAATCAGTAGGCAAAGATGTAAAGCTATTCAAAGAAGGTGACCAAGTTTTTGGATCTACAGGTTTGGGAGCTGGTGCTTATGCCGAGTACAAATGTCTGCCTGAAGACGGGGCGGTGGCAATAAAACCAGCCAATATGACCTATGAGGAAGCCGCCGCCGTTCCTTTTATGGCATTTGTCGCATTGCCTTTCCTTAGAGATAAGGGAAATATTCAGAGCGGACAGAAAGTCCT
>Ga0114920_10000371_pt1 | contig 19672 bp, 21 predicted proteins | sample ChitaG_FD_88683 | JGI IMG/M metagenome (GOLD analysis project Ga0114920, IMG submission 88683) | Deep subsurface microbial communities from South Pacific Ocean to uncover new lineages of life (NeLLi) - Chile_00310 metaG | ecosystem: Environmental > Aquatic > Marine > Oceanic > Sediment ...
ACGGGATGTGGATATGCAACTGTTTTCACTGCTTATGAATGCCTCACTTTCCATCACCACATCTTGACATGCCAGGTCTGGGCCAGGGTTTTTGCTGGTTTGTTAGGGTAACGGTTAGGGTAACGAAGCCCGTATCGGTAGGGGTTAAGGTAACGTAGAAATAAAAAGACCAATGACGTTACCGAAAAACGAAACGGGCATCCCCGACAGTATAGTCGGGACAGGCTCCACCGTAACCCATAAACGTTATTCAGTATTTTGTATTTTCTTACTTACATCGTGCCTCGTCGGCTTGAGGCAAAGCTTCGCTAATGATATCTTCGAAAGGCCACAGCCACTTATTCCGCGGATAACGATTGCTCATTCTTTATTGTCGATCTTTACGATTTTTGAGACCTTGTTTTCTAACACCTTAACCTCTTTTACGATTATGTCGAGATACTCCTTGTCTGGGGCATCATCAGGAGTATTTTCGTAGAGTCGCCGAGCAAAGCCACCAACCACTGTCAGTGAGTTTCTACAGTCATCAGCTACCCTGTTTGCGATCTTACCAAGAGCAGCAAGTCTTTCAGCCTCAACCAGTTGTTTGGCTTTCTGTTCCAACTTTTCGGTTCTCTCTTGAACCATTTTTTCAAGCTCTTGACTAAAATGGTATGTTTCGTCGTACAACTGGGAAATCCTGATAGCTGTGCCGATTTGATTGGCAATTGTATAGATCACCTCATTGAAGCGTTCATGAAAGTAATCCTTATGATTTGAGGCAGTTACCAGAACGCCAATGATAGTACCTTCTACTTGTATGGGAGCAACAGCAAAGGATTTGATATCTTCCCCAACCAGGCGTGTAGTTGATATGGGTTTATCGATTTTTTCTGCATCATTGATCATTACTATTTTCCCGGTGAGGAAACATTCCCCTGAGTAACTATCGATAGTTGGCTTTCTTGAAGCCGTCTCCACAAAGGCCTCACTTAAACCCTTTTGGCTCTTGATTCTCAGGTACCCGTCCTCGTCCAGCAAGCGGATTGAACAGGCATCGAGCCTAAATTCTGTGGTGAGTAAATCAACTATAGCGTCCAGCACGTGCTGTAAGTGAAGAAGGGAAGAAACGAATTTGGAAATCTCAAAGAGTATGTGAAGTTGCTGTTTACTTTCTCTTATCTGTCGAGAAATTCCATCAATGAGCTGCGAGAGGTTTTCCACCTCATCGTTGGATGTAACAGGAATCTCCTCACGGTTCTCTTGCCGTATTTTCCCGAGGCCATTGAATAGGTTTTTGATAGGCAGAGAAAAAAAGCGACTGAGAAGATAGGAGATGGGGATAGCAATAAGTAAAACTGCGAAAACAGTTAGAAAGATACGGTATGAGCCTTGAGGCAAAAAGGAGGTGAGCCGTTCGATCAACAGAAAGGCACCGATGACGGCAACTATTAGAACCAGATAGGATAGAAAAAGTTTTTTGTGAATAGACATCTTAGGCTGTTACCTTCTAAACAGGCTGTTGCCAAAATCCCTTTTCTCTTAGTCTAAAACGTTTCTTGACAAATCTAAGGCTCCCTCCAGGCGATGTCAAAACTCGCCTTCAGGACTCAAACAGTTGACATCGCTTATCTTCCACTTCGGCAAGGGTTTTTTGGCAAAAAACGTTTTAATGACCGCTCAAAGGGATTTCCGTTTGGGCAACAGCCTGTAAAAAACTGACTGCGCTCAAAGCGCATTCCTTACTTTTAGCTCACATTAGCCACTTTCAACTTTGGGCACTTTTGGGTGCTCTCGTTTGTCCAGCGTAGGTGTGCCGACATCAAAAGCGTCATCGAACAAAGGAATTCGACTACTCAGCTTTTACGGTGCAAAGCTACCAGGAATGCTGAGGTATCTCAATGCTACCTCACATTCATAGGTGTTTTGAAATGGATAAATAGAAAGTTATCCCTCTGTCTTCACCGGATTTCATCCACACTTTACCGCCATGTTGTTCAGTTATCTCTTTTACAATAGATAATCCCAAACCAGTGCCTTTGACTCCTCTCGATGTTTCATGTCGCTGAAAAGGCCCGAAAATCTTTTCCGAATCTTCGCTCTTTATGGCTACCCCATCGTCGCACACCGAAAGGATGTGATGTTCATCGGATCCCTCGTAGCCAATTGTGATCTCACTCAACTCATCGCCTCCATATTTTAATGCATTATCCACAAGGTTTCTTAGGACCCGTAGAATGGCCAATCTATCCACCTTGATCTCAGGCACCCTTTCAGGCTGCGACCATTTTATTTGACGGATATTAAGTTGAGCCGAAAATTCGTCCCTGACCGTGTCCAGAATCTCTTTCAGTTTGACTCTCCGAATACTCAAAGGCGTCTCTTCAGTTGATATATAGACATTAATCTTCTCAACAAGGTCGGCAATCTGTTCAGCGGCTTTCAAGATTTGATCGCAGTAATTCTTCGCTTTTTCATCAAGAATATCCCGGCAATGTTTATGGAGAAGTTTTGTCAGTCCATAGATGCCGATAGCAGGGCTTTTTAGATCATGTGAAACCGAGTAGGCAAATAACTTTATTTTTTCAGAACTGTTTTTCAATGCCTCCTCCATTTGCTTTCGTTTGGTGATGTCCCGCCCAACGGATTGGAACTCGATGAGTTGGCCGTGTTCGTCAAGCACCATTCGGTTTGTCCATTGCTGCCATTGTATTTCGCCATTGGGTGCTAATACGCGGTGCTCGTAGGTTACCACAGGGTTTTTTGGGCTCAGGGACGCGAGTCGCTTTTCTACCTTTGCATAGTCCTCCTCAGGAATTAGTGGCGTAAAGGTGTGTCCAATTAACTCCTCTTGCTTCTTCGCGAAGTATCGGCAGTATGCCTCATTAACGAACGTTATTGTTCTATCGGGAAGGAAACGACAGATGAGTTCTGTCTGATCCTCAACCACGGCGCGGTAGCGTGCCTCGCTTTCCCGGAGGGCCTTCTCAGCGCGCCTGTGCTCAGTGACATCCCGGATGATGCCCTGGTATCCTAAAATGGTACCGTCAGCGGACCGTCGGACCGTGCTGGTGAGAAGACAGTCCATCTGTGCACCATTCTTCTTACGGAACTTTACTTCATAATCTCTAACGGATCCCTTGAGCTCTATCTCCTGCTGAAACTTATCTCTGTCATCAGGATCGGCATATATTTCCCGGACATTGATTTTGTCCACCATCTCCCCTCTGGTGTAACCGAAAAGCTCCAGTAAGGCTCGGTTGACATCAAGGAATTTGCCCTCTCGACTGGTAATATAGATCGCATCTCTCGATTCATCGAATAGGGCGCGGTATTTCTCCTCGCTCTCCCGTATTGCTTCGTCTGTCTGCCTGCGTGCAGCGGTTTCTTGCTCTAACTCCCTGACCTTTTGTTCTAATTCTTCATAAGTCGGTTTGGTATGCATTAGAACCCCCCAGTGACCTTGAAAGAAAACACCCCAACTCTGTGCAGGGGAAGTGGGGTTTTAATATCTATCGAAGCCACCCTCGTGGTAAGTTCATCTGTTATAAGGAAAGATATCTTCTAGGATGCCAAAAAGTCTATAAAAAAACAAGCTTGAATTGCCAGAAACACATCGTACGATTCGGCCGGGGGTTCTGTTTCTTCATAAGGTTTGCATTTTTCTCACACGTCTTAATTCTTCTCTCAACTCATCGAGTTCCCTGAAGGTTCGCCTTCTACACCCCTAACCTCCCGACCATCGCCTCTCAGGAGGGTGAAAGGGGAATTTCCTAAGCATTTGCCGCTGGATAGGTTGCAGAAACAAACAAGGTGGCTATGACAAGCAGTCCGGCAAATCGGTTCAGATTCATGATTGACCTCGCGATGCCTCTATTGCTGGGCTGGATGGGCAAGTTTAAACCGTACCCTTAGCACGCCATTTTCATAGCCTGCTGAGACTATTCGAAAGGTGCCGATTTCTTTTGTTGAGTTGACGTGCGGACCGATGCAGGGGCAGGCGTCATAATCTCCGATTTTGACAATCCTGATCTCATCACCTGCATCGTGTGGCAAACGATCCAGATTATATCGCTGTTGCGATGCCCCTCTCGGTAGATACTCTTCGGTAACCGGCATGTCAGCCCGGATAACATCGTTTACCTGATTTTCGATTGCAGTGATTTCTTGCTCAGTTAAGGCACGGTCAAAGTGGTAATCACATTTTGATTTTTTCTTTTCTATATGGGCATTAAACGAGCGACCACAGTTAAAGATCCTGACCATGGTCTGGTTCAGGATATGCTCTGCCGAGTGCATTCGAGAGTCAATTTCTTTTTTCATGGCATATCAAATGGCTCAGTGAACTGGAGATGTGGGAATGATATCTTTCATTTTGCTTGCCTGACTTATACAGAGGGAAGCAATAGCCGCAGTGCGCAGTTCCTCTTCCTCTACTTATCCCGGACAGTGCAACCTCTTGTGCCATACAAATTCTGGAACTTTATTTCTTTTACGGCAGCCATGATTCCCGCGATTATCGCTTCGTCTCGTGGGAGCGTGCCCTCGATGGTATCTTCTTTTGATTCACCGTAATCTTGCTTTTTTGTCCGGGCCATATCGCCCAGAATCGCTGTAGTACCAGCTTGTGATTGAAGTTTTTCAAATTGCTCACGTGACATTGTCTTCAGGCCCTTCTCGTTCCACTGATCGAAGTAGAGCCCAAAATGTCGCAACAAATACTCTTCGTTCTGTTTTTTTGCCCACGCATACCCAGCCTGGTAGACCTCTGATTCGGCAATGGCCTTGTCGTACCGCACGGCCTCAATTTCTTTTTCAAACCCCCACGCGATTAAGAGGTCTTCTACTTTTCTCTCAGCCTGGTCAGTTTCTCCCTCACCACTCACATAATGCGCTAACTCATGAGCTATTGTGTAAACGAGTTGGTGCTCAGACTCCATGAGTACCTTCATATTGAGGTACACCAAATTCTTTACCGGATCTTCAAAATCGTACCGGAGGACACACATGTCAAGCAAGTCTTCACCAGCCATGATTTGAAGGTCCGTGTTGTTGAGAAGGTTCTCTTTGACCTCTCCTGGCAGTCGCTCCAGCACTTTTTCCAGATAGGGATAAAAGCGTGAATCACAATGTTTGAACCTGGCTAACCTTTTGTCCATGATCTCCCCCTGTCAAAAAAACCTACCACTCACTGCACCAAGGCATCTGCTACCATGGAAGACAGGAATTTGACTTCTACGCCCATCTCATAATGGCTGTTTAGATCGCTGAGTTGTGTGTGGCAGTTCTCACAAGCAGTGGTAAGTATCTTTGCGCCGGTTTCTTGTACCTGATCGACTTTGACCTTGGCAGATTTCATCCGAAAATCTAAATTATCCTCACCAAGTGCAACCAGACCCCCTCCTCCCCCACAGCACCAGTTGTATTTCGGCTCTGGTGACATTTCTCGAAAATCGTCGCTCAAACGGTTTAGGATATAGCGGGGCTCATCGATAACACCACCGTTTCGTGCTCTCTGACACGGGTCATGGTAGGTGATGGGTTCCTTAAATTTCGATTTTTCTACCTTGATTCGACCTTCTCTGAGGTATCGAGCGTGAACTTCGGTGATAGATGAGACCTCGAAGGGTTGCTTCCCCGACAATTGCTTCATGATGCGGAATGCCGTGCCGCACTCGCAAATACACACCTCTTTTACCTTGAGTCGTTTGGCTTCATTCACAATCCGATCTAAAATCAGTTTTGTCTTGGTGGGGTCTCCAACGAATGCACCGAAATTGACCGCTTCAAAGAAACTCAAGGTCCAGTTCTCGCCAGCTGCATTGAAAACAGCGGCGGCCGGAACGATAGAGTGAGCCCCAGCCAGGGCCACATAGAGAAAATCTGCACCATGCACATCAACCGGGATGGCGGTCTCTCCTGCCTCAATTTTCCACTTCTTGACAACCTGTTCTTCAAGATTTTTGATACCTGTCAGAAAACCCTCCTTAAAGAGTTCAAGTGACTTCCCCTTTTCCACGGAGGTATCTGCAAGCAGGGTCAGGATTTCCGGTTCGGTGTGGGCACCGATGAGGAGAAGTTTGGCTATCGACATGATCATCTGGGTATCGATTCCAAATGGACAATATACCATGCAGCGCCTGCAGCCTGTACAAGAGTAAGCGGCTTCGTACAATTCCTCGAGAGCCATTTCGCTCAACTCCTTGGCCTCTCCTACAGATGGCCATATTTTCCCCCGCCCTTTGAAGTATTTTTTGTAGATTCTGCGGACGATTTCATGCCGGTAGGCCGCGATATACTTGATTTGTCCCATGGATGCATAAACATGGCAAGCCTCGGTGCAGACTCCACACCTGGTGCATGTTTCCAGGTAGAATTTCATAGCCTCATTCAATTTGCCTTGAAAGAGCTTCAGTAAGTCATCCCGTGTTTTTTGGTCCATAGTTAACCTCTTCTCAATTTGTTCATTGGCAATGACAGAAATGAATGCATGACCTGGCTGAACGGGAAGAACATAAGGAACAGATTTGCAAAGAAAACGTGCAACACCAGCATGAATGAATGGCCGGGCGACGTCAAATCGGATGACAGGTGAGGCTTCAGATACAGGAGACTGGAAAGGTATTCTCGATACTCTACAACGGATAGGTTTCCGTAATCATACCACCTTCTTGCCCAGTCCATCTGGCTTCCAAAAAAAACGGTGAGAAACAGCAGGATGAGAAGGTAGTAATCTTCAGGTACCGACAGATCTCTGTTGGGAGAGGCGAACCGCCTGAACAGGAAAAACAGCAATGAAACAGAGAGAATCAGGCCAACAAAGCCCTTTCCCAAAAAAACCTCGTGTTGAACAATTTGAAAAATCCTGAAGTCGTCGATCAGCTCCAGGTGTCCGATAATGAGAAGAAGGAAAGAAATATGAAACAGCATGAGAAAAACCCAAAAGATCGGATTGTGTCTTCGAACGGTAGGTAACAGGAGGGTATCGTGCAGAGCCCACATCCACCGGGGCCGTTTGTCAGGAAAGATTTGCAGAGTTGTGGGGTTCTTTGGTTCCCGAAACAACTTCACGAGCCTTATCCCGGTTCCCACAAAGAAGACAGCGAATGCAACGTATACCATGGGTATTAGTATGATGTAGTAAACGATTTCCACGGAGGCCCCCTTTCGGAGAACGAATCAAATAAAGAAGGTGCCCCGTGAGAGGGGGCACCTGGAAAAGGTCCTATGCTTTCCGTTTGATGTAAAACTTGATGAGGCCTCCCTGTTGGTCTGTTTGTAAGATCTCGTTGCCACTGGTCTTTGCCCACGCAGGAAAGTCAGCCAGTGCACCAGGGTCGGTGGTTATGGCCTCAATCACCTGACCAACCTCAACATCCTTGATTCCTTTGCTGACTTTTACTATTGGCATGGGGCAGGGCATTCCCTTCAAATCCATTACCTTGTCAACCTTGATATCTTCACTCATTGCTAACCTCCTTAAACATTATCTGTGTTTATATAAAGAGCTGAACCTTACTACTCTGCGCTTCTTCCAAGTACTTTGCCACGCCGCAGAAGGTCAGATTGGGGTACTCAATCATCTCCTCTCGCTTGAATCCCATGAGGTCCATAGACATCTCGCATATATAAATCCTCACATCCATTTCTGCGGCCAATTCAAGCATCTGTTCCAAAGAGGCAACGTTTTTCTTTTTCATGAGGGATTTCATCATCACCGTGCCCATACCGGCCATGTTCATCTTAGAGAGTTTTAGCTCGCAGACCCCCTTAGGCAGCATAGTCCCGAACATCTTCCCCATGAAATCCTTTCCACCAACTTTCTTGCCTTTGTCTCTGAGGATAGATGTCCCCCAGAAGGTGAAAAACATCACTACATCCATGCCCATGGCAGCTGCCCCGGTTGCAATAATGAGCGAGGCCAGCGCCTTATCCAGATCGCCGCTAAACACAATCAGCGAGATCTTATTCTCGGGGCTGGATTTGGAAAGTGATTCGAGCTGGGTTTTCAGTTCACTTACCTGGTTTTCAATTTCCTCCAATTTTACCAGATGCTCGCCCTTGTACGGCACCTCTTCTTTTTTCGCTGTACTTACTTTCATAGTACCCTCCTTCATAAAACTCTTTGTTTTGATCTGTCAAGAGAGACAACAGTTAATGTTACAGGGATTGGCTTACACAAACTGCTCCTTTGCAGCCTCCATGGCCGCCCTGAGTAATTCGAGGTAGGAAAGCATGTTTTTTCGTTCCTCGGGGTCCATTTGCAGCAATATGCTGGAGTGGATTTCCCGGTGAAAATCGGCAACCTCCTCTGATTTTTTTTGACCCGCTGTTGTGAGGTTAATCAACTTTATGCGCCCGTCACGAGGGTCATCAATGCGTTCGACCAGGCCCTTTTCAATGAGTCCGTTGATGAGCTTGGTGACACGGCTTTTCGCAACATCCAGTTTTTGGGCGATACCCTTCACGGTCAAGTATCGCTCTCCATCAAATAACATCAGGCACTTTAGTTCAGCATACGGCACACTGAACCTCTGAGATTCGTACAATCTCTTATCCTCGCAGCATTGCACTATCTCGTTAATCAGATCCTGCAGTCTCGAAGTCTGATAACCTATCAGCTCTTCGTTCTCTTTAAGGTATATTTCGTTCATAGTGTTACTAAGTTAGCCACTGAAACTACCGAGTCAAGTCATTTAGTTAAAAAAAAGACATAAAATATTCTGTAACAATTTGAATATACATGGAAAAATAATATCGGGTTTTAATATGGGCTTTAATAATAAATGAGGATGATGTTAACGAGTTTTCCATGATTTTGAGCAAACAGGGAGGAAAGGGCAGATTGCAGGTAACTACTCAGGTTCATGGGTTTCGTCTTAGGCGGATGAGAGAGATGAAGATCAAAGGGGTCCCCCACCTTTTTTCGGGCCACAAACACAGCTGCCACTTTTGGAGTGGATACCAGGGAGGGTTCTCAATTTGCCTCGTTCTGAAGAGCAGGGCAGTTATCTATCGTTCGAGTCGGAAAGATAGGCTTCATGTTCAGCGGGCTCTGCGGGCTCAAGCGACCCTGAGCAACGTCGAGGGGGAGCGGGCGAGAGAAAAAGCGGGAGGGTTTTGGCAATTACTAAGTGAAAAGGGATTTCGGCAACAGCCTGCTGAAGAGCGATGAACCGAAGATAAAGGAACTATATCATCTCCAAAAGGGATTTGATCATCGGGTCCTGGTCATGAGAAACCATTTTGAAGGTTACGCCAATTCCCTGCGCGCTGGTCCACACAACCTCGCCGCTAATCTTGATGTATTTCTGGTAGTTTGGGAGCGGAAAGGTCAGTGAAACCTCCTGACCAGCAGAGAAAGGCATTTGGGTTTCGATAAACACCCCGCCGGAACTTATGTTTTGGATGAAGTCTCTGTAGCCACGATCCTGAGTAGCATAGTCTACAACCATGAAGTAGGGTTTCCGGGAATGTTTCCTTTTCCCTTTGAGTAGCTTCCCTTCTAAGTCTTTCAAGAGCTTCTGCTGCTCGTCTTCAGGCATGGTCATGATTAGTTCGAGCAAACGATCGGATACACGAGGAGCTGAAAGGTCCGTATCAGCAAGCCTATAGAGCCCACGAGAAATTTCAATAAGTACTCCCTCATCGCGGAGGCCATAAAAGGTGCGCCTATGCATACCCTCTGCAAGAGCCTCATGGGTACGAATGAATCCACCTCTTCTTTGAATAGCTTCTATGGCTTTTTTTCGAGCCGATTGCATGAATAAACGGTACAAAAATTTGACATTATTGTCAAGTTTACTCCTGATTTGGTACAAACTATTTCAGGAGAAGTTGCAATACCTCTCCCGCGATCTTTTGAGCCGTGAACGTATACTCAGCATTGTTCATGCCAACACTTTCGAAGGATACTAATTTTCTTGGCTCTGGCTCGGTTTTCGAAATTGCACCGTTATCCGGATGGTGACCTCGGGTTTTTCAGAGTAATTGGTTTTCAGTTTCAAAACGCCGCGGTAGGTTCCTACGTTACCAGGAATGCTCGTGAAATGGATCCTAAAGTTTTTCCCTGATTCAAGCTCTTCTATTCTGTAGGTTACTTTCTCGCTGAGGGTAAATTGGCTCTCTTCAAGTGTCAGGGCTTTGTCCATACCAGCTCTAATTCCAACTGTTTTGGTTAGTTTTCGATCCGCCGGACCTCTGAGATACACATGCCTGACAGAGAGAAAGATAGGTACCTTTACAAAGGCCTTAATGCTTACTACTTGAAACCTTCCGCTTGGCTCATTGGTGTAAACTTTAGCTCTTTTCAGGAGATTTCCCCGGTAACCCTTTGTCTTTATCTGTAGTGTGATCTTTCCCTCCTCTCCGGGAGGGATAACCCTGTCAAAATGGGCTACTGCGCAACCTCAACCAGGTTGCACCCTCTTTATCTGGAGGGGTTGATCTCCCTTATTAAGCACAGTAAAGCTGTGCCTAATAATTTCACCTTCTTTGACCTGCTGCGCATCAAAGAGTGGTTTCTCTATAACCATTCTTGGCCCAATAGCTTGCTGAGCCCAACCTGTTGAAAGGTTGAGACTAATCAAAAAGATCAGAAAAAAAGTGCCATATAATACCTTTTTCATCCGTCTACCCTTATCAAGAGACACCATAACAATCACTCCTCTTTCTATTAGTAAATTGGTAAGGATTCCGCTTCTGCCTCCAGTACATCTCCACGCAATCTCTCCGCCTTACGTGGAAATTGAAGGCCTCGATCGCCTCGTATTTCTATCCCGGTTCTCCTTTCAAGCCTATCACGTCTGCAACTTCCTGCATCCCCTTTATAGTATCCTCGATGAGCTCTTCAAAGCTCACTCCCAGCATGTCGGCACCCTTCTGGATGATTGATCGATCCACACCAGCAGCAAAGGAAGGTGATTTCCATTTCTTTTTTACCGATTTTACTGTCATGTCCATCACGCTTTTCGAAGGCCGAATGAGGGCATTGGCCGCAACGAGCCCTGTTAATTCATCAATGGCATAGAGCGTCTTTTCCAAGGTGCTCTTAGGCTCCACATCTGAGCATATTCCCCAGCCATGAGAGACTGCGGCGCGAATATATTCCTCGGGCCAGTTATGTTCCTCAAGGATTTCCCGTGTCTTGGTGCAGTGCTGATCGGGGAATTTTTCATAATCGAGATCATGAATAAGACCGATAATCCCCCACTTGTCCTCATCTTCACCACGTTTTCTCGCGACATAGCGCATTACTCCTTCAACGGTATAGGCGTGTTTGAGCAAGCTATCGTTTTTGTTATGCTCCTTCAGAAGCGCTAATGCCTCCTCCCGAGACGGTGCCTTTTCTTCCATTGTTGCTCTCCTTTCCCGGTTTTCGATGGTCACCTTTTAGCAGGCTGTTGCCGAAATCCTCCCGCTTTTTCTCTCGCCCGCTTTGCCTTGCACAATGCTGCAAGGCTCGCTTGAGCCCTCAGAGCTCGCTGAGTGATATGGTTCTGGGATGATTGCTTTACATTTAAGGGAGATGGGTTTTGAGAAGATAATAGATGGGTCCATTATCTTCTCAAAGATATCTCCCAATGTTCAATCACGCTATGCAGGATCGAATCCCGTGATACCAGAATGTAAAGCAATCATTATCTTAGCTTTGATACATTCAAAACCTCTGCGGCCCTGTGTGCTCTGCCTGCCCCGTAGGTGGGAACCATCGTACTGGGGTGAGAGATAATGAAGACCCTTTCAGGGCCTTGCAATCAAGCCATTCCTTCAAGGGGTGGTAGTTGACATCGCTTATCTTCCCGCTTTGCCAAGATTTTTTGGCAAAAAACGTTTTAATGACCGCTCAAAGAGATTTCCGTTTGGGCAACAGCCCGCTAGAAGACAGCACGTTTCCTCTCGATGCTCTAAATGGGCAGGTTGGTTTCATATTTCATTTCACTGTGAGAAACCACGTCCTGTGGGTGCGGTTATGTTTCTGTAGCTATGCCGAGAACGGCTGTCCCAAATGGTAAAATCCGAAACAAATTCAAATTTCGAATGTTCAAATGATAGAAACAAACCCTCTACAGTGGAATCTGGAAAATGAGTGCTGCACAATGCGGTTTCGGTCATTTGGATTTTGGTCATTTGATATTGTTTCGAGATTCGTATTTCGTGCTTCGAATTTGTGCATTCTATGGAGAAACGAACCACGCACCTATGTGGGGTGTTTCCTCAAAGCCACGTCCTTTGGGCGTGGATTATTTACTGCCTGGTCGGTCCCCGTGACTGGTGAAACAGGGTTGTCTTCCTATTCACTGAACCAGGAGGTGATTCTCGTAAGAGCAAAGTCTTGACCCAAGGAATTCTTGCCCCAAGCTGCCATGTCCGAAAGGCAGATGGCTCATTTGAAAAGACTCTCGATCACCTCGGTCAGGGTTTGGTTTAAGGTAGCCCCGACTTTGCCTGGATCAAAGCTTATCTTCTTGGTCTGGGGTGCGCTATCGACGGTGCGAATCACAACCTTTCCTTCCTTTATTTGACCAATTGAAACGGCCATCTTCACACGGTAATGTATCTCTGTGGTCACAACACCGGATCGAGCATTAACCGCAAAGGATTCGATTGTACCTCTTACAACAAGAGAGAGATCCTGGGGCAAGCGGGCGAGTCCCTCGGGACTTTTATCCCAGCCCTTGCAATCAGTGACCTCAAAACCCCTTCCGGTAAAGTAGTCCTTCACAGCCCGAGTAATGGACTGGGAGACGCTGATGCCTGCTACCTTCAGGAGATCGACTTCTTTACCGGTTCGATGTCTGATGCCGATGGTATCTTTAGGTTGTTCCTTTCTGGCATCCTCGAAGGGGCAAATGCCCACGACCTTGGCCTTCTGGAGTTCGGATGCAGGAGGTGCCTTCTTCGCTGGGACATATTTCACATCGATGAGATATGTCCTGCTCCCGGCACATCCTGAAAGAACTGCAATGAGGCTGGAGATCATCAGGAAAATGAGGACTTTTCCCTTCATCATAGTTCCTCCTTTCTTCTGGGTTGAAGACTCGTGCGAGCCCATAATCTTCCTACAGATTTAATCAGTATAGAGGAAACTCCCCTGGGCGTCAATGGCGAAGGTGCTGCACAGGGTAACGTCAAAGTCCAGGGTATGGATTTTTGCCTCTACCTCTTGTCATCCAGGATCATAATAAGCGCATCGTCGTTGCTATAGTAGTTGGGAATTCTTCCAACTATCTTCATACCCACACTGTGGTAAAACCCTATGGCACTATCGTTCTTTGATCTCACTTCGAGCCACAGTCTTCTTTGAACACACGAAACAGCATGCATGAACAGCATCGTTCCAAAACCCTTCCTTCTGTATGCAGGTTTGACTGCAGTGGAATGGATATGACCGCCCATATCAAAGATAATGTATCCGGCAATATCAGTGCCTGTTTCTAAAACAAGAAAACTATCGGGGAGACCTTTTGCATAGTTGAGAAACGTTCCTTTTGAATAGGGCGTCTTGGGAAATGCCTGTTGTTCAATTTTGAGTATTTTCTTGATATCTTCTTTCTTGAATCTTCTTATTGCGGCAAGAGGTTTTTCAGCCATTTGCTCTCATCTCTGAAACCAGGTCCTCCCATTCTATTACTTTGCAAAAAATCTGAAATGGCAGACACCATGAGCCCTATCTGGGAGTATATCAAAGATTCATCCCTGGGGGTGGATTCTACATTGAGGCCAGAGACATAAAGGTCTCGAGCGTTCCCCTCATAACGTCCTTTTGGGTGACTATGCCTGCTACCTTCCCCTTATCCATGACCAAGAGCCTTCTGACGTCCTTGAGTGACATGAGTGAGGATGCCTGGCCCAGTCCCGCATCTGCCTCAATGTGAATGAGGGGTTTGCTCATTATTTCTCCAGCAGTTACTGACTTTGTACACAATTGCCGGGGGCAGACTTTCTTTAAAATATCCCGTTCAGTCAATATACCCACTGGTTTTCCGTCCTGAGTGACAACCACAGATCCTACATCCCTCTCAGTCATGATTTCAATGGCGGCTATCACCTTGTCTGTGGTTTCGACTGATGTAAGGTCTTCGGTCATAACCTCTCTTACGGTCAGCGTCGTCGGTATTGCCATAACTAAACCCCCCTGTTTTTTAGACAGATCCAGATTCTCATCCCCTTTTGCGGCAGTTGCCACGTAGACTCTGGACTAGCGTTTATTTCGTCTCAGAAAACCACGTCCTGTGGGCGTGGTCAGAGATGATGGCTCTGCCGGTCATTTTTCTTTCTTTCGCACGGAGTGATGGAGTATTGGAAAACATCTTACCGGATACTCTCCACGCAAGGTCCAAGGGAGACAGTGTTTGTGCGGCCTTCCGGACTTTCAAAACCCTTCTCTCAATTCCAGACCATTACTCCAGTACCCCATTACTCCAACAACCCCGGGATCTGAGGGCAGGCTTTTGGCCCCCTTCCAGGGGGCTCGAAACAAAGCCACGTCCTCTGGGCGTGGATTCTTTACTCTGGTTGATCTTCGCAAGCATTTCATCCTTTAATGCTGAGAGCTTGCCTCTCACATTGAAGAGTACGTTGGTCATCTGTAAGGTTTCGATAGTGCAATCGAAATCCAGATTTTCAATAAGGAGTCGTATTTCACCAATCATCTGATCTTCAGTTGAGGCATCAAATTCTCGTGAGGCGCCACCGTGCTCAGGATTCAGGAGGGCTTAAGGATACCACAATAAATACTTCCAGAGAGTCAATGAGTCGATTATCACTTTGGCTTAATGTATCCCCACTCCACCAGGCGTCGATAGGCATATTGTGCCTGCTTGCCCTCCTGTACGATTTGAAGATACTGATAGTATTCAGAAGCAGCATCCTTGATTTTTTTCATCCCCTCCAGGGACAGCCCCTTAAAAAATATGGTATTAGGATTTCCGGGCAGCAGCTTTTCATAGGTGGTGAATGCTTCATAGGCAGCGTCAAAATCACTTGTGTTGATTTTGGCAATTCCGATGAGATGATAGGCCTGTGCTTCTTGCGGATACACTGCGGTAGCTGTATGTGCATACCGCTGTGCCTCGGCATATTTTTTCTGGACCAGCTGGCATTTCGACATCATCAGAAGTCCCGCATAATCCTCAGGAGCCTTTTTCAAGGCCTTTCGAAAATGGACCTCAGCATCCCTATAGTTCTGCTTTGCTAGGCCACTTTCTCCATTTTGCATCTCATTGATAGCCGATTTAAGTGCACGAAGTGTTGCTGTGTGGTCCATATAGCGGTCTCTATGCATCGGAAGGTTTTGCGCAGATTGATATCTTGTTTGGGATTTCTGGATTGCGGTACGATAGCGCTCATCGCTCATAGGGTGTGTGGCAAACATCAATTCGATAGCACTGGGTTTATGTTTTGACATACCTCTGAGCATGTCCATGAGCCCCACAAGCCCGTTCGGGTTGTACCCGGCCTGTACCATGTACTCCATTCCCAGTGCATCAGCCTCACGTTCGTTGTCTCTGCTGTAGTGAGCGAGCAGGGCACCGGCTCCTATCATTCCCAGCTTTGAGGCCATCTCACCGTAGATCGCGCCTTTTGTACCTGCATAGGCTGCGAGCCCGCCAATTACGGCTGTACTTACCATGCTTTTGGACATGTGTTCAGCAGTGTGACGGGCGTTTACATGGCCAAGCTCGTGACCCAGGAGTCCTGCGAGCTCTGCCTCATTCCTGAGATTAAGAAGAATACCTCGGGTGGCGGCAACACTGCCTCCCGGAAACGTGTACGCATTAATGTAGGTGGCGTTCACTCCTCGAAACGAATACGGCATATGCGGACGGTGCGTTTTTGAAGCAATCTTTTTGCCTGTTTGGTGCAGATAGGTATTGAGTGCTCTATCCTGCAGAGGACCATAGTCTGCTGAGAATTGGTGAGGCGAATTCTGTTTATCGATCTGGATTTCGAAATCTTCTGAAACCAGCATCAATTGCGATCTGCCGGTTACCGGGTTCGTTGCACACCCCAGTATGAGGCCTGTTCCGGATAGGACTGTGACCCACAGAAATTGCCTCCGAGTCAGTCCTCCCTGTGTTATGCCTTCATCATGGCTGTTTCCCATGACTCCTCCTAATGATCACCGTTCTTGGATGGATTATAACAAATTTTCTCCAGGATAAGAAAGAGGGTATATATCCTATACGCTGTTTTTAATCTACCTATTGAGAAATCAGAAAAGCAGCATCTTTATGCTTCATGATTGTTTCCCTTACGTTTGTCACCACGTCTTTTTCGCAGAGTTTCTTATAGGTGCTGTACCACCGGGACATGGACTTCTTTGCAAGGTTAAGTTCTTCATTGGTCAGAACAATTTTGTTTAAAATGTCAAGCCCTTTTACAGATGCCTTTATCTCAACCGTGAGCATGGACTCCTGTCCGGCAGGAGAAATCTTGTTAAGCCCAATCCCATGGGCGACAAACGTGCTGCAGAGATAGGTGCGGGATTCCTCTCTATCCATTTCTTGGTAGGTGAGGATGTGTCCCGCCTCATGGGCAATAGAGATGATTTCCCTTGTCTGGTCGCTAAAGGTGCCGCAAAGGATGCAGGGAGAGGTTTTCAGGTCAAGGGAAAATGACGTCACAGCTTTGTCTTTCAGGCCATCATCGGAGACCCAGGAAAACTGGATTCCTATTTCCCCCAAATAATTGAGAAGCGATTGTAATATCTTTTGGGAGTTCTTCATCGCCACCATTAAACCCCTCCACTGCGGTGAAAGGAGTGTCTTTTTTGGTCAAAGGAGTATAGAAAAGGCAGGGTTGTGTGTCAATGGACCACTTGTCCATGGCCTTATTTTTTGGACCTATCGGTATATACTAAGCAGAGCATTTTATTATTTGCATGGACATAACCGAGAAGGGTCCAGGATGGTCACGACAGAAAAGACCTCATGCCCCTGCCGACATTGCAAACTATTTGATGCTCTCAATAGTATTTTAGGTGCCATTTCTAAATGGTTGCAAAAAAAAGAACTCCGAAGTATAAGAATACGACTGTATCGTTTGCAACTATCGCAGTTGCTGCACATATTTCGTGAACGGAAGCAAAGAGGGTAATTGCTGTAAATAAAGATGAGGTTTAATATCATGAAGAAACATGACGAGGTAACGGCCTTTTTAGGCAAGGGTACTGAGTTTGAGGGAAAGTTGACCTTTCACGGAAGCACCAGGATAGACGGCCATTTCAAGGGGGAGATATCGGCAGATGGAAATCTTATTGTCAGCGAACAGGGGTTGGTGGAGGCCAACATACATGCCTCATATATTGTCATTAGTGGAGAGGTTCACGGTAAGATTACTGCTGATCAGCGCGTTGACATCCACGCGCCTGCAAAGGTGTTTGGCGATATTAATGCCCCCAGTGTGGTCATCGATGAGGGGGTCATCTTCGAGGGGAGGACCCGGATGAATCGGCCACCAAAGGTGGAGGAGACGGAATCGAGTGTTCCTGTCCTGGATGAGTCTCAATCATTTCTGAGCACCCTGTCCGGCACAGTTACTGACCAGGCTACCGGTCACCCCATTCCCCATGCCAAAATCAAGTGTAAGGGAGACAGTAAGAAGCATGCTGAGGCTGATACCTCAGGATACTATGAGTTCAGTAATCTTAGAGATGGCTCCTGGGAGCTGAAAATCAAGGCCAAAGGCTACCACAAGGGAAAGGCCCAGGTTGAAATTGCAGAACCGGGAACCTTTGAGGAGAATGTTACATTGGAGCCAAAGAAATAAGCAGGAGCTACAAGTTTTCCCGAAGTTGAATCACCCGAAAGCAGGGTCTTTTTGGCCCTGCTTTTTAATGGCCTGACTCTATATTGCAAGTAGCCGTTTCCCCGATCGGTATCGATGCTGATATCGATGGTGAAAACTGAAACCCTGAAAAAGTTATGATTTCGCGATTTATAATTGCAGCGGTGATACTGCTGGCGCTCTCTTCTTGCAATGGATCGCAAGCATTAAAGGGAGAGCGAACAAATGATCCTCCCGTGCCGTATCGTTACCAAGGCTTGTATCATGAGCTCTTTGCCGAACTACGTGATTTGCGCACCATGGTTCAATCCCAAACGAAAGACAAGAAGTCAGACACCTCCTTTGGTGTTGAGTTGCTTGTGGCCAATAGCAACCGTGGGGAAATCTTGCTGACAGATCGTGTATTCAAAGCATCGATTCTAACATTGGACCGCTTAAAAGACCTTGGGGTGCAAAGCATTGCGTTGAGCATTCAATATCCGATACTGACACGGTCCTATCCTCGCTCATCCGAATACCGCAATTTCTACCAGCGGCTCGCCCGAGAAGTCCGACGCAGGGGCTTTGTCCTTATCGTTGAGATAGGAACGGCGTTTCGCGAACCGGAATTCAGCAGCATAAGGGTGGATTACAGCGGACTGACGATAGCCCGGTTCAATGATCAACTACGGGAGATGGCTGAGGCGATCATTGAGGACCTGCGGCCAGATTACCTCACACTTTTTACGGAACCAGACACCCAGGCGCAAAACACCGGCCTCGAATTCTCCGTGTCAAACTTTGCTGCTACCATCCGCCATGCGGCAGAAGGATTAAAGCACCAGGGAGTACGTTTAGGCGCTGGAGCCGGCACTTGGAGTGATATTGCTTACTTTAAAGCCTTGGCTCTGATCCCTGAACTGAATTACCTTGATCTGCATATTTACCCGATTCAGCGTGACTTTGTGGTGGACAGAGTTATGAGGGTGGCCAAGATGGCGCAAAGCCACCACAAGTCTGTTTCGGTTGGCGAAGCCTGGCTCTATAAAGTATCCGAGCGCGAACTGGGAAACATAAGCCCTGTAAAGGCCTTCGCACGGGATGTCTATTCTTTCTGGCAACCTCTTGACGATATGTTCCTGGAAATCATTGTTAGGCTATCCCGCCATGTTGATGCTGAGTTTTGCTCTTTTTTCTGGATGAAGTATCTCTATGGTTACCTTGATTATGACGCTAGCACGATGAACCTTCGCCCACAGCAGTTGATTACTAAGATCGACTCGGTGGCAGGCCGAAGAATTCTTGGCAATACACTCAGTGGAACGGGAAACAGGTTCAAGACACTCATTGCCCCTGATCAAGGAGGACCCTAATACGGTTCAGCGGACACGCTAAACCGCGCTGCTGATCTCGATCGTCATGACCTTCTGATCTATAGCCCATTACTCTGCGTTCCGGCAAGAAAGCGCATATGTTGTGACTCCACTCTGTAATTTTCCCGTCAAAGTGAAGCTCCCCGCGCTTCCGCGCGGGCCATCTGTGGCGAAGCCAAGCGGAACTCCGCCGAAGCCAATCCGGCTTTCCGTCCTCCGCAGCTTGGGCTACCGCGGAGGACGGGCACCCTGCGGGGTACACCGCGGTCGCCTGTCGCCATTCCTCCCCGTGCTTCCGCACGGGGCATCCTGGCGAAGGCGAGTGAATGAAAGTTCCGGGGCGAGGTTTTTCAATTCTCACCCAATTTTTGTATTAATTTTAACCGTGAAATGTATCAATCCATCTCACGGTCTTCTTCCTACCCTGAAAAAGTGACCCCTATCCAATAATAACTTGATTTTTGCCAAAAATAGGCTATTATGCTTAAAATCAATAAAGCTATGTCTTTATTGGTGTTTGGGTTTCGTTCTCAGGGAAAGATCCATTTGTC